>Ga0209393_1000483_pt1 | contig 19277 bp, 18 predicted proteins | sample SSWtaG_2_FD_184117 | JGI IMG/M metagenome (GOLD analysis project Ga0209393, IMG submission 184117) | Hot spring microbial communities from Sandy's Spring West, USA to study Microbial Dark Matter (Phase II) - SSWsed_130316 (SPAdes)... | ecosystem: Environmental > Aquatic > Thermal springs > Hot...
TTCAAGACCAAGGGTAAAATCCTGTACGTTTCGATTGGAATCTCCCTAAATACTTTCTCCGCAACCCATCTGGGATTTACCCCCTTTTTCACCAAATATAAGGCATCTTCAAAGGATTTTGTTCCTTCCCTGTTTTTAAAACTCCCGGTATCCGTCAGAAGTCCAACGTACAGAGGTAAAGCTACGTTATAATCTATGGAGTTCTCATCCCAAAATCTCAAAAAATCCAGTATAACCGATGTTGCACTTGGGTAACCGTTTAATAGTATATCCATTTCTGAGTATCTTTCACCCGTTAGGTGGTGGTCGAACCTTATTATGGGTTTGTTTGGCCTTTCAAAGCCCGTTCTGTTCCAATCGCTCGCATCCACAAGGATATAAACCTCAGCATCGGGAAGGAAATTTACTATCTTCTCCCATCCCTCTATGAACCTGAATATCTTTGGCACTTCGTCCTTTAAAACTCCGAACGCCTGAAAACCCTTTTTTTCCAAAAAATTTACAAGCCCTAACACACTTCCAACCGCATCACCATCAGGCCTCTCATGGGACACAACCGCTATTTTCCTGGATTTTGATATAACTTCAACCGCCTTTCTCAAACGGGTATTATACAATCGACACCTTTAAAATTTCCCCTCGATGTTCCTCGAAGAGATAAAGGAGGAAGAACTTAAAAGGGCGGTTTATCATGCTTCGTTGGGAAACGGGGAATTTTATAAGCTGGCTTTATTAGGAGATGCAGTTTTGAATCTTTACCTAGTTTTGAAGTTTTACGATAGGGGAAGCTTGGAAGAAGTTTACACCTTAGTATCCGAATACAAGAGCAACAAAGCTTTATATTCCGCGGTTGAGGATATGAATTTAAAAGGACTTTTGATTGCGGATCCCAACCACCTCAGCGATTATATTTATGCCTCGATGCTTGAAGCATTAACGGGCCTTATATACCAAAAATTTGGCTTGGAAGGCGCTTTTAGGTTTTTGGAGGAGGAAGTTTTGCCTATACTTGAAAGAAACAGGGAAAAATTCAGAAACTACTGGGAAGAGCTTAGGAAAAGGGAAAAGGGGAATATAAAGGTATCATTTTATGAGGAAAACGGGGAATTTGTAGCCGAAATAAAAGTGGGGAATGAGATTTTTTGGGGTAAAGGTAGGAACAAAAAGGAAGCGAGGAACGAAGCCGCTAAAAGGGCACTTAGTGCTAAATGATCTGGGAGCCTTTGGTATTTGTAAAGTTGGATACTTCGGAGTTTAGGACGGGTTACGAAGTTTATTTTTCAAATGCGGATACGATATTTTGGAGACCAGGATTGCACTTTTGGATAAGGGAAGGATTGAGGATCTTAGGAAACGATCTGGATTTCAACTTTGATGGGAAGGTTGATGTGTTTCTTATCCGTATGCGCATATTTTCCTCAACAATGGGAATAGAACTAATAGATAGCTTTTGCACCGACGCAGTTTGGGTTGGTGATATTAACGGCGATGGGAAATTGGATTTTGTTATGGGGACTATGAGCAACAGGTCACCCAGAACTTCACTCCTTCCCACTTTCATCTACTTCGGATACCCTTTCAATATGGGAAACGCGGATACAATTTTACCTTCATCCAACGAAACACCTTATGTGGCAGATATGAACAACGACGGTTATTTAGAGATTACGATTTTTCCAATTTGGTAACTTGCTCCTGGGTGTATTGGGGAAAATAGGATATGTTTGCCAGGGGCGGGTACGCATCCCGTATTCCCCGCGGACTTTAACAGGGACGGTTTCTTGGATATTTTTTATATCCACCGAAGATCTATAAGAATTTGGGATATGGTTTCGATTCCACGTTTTTTGATGCCGTGTTTTTCAAAGATAGTCCCTTTGATTCCATAGGTACATATGGTGCCACTGTTGCCGATTTAAACAACGATGGATATTTGGACATAATAGGGTGCGCATACGGTTACGGTGTTGTGATGTGGGGAAGCGATGTGGGATACTCACCTTACAACAAGCACGAGTTTTTATCTTTGATGGATTGCAGGAACGTTCAAGCTTATGACATAAACAACGATGGGTGGGTGGATGTAATTTTTGGTGAGAAGGCACCTTTGTCGGATTGGAGGAACGGAAGGATAACTGTGTATTTTAACAGCTTTGGAAGTTTTTCGGAATCGAACAAGATAGTGATACCATCGAGTACGAATTATGGGATTTTGGTTATGGATTTTGATGGGGATGGAAAGCCTGACATTTTATCCTCAAGGAAGGAAATTGATAGTTCCAGCATATATTGGAACTTGGGTCCTCCCTTCTTCTTTGACACATCGGTAAAAACTAACCTTTATTCCGTCAAGGCTTCAAGAAACCTATCGGTCCAGATCTTCGGAAATATTTACAACAGAGGTAATAGATTTTACTTTTTAATGCCGTCCAAACCCTCACCTAACCAGACATCCACCTTAACCTTGGTTCAAATTTTTGGAAACTTACCTTCATGCTGTTCGCTAAGGGTATTCATAAGGCCTTACAGGGAAAGTTGGGATGATTTCGTTGAGATCCCTATAAACTCGCCGTTTTACAACCCATACCTTTCTTATATGGACAGCTTTCAAATTCTATTTGAGATTTCGACCAATTTTGCCGGTACATCAAAGCTTTCAATAGATAGCGTGAAGATTGGTTTCGACATTTCCGATAGGGAACTGAAGTTTAGGGAAGAATCGGTGGAAAAAGAAAGCTTTGAAACTTACGATGTTTTGGGAAGGAGGGTAAATGAAATAAGGCGTGGGATTTATTTTTTCGTAGGAAAAAAGGGGGTGAAAAAGAGGGTAATTAGATAAGCATCCGTATAATACCCGCCTATGATTAACAGGGAATTTCTTTTAAAGCTCCTTTCCCAAATTGGACCATCGGGGAACGAGGGTAGAGCTTCAAGAGTTTGGCAAGAGGAGGCGAAAAATTTCGCCGAAAAAGTATATACAGACACGCATGGAAATACTTACGCGGAGTTTGGAAGTGGGAAACCCACCTTAATGTTGGCGGGGCACATAGACGAGATAGGTTTGATGGTTCAGTATATAGACGATAATGGATTTGTGTATGTAAGCGGTGTGGGAGGTTGGGATCCACAAGTCCTGGTGGGTCAGAGGGTTAGGTTCATAGGGAAGGATGGAAGTATAATAAAGGGCGTAGTTGGAAGGAAACCTATACACATACTAAAGCCCGAGGAGAGAGATAAGGCGGTTAAAATGGAGGATCTGTGGGTGGATTTCGGTATGACTAAAGAGGATCTGGAAAAGGTTGTATCCGTTGGGGATTATGGAGTTTTGGATTGGGATGGGGAGTTCCTTACGGATTTCAGGCTCGTTTCCAGGGCCCTTGACGATAGAATAGGTGCCTTTACGGTTCTCGAAGCGCTGAGGTTATATTCGCAAAATCCTGGGGATACAAAGGTTGTGGCTGTGGCAACCGTTCAGGAGGAGATAGGACTTAGAGGAGCAAAAACGAGTTCTTATTACTTGAATCCCGATGTCGCAATAGCCGTTGACGTAACGGTGGCTACGGATTACCCTGGAGTTGATAAAAGAACGATAGGAGACATAAGGCTCGGAGGAGGACCGGTTTTGGCAAAGGGTCCCAACATAAACCCCGTTGTTTTTGATCTTTTGCTCGAAACCGCGAAGGAGGAAGGGATAAATGTACAGATAGAAGCTTCCCCCAGGGGGACACCCACGGATGCAAACTTTATACAGCTTGAAAGGGGTGGAATACCCACAGCACTTATATCCATACCATGCAGATACTTGCATTCACCCTCAGAAATGGTGGATATAAGGGATGTTGAGATGGCTATTAGGCTTATAGCCGCCTTTGCCAGAAAAATTTCGGGCAAGGTTAAGGATGATTTTATACTTTGGTAGAATATGAAGGCTATCGCTAAGGCAAAGGGGGGACCGGGGGTACAGCTCATAGATGTCCCGGTTCCGAAGCCGGGTTTTGGGGAGGTTCTGATAAAGGTAAAGTATGCCTCCATATGTGGGAGCGATGTGCATATATACAAGTGGGACGAGTTTGCGCAAAGCGAAATAACCAAGTTTCCGAGAATAATAGGGCATGAATCCGCGGGAGAAATAGTGGAGGTTGGAGAGGGAGTTAAGGATTTAAAGGTGGGGGATTTTGTCGGAATCGAAACCCATATAACATGCGGGACGTGCTATCAGTGTAAGGTGGGAAAAAAACACGTATGCAAGAACGTAAAAATATTGGGTTTTCATAGGGATGGGGCATTCGCGGAATATATGACTATACCTGCGGAAAACATCTGGAAAATACCGGAATCCATACCAAAACATTGGGTTCCCCTTATGGAGCCTATGGGAAACGCCGTGGATACCGTCCTTGCCGGAGACATAGTTGGGGCGGATGTTTTGGTGGTTGGAACGGGTCCCATAGGGGCAATGGCCGTTGCAATAGCGAAGGCAAGCGGAGCAAGAAAAGTGATAGCTACAGATATAAACGATTTCAGGCTTGGTATAGCGAAAAAGATGGGGGCGGACTACACTATAAACCCTTCAATGGAGAGCTTGAGAAGTGCGGTTATGGATATAACTGGGGGGAAGGGAGTGGACGTGGTTCTCGAAATGTCCGGAAACCCAAACGCATTGGACACAGCTCTAAACTTATTAACAAACGGGGGATGGGTAGGATTACTCGGCTTGTATGGAAAAAACAGGATAGATTTCCCCCTAAACTCCATAATAATGAGGGGAATAACCCTTTATGGTATAACGGGAAGGAAAATTTTCTCAACGTGGGTTAAAACAACCGCACTTCTGGAAAGCGGAAAGGTTAACTTGGAACCCATAATAACGCACAGGATAACCCTTGAGGAGTATAAGGATGGATTTGAGGCTATATTAAACGGCTCCGCGATGAAAGTAATGTTTGAGATAAGCTGACGGGCTTATAATGAATACTTATGAAAAGGTTGTACTTTTTTCTCGTTTTAGGTTTGATAACCTACGGGTGCAAGGAAGGGGTAAAGGTTCCTCATACTTCGGTGTTCGGTGTAGGTGGAGCAACCGGACCCGCCCTGAGAAGCCTTACCGCGATTCTACCCTCAAATATAACCCCACCTACGTTTCCCACCTTCCTTGACAGTATAAAGTACGAAACCGCAGTTTTTAAAATTTTGGTGGACGGGCAGGAAGATCCAAACGCGGAAGTTTATGTGGGTTCAACGAAATTGAACTATTACTCAGATAATGGGTTATATATGCTCATGGATTCGAACGGAATACCTCAATCCATAAACCTTTCGGCGGGAACCGAAATTTTTATACACACAGGAAAGCACGATGAGAGCATAAGGTTTTACCTTCCCGAACTAAATCCCCCCGATAGTATATCCGTTGATACCGGTATAACCGTGGGTGACTCAATCAGGGTGTCTTGGAGTGCGGTTGTTGGGGCGGATTCTATACAGGTTTTCTTCAAGCTCAACGATAAGGATCCACACATAAAGAACCTGCCACCCAACGCAACCCAATATTACATACCATCATCTTACGTAAGCGATACGGGAAGCGCCTTCCTCATGGTTAGTGCATTAAAATACTTAAAAATTGAAAATGCCGTACCACCTTCAACCATGCTTTTAATAAAAAGCTCAGCCTACCCACTGCCTATAAGAATTAGGTAATGCACAGATCGGTTTATGAGTACCTCTTGAGGGGAAATTTGAAACATTTTTTGTTTTCCGGTTTATCCGAGGGGGAAATTCCGGAAATAGATTGGCTTGAGTTCCCAAGCGAAAAAATAAAAAAACCGTTGATAGCGGTTGATGGATCTTACAAAAGTTCCATAAGGGATTTTGGGTTGATATATGCTATAACGGGCTTGGCGCTATATCAGGAAGGTGAAGTGATAAGGGATAGGGGTTTGTCCTTAGTTGATGTTATGGAGAAGAACCTCTTCCGCCAAAAACATTTGTCCGATTTCCTCTCAATGCTTATGAAGCTGGCGGAGGTAAAAAACCTTTTGAGAGTTTTAAGAGATTTAGGTGGGGATTACGCGGTACTTATGGATGGCTCTTTCATAAGCGACGTAATAACCCCACAACCCACGTACGAATGGGTTAGCCATCTTGGTATTGATAGGGAGAAAGTTGAAAGTTACGAAGAAAAGATCTTGGAGGTGTCGGAGGAAATTGAGAGGAGGTTTTTGGAGGAAGATTTTGCCTTCATTAATATGCTTGAGATATTCTCAAACGAAAGCTTACCCATAAGGGCTTACATAGCAGCTAAACTCCTTTATTACGAATACCTGATCTCCCTTCACAAACTAACGGAGCTTAAAAATCCCATATTCTTCATAACCAAAGATTCCTCTTCTTCGGATTTCGTAAGATGGTGGGAAATAAGGCAGTTTTTAACGGATCAGGTAATGTTCAACATTTGCACGCTTAACAGGCCCGGTTATGCCCCTCCCATCCCCTCGATGCTAGAGGAAAAAAAGAAATATTTGCCACCAAAATTTGTCGGTATCCTCGATGTGGAAATTTATCAGACTTTCACCCGCCTCAAACCCTTATCAGTTTCAACATATAAGGTTGAGGTTTTGAACGTTCCGAAAGATGAGATAGGTTTTTATCTTTCCTACATAGCGGATACCTCACCAAGAGGATACCCGTTTCTACTTGAAATGGCGCACAAAAGCGTAGTTATAACGGAAAGGGATATAGAGAAAGTGGGGGAAATAGTTTATCCGTTTGGTAGATCGCCGAGGGCATACTTGAATGAATAAACCCTTCTTTATAGCCGGACCTTGCGTAATCGAAAGCGAAAAGATAGTTTTTGAAACCGCGGAAAAGCTTAAGGAAATTTCGGAAGATCTAAAAATAGAGCTCTACTTTAAATCCTCGTACGATAAGGCAAACAGAACATCCATAAGCGGTTTTAGGGGACCGGGTTTGGAGAGGGGGTTGGAGATCCTGGCTAAAGTTAAGGAAAAATTCAAATTGGGGATTTTGACGGATGTTCACGATTTACATGATATACCCAAGGTGGCTGAGGTTGTGGATATTATACAAATTCCCGCTTTCCTCTCAAGGCAAACGGATATGCTAATTGAAGCGGCAAAGACCGGCAAAATAGTTAACGTTAAGAAGGGGCAATTTATGTCTCCTAACGAGGCTATAAGGGCGGTTGAAAAGGTTATAAAAGTGGGTGGGAAGGCCTGGATAACGGAGAGGGGAACAACGTTTGGGTATAACGATCTTGTCGTTGATTTTAGAAATGCGGTTTGGTTGAGGAATTCTGGGGCAAGGTTGGTATATGATGCCACTCACTCCCTACAGAGGCCTGGAATCTCAGAAAGCTCGGGGGGTTATAGAAGGTTGATAACGCACCTTGCGAGGGGGGCAATAGCGGTTGGTTTTGATGGAATATTTTCGGAGGTTCATCCAAATCCCGAAAACGCGCTATCCGATGCAAATACCCAGATTCCTTTGAAATTTTACAAGAATTTCGTTGAGATGATCCTTGAGATTTGGGAAAAGGCTAAAAATTGGTATAATTTTGAGTTCCCCGATTAACTAACCATCTTAAAAGTTCCCCGGCAAGCTCCAAATTATCCATCATAACATGTTCAACGTTAATTCCGAGATTCCAAGGCATGGATAAAACTTCCTCAGCCAACCTTTTTGCCACCTCCAAACCGTTTCCCATCAAAATCTCCTCTTTGATATCCTCCGGAATTTCCACCCTAAAACCCTCCAAGAACCTAATATCCCTTTCCCCCTTTGCAGGTGCAACGCTCACAAATATCCTTGCGGGTTTTACACCGTTTCTTCTGCAAAGCTCATAATAATTCTCAAGCGTTTTCCTCAAACTCTCAGTTTCAAATATTATCTGAGATATGAAGGCATCAAATCCCCAAACCGTCCTATTGAAAAGCCTAAGATCCTCACCCTTCCTCGTGAATATTGTTATTCCATAAATCTCCCGAAAGTACCCCTTTGCCAACCCAACCAAATTAGAGTTTTCGCCAATTTTAACCAGAGCCAATTTACCTGTAAGGTTGGATATTTCCCGAAAGATTTCCTCAATTTCCTCCCCCCAATTTTTCGGAACAACTTTATCTATTATCACATCAATTTCCCCCTTTATCCCTTTCAGTATCCTTGAGAATTCGATGGGGGATACCTTCCCGGGAACTTCCGGAACGTTTATTGTTTTCAAACCGGACCCCTCAACTATCCCTATAATCTCCTCGGCCCTTCCCTTTATTTTATTCTCATTCCATCGGGAGGGTGGAGGAACCGCCGTGAAGATAATCATATATTTGTATCAATTTGTCCGCTATTTTGCTTGCCGAAAACCTTTCCGCTATCTTTGCCTGCCCATTTATAACCATTTTCTTCGCCTCGTTCCAGTTCGAAAGGAGCCTCACTATCGCATCCGCGATGGCCATGGGATCCTTCTCGGGAACCAAAATTCCCGTTTTCCCATTTTCCACGATGTCCGGAATACCCCCCACCCTACTCGCTATAACTGGCAATCCGAAGGATAACGCTTCGAGTAAAACAACCCCAAGGCCCTCCGTATCACCCCTCGAATCCACTATAGATGGCAAAACGAAAATGTCCGAATTTTTATACTCTTCAACCAATTCCTGGGAACTCACCTTACCCAAAAATTTAACCGAATCTTCAAGACCTTTTGCGTAATTTCTCAAACTTTCCATGAGGGGACCTTCTCCAACGATCCTAAGCTCAGCCCGGATCCCCCTCTTTTTCAAAACCTCCATTGCTGAAATTAGGTATATCAACCCTTTTCTTTCCACAAGCCTTCCAACGAATAAAATCCTTGGAACTTCGGGTTTTTCCTTGGGTGGTAAAAACTCATCAAAGTCAAGGGCCGAAGAGTATGGAATCACTATTACGTTTTTCTCATTCAGAAGATTCGCGGAATAGCTAGATATTGCAGTTTTCACGTTCGCGGTTTTAATCAAAATTTTCAAAGCTTTTCCAAATATCCCCAGATTTTCAACTAACTTTATCTCCGCAGTATAGTAAGAATGCACTACGGGAGTTCCCTTGAGTTTGAAGGGTAGGGAGAAGAGGGCTAGGGGTATGGGCCAGTGAACGTGTATTACATCGTAATTTTCCCTACCCGAAAGTATCAGGGCGTTTAAAGCGCCGGAGATTATGTAAAAGGGAATTAAAAATTTCGCCCAAACGTTAGTTTTCAAAATTTCCGGGATCGCGGTTTTATATCCAAGGATTTCGCCCCTAGGAAAGAAATAAGGGAACCTATGAACGTAAAAATTCCCGAAAATTTCCCCCTCCCTTCCCAAATACCTCGGGCAAAAGAGTTCTACTTTTACCCCCTTCCTATCAATCTCCCTTAATATCTTCCAAAGCCATGGCGTTAAAACTTCAGCCTCCTCTTCATCGTACGGACATGCCGTTACTATGTTTAAAACCCTCAACTACCTCTGGTCTATGGGTATGTAATGTTTGTCTATCTCTCCTTTGTATATTGCGGATGGCCTAAAGATCCTGTTGTCCTCAAGGTACTCAAGTATATGTGCAGCCCAACCTGCGACCCTTGCTATCGCGAATATTGGGGTAAATAGGTCGGTTCTTATTTTTAGGGAGTTGTAAACTATGCCGGAATAGAAATCCACATTTGGGAATATCCCCTTATGTCCAACCTTTTTCATCATGTAATCCTCAACCTTTACGGCTATTTTGTAATACTTGTTCTTTGCAAGCTTTTCCGCGAACTTCTTTAATATTCTTGCCCTCGGATCGTAAGTCTTATAAACCCTATGCCCAAACCCCATTATCTTTTTGTTTTGCGCCAAAGCCTCATCTATGTATTTTTCTACTTTATCAACGGATCCTATCTCTTTGAACATCTTCAAAACGGCTTCGTTAGCACCCCCATGCAACGGTCCCTTCAATGCACTTATTCCTGCAACTATGGCGGAGTACATATCGGATAACGTGGAAGCCACGACCATGGATGCGAAGGTTGATGCATTCATTTCGTGATCGGCATGAAGGATCAGAGCAACATCCATAACCCTTGCTTCGTACTCCGTTGGAACTTCCCCTCTTAGCATATAAAGGAAGTTTGCCGCATGCGTGAGGGAAGGATCGGGTCTAACGATGTCCTTGTCTCTCCTAGCCCTATCAAAGTAAGCAACTATGGTTGGGAACTTTGCTATGAGCCTTATCGATATCCTGAACTTTGCGTCAAGATCTTGGGACTTTGCTTCCTCGTCGTAAGATTCAAGTAAAGATACTACGGATCTTAGGGCACTCATGGGATGGGTTTCCGGGGGAAGATCGTATATAAAATCTATAATTTCGTCGGGTAGGTCCCTAGAGCTTCTAAGGGCCGCGTCAAATACCTTAAGTTCATCCTTGGTTGGAAGCCTTCTAAGTAGAAGGGATAAAGCTACTTCCTCGTAGGTGGATTTTTCAGCCCACTCCTCTATCGGGATTCCGAGATAATAAAGCTTACCCTCTTGACCATCTATATATGTGAGCACACTCTCGGCCGCAGGTACATCCTCCAAACCTTTCGAGAACGGATAATCCTTCATAATCGGAATATTCTAAGCTGGAAATTTTGTTTGCAACCCTATAATACCCGCTTATGGATCTAAGAAAGCAAAATCTTATCATAACAACGGTGAACATTGTGCTTGCGATAATCCTCATACTTATCCTTGCAAGACCCGGCCAAAAACCTAAGGAGATAGATGTGCGTTTGGCAACTATTGAGAGTATATCCAGCCTTCCTTATTGGATCGCATATGAAAAGGGTTTCTTCGGAAATTACGGTATAAAGTTTAAGCCAAACGAGGTTAGCAAACCCCTAGACGAGCTTGAGAACACCATAAAAGGTGGCCTTTACGCCCTCTTCGGTATAGATTATACTTATACAATTTTCAAGAACGCCGGAGACTTGGGTCTTGTGAGAGTTTTGTATTATACGAAATCTTACGGGGATGGATTGATAGTTAAGGATACTATGGTTAGGATAGGAAATTTGAACGGTAAAAGAATAGGGTACGATGATAACACAAGGTACAATATTTTCCTGGAGGAGGTATTAAGACGGAGCGGGGATACGGCGGTGGATTTTATAGGGCTAACCTTAGATGAAATGGAGGGCGCCTTGGATCAGGGTAGGGTGGATGCGGTGTATGCCGTGGAGCCGGTATTGTCTTACCTTGAAAGTAGGGGTTATAAGGTAATAAAAAGGGAGGTGGTTTTCACAAAGGATATTCCCATAATTCAGGGTATGGGAATCACATCCGCCGTAAACATATCGTTAAGGAAGGATGCTGTGAAGAGGATCAAGGGGGCCTTAAAGGATGCCGTGGAATATTTGAAGTCGAACCCGGAGGAAGCTCGGGATGTACTTAAAAATCGATTGGGCTTAAAACTTAAAAACTCGCTCGAGGTGGTAATACCCGAAAATATCGAGGATTTCAAGAAGATGAACGAATACCTAATATCCAAGAAACTTGTTCCGTACAGCTCCATAAAGGTTGAAAATATCCTTTCCGAAAAGTAGCATTTACGCTATTCTCTCATCCACATTAATAATTCTGGGAAATTCACCATTTTTCGTTCCTATCTTTCCTTTTCTAGGCTTCTCCTTATGGTTCAAAACACTAAGGGAGACAAATCATCCCTTTTTAATTTCCTTCCTTATAGCTATACCCTATTGGCTTTTTCATTCCCTTTGGATATACAACCTTGACGTCCCTAACAGTATAAGACCCCTTCTTCTTTTGGGTGTTTTAACCATGTCCGCGATCCTGTCCTCAATTTGGGGGCTTTGGGGATGGGCGGTGTCGAAGTTTAATGGTTTAACTTCCGTTCTCTTCGGTTCAACATTTTTTGCTTCCTTAGAGTTCATAAGGGGGGAAAACCTCGGGGATCTATCATACCCTTGGGCATTGGTGGGAGAAAGCTTGGTAAATTCACCATTTTTGAAGCTTTCCTCATTATTTGGCGTTTATTTCTTGAGTTTTTTTGTGGTCCTTGTTGGAGGTTTAATATCCCTGTGGAATTTAAGGTATGTTATTTCGGCATTAATTATCCTAGCTTTTGGCATTTTTTGGAACTTCGTTTATAAATTACCGGAGCCTGTTGGTGAAATTAAGGTGGCAATTTTGCAACCCAACATCCTCCCAAGGTTGGATTACGATCCTAAGGAATGGGAAGAAACTTTCAGGGCATACCGAGAAATTACGGAAAATTTGGGGGGATTGGATCTTGCGGTAGCACCGGAATCCGCCTTTCCCGGAATACATAATTTTTCCCAAAACTCACAAAAGATAGTTGAGGAAATCCTGCAAAAAATCCGAGCGCCTTTAATTTTTGGAACGGGGGGAGTTGAAAAGGATACGATTTATAGATATTACAACAGGGCCCTTCTCGTAGATAAAAACGGTAACATAGTTGGGTTCTACGATAAGGTGCGCCTCGTACCTTTCGGCGAGAACCTACCCTTTTACGAGATTTTACCCGAATTTATTAGGAATATAGACCTGGGGCAAGGGAATTACAGCAGGGGTAAAGGATTCTATCCTATAGAGTACGGGAGTTTGAAGATAGGGGTTATGATATGTTACGAGTCCATATTTAGCTTTATAGGTAAAAGCTTGGTTGATAAAGGTGCAAATGTTTTGACGATTATAACCAGCGACGGTTGGTTTGGGAAAAGTTTGGGACCCGTTGAACACTTTTACCTTGGGATAGTTAGGGCGGTTGAAACGGGAAGGTACGTTATAAGATCCGCAAAAACCGGTATATCCGCGATTATAGACCCAGAAGGAAAGGTGGTGGAAAGCTTACCTTTATACACGAGAGGTAACATGGTGGGAAGAATAAAACTTTATAACCACAGAACACCCTACGTTTCCTTCGGTTTTGTCTTTCCTTACGTTTGCACAATTTTTACTTTAATTCTCGCTCTTAGTAAGAACTTGCCATTATTCCGCCTTTCAGATTGTAAGCCTTAAAGCCGAGGTTCTTCAGTTTTACCGCTACGGAATAGCTTGCCCTTCCCGAGTTGCAAAATACCACAATTTTGTGCGTCTTCTTATATTTTGCTATTTCCTTCCACCTTCTTTCTATCTCCTCCGCGGGTATATTTATAGCCCCTTTTAGAGTATAAGTTTCGTATTCCGCCTTATCCCTAACATCGAGCAAGATTACGTTTTCTCCGAGGTTTCGAAGATCTTCCATATCTATTTCAAGTTCTTCGTACGAGATTTTTTCCATAGCCTTCTTTAGCTCCATTACCCTTCTACATTTTGCGCATATTTCCGAAGAAGAAGGCATACCGCAAACCGTGCAAGCTTTTACATCCAAAACTTTATCGGTAATATTATTTTCTACAAGAGGTATGAGCTTTTTTCTAAATACCGAAAGGAGTCTGAACTTTATATCCGGTTGTTCCTTTTCCATTTCATCGAGCCACCTTTTTACACCCTTTATTGGGGTGAATTCGCCGTGTGGGCATCCGCATTCCTGCACCGGAAGTTCGTTTAAAGCTACGTAATATAGGTCTTCTATCTCGGGTGTTGTAATTAGGGGTTTTATCTTTCTGGGTTGATTTGGTATTAGGGGTTTTAAAACGGGTTTTAATCTCGCTATACCCTCAAGATCTCCAGCAAAAAATAGGGACATCATCGTGGAAACGGTATCGTCCAGGTTATGGCCGGTTGCTACCGCATCCGCACCCACCTCTTTCGCCATAAGGGTAAAAATGTTTCTCTTTATCGTCCCGCAAACCGAACACATCTTGTTTTTATATTTTGTTATCAAAAAGTCGTCAATTGTGTATCCTTCCGTTTCCTTTAAATTGTAAATTTTCAAAGGAACCCCCACCATCTCCGCCAGTTTTTCCACCTTTTTCTCAAGGTGATCGGAATAATATTTTATCCCTAAATTTATGTAGAAGGCGTAAATTTCTTGATTGGGAAAGGCTCTCTTTAGCGCATGAAGCAACGCCACACTATCCTTACCTCCCGAAACCGCCACCGCCACCTTTTCTCCTGGTTTAAACATCCTGTACTCCTCAACTACCCTCCTTACCCTATTTACAAAAAAGTCGTTAAAGCAATCCTTACAAAGCCTTTGCTTTGCATAAGGAAGATTTATTATTGCGTCTTTACCGCAGCGCGTGCACTTACCTATCACCTCAAGCTTTAACCTTATAGCACCTATCCCGCACTTTCCGTAGTTTATCAACATAGAGAATTTATTTTAAGGTGGAACGTTGAAGCAACCTTAGAATCTATTACAAAGTATGAAGATGAGGGAAGTGGACCTGCCCGGAGTAGGTAAAAAGTACGCTATATACTTAAAAAGCGGCGACGAGATCGTGTTGATAATACACAATACGGGCAAGAGGGAAATTTACATTATGAGAGGGGAGGAGCCTAAATGTTTCATAGAGCTTACGGATGAGGAGGCGAAGAGTTTAGGATTTCTCGTTGCGGGTGCAAAATATGAAGCCGTTTCTACGGAGAAAATGGAATTTCTCATGAAAGAGATGGTGATGGAGTGGGTTAAGGTTGAAGAGGGTTCGAATTTTATAGGTAAAACGATAGCGGAGCTTGAAATAAGGAGGAAAACCGGTGCCTCAATAATCGCAATTGATAGGGGAGGAAAAATAATTCCGAGCCCGGATCCTTACGCAGATAGGATCCAAGTGGGTGACGTCCTTATAGTCGTGGGAACAAGACATCAAATCAAGGCGTTTTTGGATCTATGTGGGAGATGTAGCGTTTAGATGCACTCTTACGATGTTCTCATATGGATAGGTGCCCTTTTTAGCCTTCTGTTCTTGTTCGCCTTTTCGTTGAAGTTCTTTGGCTTCCCTTATATATTCTCCTTCATGTTGGTTGGACTTATAGGAAAGATCGTTTTTCAAGAAAGGGTCATAGATTGGCTGGCTTTTTTGGAGCATTCCGCGATAGTTTTTATGTTCTTTTTTATAGGGCTTGAGTACTCCTTTGAACGCTTGGGTGGTATGAAGAGAACAATTAAACCGGGTTTAATAGATTTCCTCGTAAATTTTGTCCCCATCTTTGCGTTATCCTACATTTTTACAAGGGACCTGATATTTTCCTCGGTTATCGCTTCAGCCTTGTATCCTTCGAGCACGGCAATAACCGCCAAACTTTTATCCGACTATAGGAGGCTCGTTCTACCGGATGCAGAACTTTTGATAGGCATCTTGATATTTGAAGACTTGGTTTCAATAATTTTACTATCTTTGCTCGAAGGTGGTCTCCGTTTCCTTTCTATAATCCCAGTTTTATTCGGATTTTACCTGTTGAGGGGTCTGGTGCGCAAATTAATGGGTACCTTGGACAAACTCTCGGAGGATATAATATTTCCGTTTTTTGTGGTGGGAGTTTTGCTTCTTTTATGCGGTCTCGGGGAGAAGATGGGTGTATCCGCCGCGCTTATAGCCTTTCTATTAGGTGTTATGGTTCCCGAGGAAAGCCCTACCTTTAGAGTAATAGAGGAGAGGTTGTTATATTTAAAGGAGCTAGCCTTGGGAGTATTTTTCTTCTCTTTTACCTACAATACCCGCGTAACCTTTAATCAGAATTTTTATCTCGCCCTAGCGTTAATTTTCTTGTCCCAGATTACAAAATTGGTTTCAACATATTGGGGGGCAAGGATTTACGGGCTTAGCAAAAAGTCCTCCTTAAGGACAAGCCTTTCCTTTCTGGCAAGGGGGGAATTTTCGTTGATTTTTGCCGGTTTGCTTCCCGATACCCAATCACTTATATTTTTCGTCGTTCTTGTCACATCGTTTTTGGGTAGCTTGAGCTTTGTATATGCACCCAAAATAGCTTCATACCTGATCAGATCGAAAGGCTAAGCTTGGAGTTTTTCTAGAATCTCCCTCACCTCCTGCCTTGCTTTCTTTGCATCCTGTACGAACTTCTCCACCAGGTTCATGGGGCAAAAGGGCCCGCACATGGAACATGCTACGGTTTTAGATGCCCTCCGCTCGAAAATTTCCCTTGCCTTCTTCGGGTCCAAGGCCAGATTGAGCTGGGTTTCCCAATCCAGGGCGTACCTGGCTCTTGACATTGCCAAATCCCATTCCCACGCTCCCTTAACTCCCTTGGCTATGTCGGCAACGTGCGCCGCTATCTTGAACGCTATCACTCCCTCCCTTACGTGTTCAACGGTTGGAAGTCCGAGATGTTCGGCGGGGGTTATGTAACAAAGCATGTCGGCGCCTGCCCATCCCGCAACCGCCCCACCTATAGCCCCGGCTATATGATCCCAACCCGCGGCAACGTCGGTAGGAAGCATGCCCAAAATGTAGAAAGGTGCCCCCTTCGTTATCTTCTTTTGAGCTATTACCTGCGCTTGTATTTCGTTAAGGGGAACGTGCCCGGGACCTTCCACCATAACCTGGACACCTGCCGACCTACACCTATCAACCAGCTCACCCAAAACCAAAAGTTCGTGTATTTGCGGCCTATCAAAGCTATCCGCTATACTTCCAGGTCTAAGGGAATCCCCAAGACTTATGGTTACATCATACGTTCTGCATATTTCCAGTATATCATCGAACCTTTCAAGTAGGGGATTTTCCCTGTTGTGATACATCATCCAAGCTGCCAATAACCCTCCCCCTCTTGAGACCACCCAGGTTACCCTTCCCTGGTTCTTCATAAACCTTAAACCCTCTAAGGTGATGCCGGCATGTATGGTCATAAAATCGACGCCGTCTTTTGCGTGCGTCTCAATAGCCTCTATAAAATCTTCCGGTTCAAGATCAAAAATCGATCCTTTGTTTTTTGCGGCGTTGAATTCGGCTTCGTATACGGGTACGCTTCCAAGGGGAACTTCGCATATTTCCATTAGAGCCTTCCTTATTTCCCTGAGATTACCCCCGGTTGAGAGATCCATTACGGTATCCGCACCCGCCTCAACCGCAACCAGGAGCTTTTGCTTTTCCTCTTCTAAGTTTATGTAATCAAAAGATGTCCCCAAATTGGCGTTGACCTTCGTCTTCAGCCCCTTTCCTATTCCCGTCAACTTTTTTAAATTCTTTGATAGATGTATTTTGTTCGCCGGTATTACCACCTCACCCCTTGCTACCCTATCCAGTATAACCCTTGGGTCTAAACCTTCCGCTTTAGCCACATATTCCATTTCGGGGGTTATCTTACCCCTCTTTGCGTATTCAAGCTGTGTCATAGAAGAACCTCCAAGGATTCCTTAACTATGTTTGCGGCTTTCTTACCCGAAAGTAGCATACCTCCAAACGTCGGACCCATCCTGTTCAATCCGAAAGTCTCGGCAACGGCCATACCTGCAACTATTAATCCGGGATAAACCTCGCACGTGTGCTCCACCACCGCATCCTCGGATGCGTTAACGTTCATAGCCCCAAGACCCTTAACCTCCACAAGTCCCCTACTTGCAAGCTTCCTAACCACTACGGCATCGTGTCCGCTTGCATCTATAACGAACTTGCTCTCCAAAGCTATAGGATCTACGCATGTTATAGATCTGGGAAGGGCCCTAACCGGACTCCAGTTTACAACAACTCCGCTTACCCTACCATCCTTCAATATCACATCATCAAGGTATGTTAGCTGTAAGAACTTCACACCGGCTTCGGCGGCGCTGTATATAAGTTTTGATGCGGCCAAGGGTCCATAAGTGGCGTAAAGACCATCCTCAACTTCGGTGTACTTTATTCCCAACTCGTCAAACACCTCGTTTGCCGGATACCTAACCGTCACGGTGTTCATAAAGTAACCGCCTATCCAGAATCCCCCACCCAAGTAGTTGTTCTGCTCGACTACGAAAACCTTCAATTTTGCCTTTGCAAGCTCGTAAGCGGCTACCAATCCAGCGGGACCCGCTCCTATTACAAATACATCCGCGTTTATAGCATCGGAGAGATCCCTATAAAATCCCTCCAATATCGCCCTACTTATTGCACCTTCACTTACGCTTTTAAAGCTTCCGTTTTTCATGTTATACCTCCCAAGTGGGGGAACCTTGGAACCTATTAGGGAGGGCACCTTCCCTACGCCGGTATTACCCGGATCAGGTTCCAAGGGTTGGACCCAAAGGGTCCTCTCAGCCGGGAAAACCCCAGCACCCCCGGTGCCCGATGCGAATATTATAAGGTTGTTTTCCACCTTATAATGCTTGCTATGGTAGGGTACATTTTGCTTGTTGCAGGCGGAGGCCCGGATGGGTACGGGTATATGTGGTTCGATCAGGATGACGGAGTTTCGTACGAGTGGTACGATCTCGGATATCCCCCTATGTGGCAGTATCAACCTATCTTGGATAGCGCTGACGCTTCTCTTGCGGCTCTAATGTGGATCCCCACATCCGCCCAAACGAGGATAACAGGAGGGGATGAAGCTTATGATAACACCCAAACCCTCCCATTCGACGTAACTTTCTTTGGCTCCACCTATTCTTCAGGTACAAACTTTACCGTATCAACAAACGGTTGGATGGCCCTGGCATCCTACACATCAGCATATTTTTCAAACTCCTCATTTCCGAATCCATCCCTTCCGAACAACCTTATAGCTCCATTTTGGGACGATCTTGTAAGTAGGGTTTGGGTAGGGTTTATACCGGATGTAAGGGTTTATTGGCCCTGGTGGCCCGATTCCAACGCCGCACTCGTGGTAACTTGGGACAGCGCGAGGCGTTATGGCTCGGGAACTCCCGTTGCAGAATTTCAAATGATAATATTGGACAGGCTGGATCCCAACGGAAACAACGTCATAGCCTTCATATACAAAACTCCTTTTGATGCTTCGACGGACGGTTCCATAGGATTTGAAAACTCCACCGGAGAAATGGGTAACGCTTATACGGGTGTTCTGTCCGTTGGAACTACACCTAACGTCACAAACTTCAACCCTGGCGTAGTTGTCTTCAACAGCGTGTACGTTCCGGGAGATCCGGACGTTGTTGTTTTGGGTTCCGGGGATGAAATGCTCTTTTCGGCAACCCTCCCCTTTGATGTAAAGTTCTACGGCACAACCTATACCGCAGGTTCAACGGTAAAGATTTCAACCAACGGATTCCTTTCCTTCGATCCCAGCTTAACCGGTTCCTCTTTTTACAACTACTCAATACCCTTAACTTCCTCACCTAACGCCATCCTTGCCATATGGTGGGATGATAACGTGGTTATGGGAAATGTAAGGCATAAGGTGATAGGG
>Ga0209393_1000485_pt1 | contig 19247 bp, 19 predicted proteins | sample SSWtaG_2_FD_184117 | JGI IMG/M metagenome (GOLD analysis project Ga0209393, IMG submission 184117) | Hot spring microbial communities from Sandy's Spring West, USA to study Microbial Dark Matter (Phase II) - SSWsed_130316 (SPAdes)... | ecosystem: Environmental > Aquatic > Thermal springs > Hot...
TCCTACGGTCCTGTCAACTTTTACTTAAGTTTTTCTTATTTATAAGTTTTAAATCTTTAGGTAATGGGCTGGAGAAGCTATTCTCCAAATATAGTATACGAAAGGTATTATCTAGTTGACAGGTTCACTCCTACAGGTTGATATACTATTATATTAAGTTTATTCTTGAATAATTAAGGAAAGATTAAATATGAAGTGCGATAGACAATGGTGGGAGGGTTTTCGAATATGTCTGGGAATAGACCTAGAGTCTTATTGTTCGATGAAGCTATAGGCTTAACAAAATTTGAGCTTGGTGGTAAAGGCTATGGATTAGTTGAGATGACTAGGATAGGGCTACCGGTACCACCTGGGATAAACATACCAACCTACGTTTGTAGAGAATACTATTCTAATGGTAAGCTTCCAGACGGAATACTAGAAGAAGTGAGAGAGAAACTTAGAGTCATAGAAGAGAGAATTGGGAGAAGATTCGGTTCTACCGAGAAGCCTCTATTAGTATCTGTCCGTTCAGGAGCACCATACTCTATGCCTGGTATGATGGATACAATCTTAAACCTAGGATTAAATGATGAGATCGTTAAGAGCCTCGCTGAAGAAACGAGGGATGAGAGATTCGCATACGACTCCTATCGTAGACTGGTCCAGATGTTCGGTAAGATAGTTCTAGGCGTTAAAGATGAGAAATTCGATAAGATAATTGAAGAGCATAAGAAGAAGCTTGGAGTAAAACATGATGTAGAGATGCCTGCAGAAGAATGGAAGAAGATCATTGAAGAATTCAAGGAATTAATTAGGCAGGAGACTGGGAGAGAATTCCCACAAGATCCATGGGAGCAGCTTAAAATGGCTATAGAAGCAGTCTTCAAATCATGGAATAACCCTAGAGCAATAGTCTATAGGAAGACCTATAATATCCCTGAAGACCTTTATACTGCTGTAAATATTCAGATGATGGTTTTCGGAAATCTAGGGTTTAATTCAGGTACAGGTGTCGGATTTACTAGGAACCCATCTACGGGAGAGAAGAAACTCTATGGGGAATACTTATTGAATGCTCAAGGAGAAGATGTTGTTGCAGGTATTAGAACGCCTAAACCATTAGAAGAATTAAAGAATGAGCTTCCACAAGTCTATGAAGAGCTACTAAGAGTATCCGAAATCCTTGAGAAACATTTTAGAGAGATGCAGGACTTCGAATTCACGATCCAAGAAGGTAGACTATATCTCCTCCAGACCAGGAATGGTAAGAGGACGGCTCAAGCAGCTGTTAAGATAGCTGTAGATATGGTGAATGAAGGATTAATCTCAAAAGAAGAAGCAATAGCTAGAATAGACCCAAACGATCTAAACCAGTTATTACATCCTAGAATCGACCCAAATATTAAGGCTAAACCTATAGCTAAGGGATTAAATGCATCTCCTGGAGCGGCTACAGGGAAAGTAGTTTTTACTGCAGATGAAGCAGCTGAGCTAGGAGCTAAAGGTGAGAAAGTAATACTTGTTAGACCTGAGACTAAACCTGAAGATATACATGGGATTATTGCTGCACAAGGGATCTTGACGAGTAGAGGGGGAATGACGAGCCATGCAGCAGTAGTTGCTCGTGGGATGGGTAAACCAGCTGTGGTTGGAGCAGAAATGATTAAGATCGATTTAGATAAGGAGGTCTTTACAGTTGATGGGGTGCAAGTTAGGAAGCTTGATATGATAACTATTGATGGGACAACCGGTCATGTTTATCTAGGAGCGATACCAACTATCGAGCCTGAGTTAAGCGGTGAACTACGGATTCTACTTAGCTGGGCTGATGAGATTAGGAGGCTTGGGGTTAGAGCTAATGCTGAGACTCCTGCTGCAGCACGTAGAGCTAGAGAGTTTGGAGCTGAAGGAATAGGTCTAGCTAGGACTGAGAGAATGTTCAATGCACCTGATAGACTTCCAATAGTACATGAATTGATATTCGCTGAAACAGAAGAAGAAAGATGGAATGCTATAAAGAAGCTTTTACCCATGTTCAAGTCGGACTTTAAAGAGATCTTTAGAGAGATGGCTGGATACCCTGTCACGGTTAGGTTACTTGACCTACCATTACATGAATTCCTACCGAGAATAGAAGAACTAATACAAGAAGTTACAGGATTGAGGATTAAGGTTAAGAGCCGTAAGAAAGGATACAAGAAAGCATTAAAGCTTCTACAAGAGAAAGAACGTATATTAAAGAGAGCATTACAGCTCGCAGAACATAATCCGATGATAGGTCATAGGGGGTGCAGGCTTGGGATAAGCTACCCAGAGATATACCGTATCCAGACTAGAGCAATAATTGAAGCAGCTCTAGAATTGAAGAGGGAAGGTGTAGAAGCTCATCCAGAGATAATGATACCTTTAGTAAGTGAAGCAAACGAGCTACGTATTCTAAGAAAGATAATAGAAGATGAAGCAGAGAAAGTCTTTCAAGAATATGGAGATAGGATAAAATTCCATGTAGGAACAATGATTGAGACTCCTAGAGCAGCTCTAACAGCTTCAGAGATAGCGAAGGTTGCAGACTTCTTTAGTTTCGGAACAAACGACTTAACCCAGATGACCTTCGGGTTCAGTAGAGATGATGCAGAAGCTAAGTTCATGGCCCAATACCTTGATAAGAAGATTCTACCATACAACCCATTTGAGAGAATAGATGAAGCAGGAGTAGGGAGGCTAATAAAGATAGGAACAAAAGAAGGGAAAGAAGCTAATCCTAAGCTAGAAGTTGGAATCTGCGGAGAACATGGAGGAGATCCAGAAAGTATAAGGTTCCTTGAAGAAGCAGGATTAGACTATGTAAGCTGCTCACCATACCGCGTACCAATCGCTAGACTAGCTGCTGCTCAAGCAAGATTAAAAGAAATAGCCGTAAAAATAACAGTATAAGACTTGGATATCTTCTCATCCAACCTACATCTCTTTAAAACAATCTCCAATATTCATATTGAAATCTTATAACTATTTTTTAGGTATATTCTTAACGTAGAGTATGTCTCGGATAACAGGTGGAGAAGTCTTAAAACGATGTTTAATACAAGAAAACGTAAGATACGTATTCGGAGTGCCGGGAGACCAACTATACCCATTCCTAGATGCGGTATACAAAGATGAGAGAATAGAGTTTATTACGATGCGTCATGAAGCAGCTGCAGCTCATGCAGCAGATGCATGGGCACGGCTTACAGGTAAACCTGGAGTCTGTATTGGTACAGTAGGGCCAGGGGCTGTAAATCTCGTATCGGGAGTTTATCCAGCTTATGCAGATAGTATACCCGTCATAGTTATTACTGCTCAGAACCAGACTTGGCAATCATATCCTGATCGTGGTTCTCAGCAAGCCTTAGATCAGCTTACGCTCTTCAAACCAGTTACTAAATGGAATGCTGTCATAAACCATTGGAAACGTATCCCCGAGCTAGTACATTGGGCTTTTAGAGTAGCTTTAACAGGTAGACCTGGCCCAGTCCATCTAGATATTCCATCAGATATACTTTATCATTCTGGGGAAGAAGATGAAGTTGAGTTCACCTCTCCACCAAGTTATAGACCTTTAACCCACCCACTAGGTGATACAACATTAATAGATCATGCTGCAAGAATGTTAGCTGAAGCTGAGAGACCGTTAATACATGTTGGTGGAGGAGTACTGCGTTCGGGAGCTACTCAAGAAGTTATCCAGCTTGCAGAGTATCTCCAAGCACCTATAACTACTTCAGTAAGTAGTAGAGGAGCCGTCCCAGAAGATCATCCATTATGTCTCATATCTGCATGTCCAGGTAATGGAGGTATGGTTGCACAGATAGAAGCAGATGTAGTTCTAGTAGTTGGATGTAGGCTTGGAGCATTGGATATGTGGGGTAGACCACCGGGATGGGGTGAGCTGAATAAACAGAAGATTATCCAGATAGATATCTCTGGAGAGGTTATTGGTCTTAATCGTCCAGTCGATATTGGAATAGTTGGAGATGCTAAATCTACTCTTAGAAGCATTCTTGAAGCATTAAAGAAATATACTCCTGCTAGAAGAGAAAACAAGTATCTCCAAGACTATAAGAATATTGAGAAAGTTTGGTTGAGGGAATTTGAAGAATTATCCAGACTGGATACTGTGCCAATACATCCACTTAGAGTAGTAAGAGAAGTTAGAGAATTCTTTCCACGAGACGCTATCGCAATAATAGATGGAGGAAATACATCACTCTGGTGCTTCTACCTACATAGAGTCTATGAACCAGGTACCTATCTAAACTGTGCAAGTGGAGACTCAGGACATCTAGGTACAGGAATACCGTATTCAATAGCTGCTAAACTCGTATATCCAGACCGGCAAGTTTACTGTATAACAGGTGATGGTGCATTCGGCTTTAATATTCAAGAGCTTGAAACAATTAGTAGATTAAAGTTGCAGGTAACCTTTATCGTAATGAATGACCGTGCATGGGGGATGATTAGATCTGGACAAACATTATTCTACGCTAGGAGACACATAGGTGTAGACTTCACAGACATTAGATACGATAAGATAGCTCAAGCGATGAATTGTTATGGTGAGAGAGTGATGGAGCCTAGGGAGATTAAGCCTGCATTAAAGAGAGCTGTGGAATCAGGTCTACCGGCAGTCATAGATGTAGTAGTTGATAGGGAATCTATACCTCCAGATTTTAAGACATTAGCTGCTATATGGCTGGAAGGATGTGAAATACCTGAAGAAATCAAAGTAGAAGAAGTAGAAGCATAGAATAATAATGGATAAACAATACATTTACTTAGTCACCCACATTATTTTTTACATGTAGTATCGTGTAGCTAGAAGTCTACCTCTCTACCTTCATAAGCATAGATGAAGAGTTTCATGTAATCTTCTCTAGTTGGTACTCTAGGGTTAGCTATAGTCCCCGTAGACATCATAGCTTTATCAACGAGTTCATCTAGCTTTTCGTCTAACTCTTCTCTCCTTATCCCAAGTTCTCTTATCGTTAAAGGCTCACCTACTTCTTTTAGGAGATCTCTTATCTTCTGAATGAATTTCCCAATTATCTTCTCTCTACTCTCTTCTTTTATGCCAATTATTTGGGCTAGCTCGATATATCTATTCTCAGACTCTTTGAGATTATATTCTATTGATGTTATTAAGACCGGTGAGACAGATCTACCATGAGGGATCTTAAACATAGCTCCAATTGCATGGCCCATTGCATGGGCTATACCTATCTGGGAATTGCTGAAAGCAGCTCCAGCAAGCATTGCTGCATAGTGCATCTTCTCTCTAGCTTCTCTATCTCTAGAGTCTTTAAATGACCTTGGAAGATAGTTGAATATTATCTTTACTGCTGCGACTGCTAATACATCTGATATATCATTTCTCCAACGTGAGACATATCCTTCAATTGCGTTAGCTAATGCATCTACTCCCGTATCTGCAACTAATCTTGGAGGCATAGAGAGAGTGAACTCTGGGTCAAGTATAACTATGTCTGAGACCACTTCTCTAGAAGCTAGCTCCATCTTCCTCTTCTCCCTAGTATCTGTAATTACAATAGCCCATGAAGCTTCAGAGCCCGACCCACTAGTAGTTGGAATAGCTATCATCTTAGCCTTACTCCTTAAACCTAGTTTTGTTAATGGATTTATCTCGTCTATCCTTACGTCTGGTCGTTCATATAGGACCCAGACAGCTTTCGCAGTATCAATAGAGCTTCCACCTCCTAGAGCTATTATCCAATCTGGTTGATGCTCTCTTACAGCTTCAAGACATCTATAAACGCTCTCAGTAGACGGTTCAGCCTCAACCTCATTAAAGACCTTTACATCTAGCCCAGCTTCTCTAAGATTTTTCTCAACCCTCTCTACAAAGTTTAAGCTCTCTATTACTCTATCAGTTACTATCAATGCTCTCCTACCTTCTATCGTTTTTAAGTATTCTAATGCTTCTTCACCAATAATTATTGTTCTGGGTAGAGTTATCTCCCACATGCTTCCCCCAACGTATACATCGTCGGGATCCACTTCTATAATATGAATTCTGTAGGGATCCTAGATGCTGTCTTAACGAGTTCCGATGCCGCTTTGGTATATCTTAGAACTTTACCCATATCTCCTTCAAGCTTAAACTTACGCATCATTACTGCATGAATAGGGTCAAGCTGACCCATAATGAGCTTCTTCCAATTAGAGTATGGCCCCTCAAATATGAAGGCTGTCTTCTTAGCTTCCCTACTTGGAAGCATGTATGCATCCCTACATTTACCATGCCATAAATCTACGTAGAAGACTATTTCTTTCTCTATCCCCTCACCTGGAGATATAATGAATAAGAAGTCACCCTCCCAATCTTTAGCAGCTTCTTCATAGACTTTATTTTTATTCAATTCTTCCTTGTATGCTTTAATCCATTCTTCACTAGGAAACTTATACTTCTCCAATCTAGACCACGATAATGATATTTCCTTAAACTAGATATTAACTTTTTAATATTTATTACTAGCTGAGCAAGGCTTTAAGTAAATGTTTAATGTATACTTAGGATTCCAGGTAAAATGGTTATTCCTCTGTTAATCCTGCTTCTAAGTCTTTCTTCATCCTATAGTAATCCCTCCTCTAGTAGCATATCTCTCCCTTAATATCTCTGGAGACTTATCAATCTTTTGGACTTTAGTAGATGTTTTCTCAGATAATCTTTTTACTAAAGAGCATACTCCGAAGATCGCCATTATGAGAGCTGTTACTGTTAAGATTAAGTAGATCAGCGGGATAAACCATCCAATATTCCATGCAGGCACCACCATCCCAATCACACCCCGGGCTACCCACATGAAGAATGGAATAACAATTATAAGAGTTACAGCAGTTACTAGGATCCAACCCCATCTTCAGAATCGCTCAACGGCAACACCTACAACAATACTATTTTAATGCTTCCATCAACCTGAAACTAAGTATCGGCAATAAGCTTGGACCCTCATTTTCACACTTTAATAAAATAGATAAAGGTTTATGAAAAACTGCTTGCTAAGAATTTCTTGGAATGGGTAACGGTGAGTATGCAGCTAGGAGACTAAGGAAGAATAGGAAGAAGTTTAGATGGAGTCAGAGAGAATACCGGGTAAGAATACTCCAATTAAAGAGGAAAGTAGATCCTCTTGAAGGAGCACCAATGGCAAGAGGAATAGTCATCCAGAAAGTAGGTATAGAATCTAGACAGCCTAACTCAGCTGTAAGAAAAGCTGTAAGAGTACAACTCATAAAAAATGGTAAAGTAGTTACAGCATTCTGCCCAGGAGATGGAGCATTAAACGTAATAGATGAACATGACGAAGTTCTTATATGTGGTATCGGCGGAACTCTTGGTAGGAGTATGGGTGATTTACCCGGAGTGCGGTACAAGGTTGAGCTTGTAAACGGTGTCCCTCTAAAGCTTTTAATTCTCGGTAAGGTTAAGAAGCCTAGAAGGTAGTTTCAAGAGAGTCAACTAAAATAAGAATTGGAGGTGAAGCTGGTTTTTCTTCAAGATAATGTGTTAATGCTGATTTTGCCTGCTCCTATGTGTGTGGCTGGGGACGTTTAACCCATTCTACCACTCTCTTTCTACTGTATTTATATTGTCTAAGCTATTCTACTACTGCACTTCGTAGACCTAAACCATCTAGATACTTATAAACAGGCTGGATTAGTAGGGATAGAAAATCTTAGGAGGGGGAAGAATTAAAGATCGCAGTAGCAAAACTTGGAGAAGCAGTGGCAGAACTTCAAGAAGCCGTAGCTAACCTAGCTAGAGAACAAGCTAACTTAGCTAGAGAGCAGAGGCGTATGTCTAGGGTTCTTAGATACTTAACTAGATAAGTAGAGGAAGTTAGTATAACTCTTGAAGAAGGTTTAAGAAGGTTTATTTATTATTGAGAGGAGGCTTAGGCAGAGAGGTATAGTAGTAAAGCTTGGGATGCTGGTGAAGTCATATATTGAAATGGATATCTATGGTAGTAATGGGTCTCTAACTATAGTAAGTGAGACGAAGACTAGGCTTGCTCTGAGGCATCTCAAGTTTCTTGAGAGAAAGATAGAGAAGATAAAGATGAATGAACTTAAGCTATTGAAGGGTATGGTCGTTAAGACGATCTATGCTATGTGGGTTTGTCCTGAAGCTTATGAAGAATGCATAGCTAGAAGTAGAAGTATATGGTTGAATATACTGGTAGAGAACTCATAGAGTTAGAACAGGTCCTCAGTTAAGTATGAACCCTCATAATGAGATGGAATGTTAAAATTGTAACTATATTTATACTGGTTTCGAGAATAGTTTGTGTAGACTATGGTACTTGTATCACCCAGCCTGGTTAAACAGAAGATAAAAGATTACCCAATACTGGAGAGAGCTTTCACACTATTAGAAGAAAATGTAGAAGTTCAATCTTATTTAGTAATGGCTAATGTTACAGCTGTACAGAGGCTCATGTATAATGATCATGGCCCTGTACATTCAAGAATAGTCTCAGGGTCAGCGTTAGAGATTATAGATATACTGTTAGAGAATGGATATACATCTTCTATTGTTAGAGATAATGTTGGAGATGAAATTGATTCAAGGCTTGTAGCAATGATGGGTGCATACCTACATGATATTGGTAATGCTGTTCATAGAAGTCTACATCATATCACTGGTGTAGCTTTAGCATCCCGCTTCCTACCAAGGTTGCTCAAGAAAGTCTACAGGGATGACGTAAAACCATATAAGTTGACTCCAGAGATACTCCACTGTATCTTAGCACATGATGAGAGGGAGAAGGCTCTGAGCCTTGAGGCCGGGGTGTCGAAGATAGCGGATGGAACGGATATGGCTGGGGGGAGAGCTAGAATACCATACAAGCATGGTAAATCAGATATACATGCTCTCTCAGCGCTAGCTATAAAGAAGGTCGAGATAATTCGGAATAACGATAAAGCTAGACCTGTAAAGATAGTTGTAGATATGGAGAATGAAGCTGGAATATTCCAGATAGAGCAGGTTCTAGGTTTAAAGATACAGACCTCGGGGATAGCGGAAGCAGTAGAGATAGAAGCACTAAAGAATGGAGTACACTTTAAGACTGTAACCTTCGGCTAAAAACTCTTCAGATAAATACGTTTCATGAATAGTCATAGTGTCCAAATAAGCATTTTTATCTACTTCCTTTCTTGATTGTTTGGTAGTATAATGTGAATAGGTTGAGGCTCTTTATTCCATGTATATGGTTTCTTGCACAATATCCATATATAGAAGATTAAGCCCCAGCCTTTAAACATAACCCCTTATTTAGACACTATGTAGGAAAGCCTGTAAAGATTATTAAAGGAGGAGAGACATACTACACTCTTCAAGTTATAAAATTAATTCTTTAATTCTACATCTTCTCTCTGGCTTTTCATTTAAGAATAAGAATAAAGAACATCTTTAAGAATAGGCTATTAGAATGAATAGTAGGAATAGATGTCTGAAGAATTAATTGAGAAATTTAAGATATTCGGTAAATGGAGTATTGAAGGCGTTGAGGTAAAAGACCCTGGGTTAAAGAGGTATATCAACCTAAAGCCTACCCTAATACCTCATTCAGGTGGAAGACATGAGCATAGAAGATTTGGAAAAGCTGAAGTAAATATTGTTGAGAGACTTGCAAACATGTTTATGAGACCTGGGAGAAATGGTGGAAAGAAGACTAAAGGATTAAAGATTGTTAAAAATGCATTTGAGATAATCTATCTGAGAACAGGTAGAAATCCAATAGAAGTATTAGTAAAAGCTCTTGAAAATGCTGCACCCCGAGAAGATGTTACAAAACTAATCTATGGAGGTATACTGTATCTCAAAGCTGTTGATATATCTCCACAGAGAAGGCTAGACTTAGCTTTAAGATATATTGCTCAAGCAGCTAGGGAAGCATCATTTAGAAGCAAGAAAAAAGTTGAAGAAGCTTTAGCAGATGAAATAATCATGGCTGCTGAGAATGATAGTAAAAGCTATGCTATAAGAAAGAAGGTTGAATTAGAGAGAATGGCTTACGCATCCCGCTAACGTATCACAAAATATCTAGTGCAAACCAATCATCTCATAAGGATGCTCAACAACAAGTTTAAATAATGAACGAGTGAACCCTAAGAGAAGGCTGGGCTGCCTCTATGTATCTTTCTCTTAATCTTTCTTCCTTTATTGTAAATTTATATAATCCCAAGTATCTTAGTGTTCTTGAAAGATAGGTAATAGGTGTTTCGTAATGTCATCCAAACCACACTTAAACCTAATAGTAGTTGGTCACGTCGACCATGGTAAATCAACAACTATGGGTCACTTCTTGACAAAACTTGGAGTTGTAGACCAGCGTATAATTCAACAATATGAGGAAGAAGCTAGGAGGCTTGGAAAAGAAACATTCAAGTATGCTTGGATCCTCGATAGGATTAAGGAAGAGAGAGAACGTGGATTAACGATAGATCTTGCATTCCAGAGCTTTGAGACAAAGAAGTTCTATTTTACACTGATTGATGCTCCCGGTCATAGAGACTTCGTGAAGAATATGATCACAGGTGCTAGCCAAGCAGACTGCGCTATACTAGTAGTCTCGGCTAAGAAGGGTGAATACGAAGTAGGGATATCTCCTGGAGGTCAAACGAGAGAGCATGCTTTCCTACTGTTCATGCTGGGGATAAAGCAGCTAGTAGTATTGATAAATAAGATGGATGATCCTACGGTAAACTACTCCAAGGAGCGTTACGAGGAGGTTAAGCAGGGTGTCACAGACTTGTTGAAGAGGATTGGATTTGATGTTTCTAAGATAAGCTTCATACCCGTGTCAGGATGGACCGGAGATAATCTAATAGAGAGAAGCGATAAGATGAAGTGGTATGACGGCCCGACACTAATTGAAGCATTAGACACATTTCAAGAACCCCCGAAGCCGATTGATAAACCTCTACGTCTACCTATTCAAGCAGTCTACTCAATAAAAGGTGTTGGAACGGTACCTGTTGGACGCGTCGAGACGGGTGTGCTTAGACCAGGTGATACTGTAATCATTATGCCTGCAGGTATTAAGGGTGAAGTAAAATCTATTGAGATGCATCATCAACCATTACAGCAGGCGATTCCTGGAGATAACATAGGCTTTGCATTGAAAGGTGTAGATAAGTCTCAGATAAGTAGAGGTATGGTTGCAAGTCATCTAGATAATCCATGCTCCGTAGCTAAAGAATTCATAGCGCAGATGATTATAATATACCATCCAACAGCTATAGCCGCAGGATACACGCCTGTAATGCATATACATACAGCTCAGACAGCAGTAAAATTCGTTGAGCTTATTGAGAAGATAGATCCAAGGACGGGTCAAGTTGTGGAGAAGAATCCAAGCTTCTTGAAGACAGGTGATGCTGCAAGAGTAAAGCTTCGACCTTTAACTCCCGTAGCTCTAGAGACGTACGCTGACTTTCCAGAGCTGGGTAGATTCGCTATAAGAGATAGTGGAATGACTATCGCAGCTGGAATAGTTAGAGAAATAACAGAGAAGGGACCCTAAAAATAAACACGATAATACTTTAATCCAGCAAACCTATGTCTATAATTGGTTAGACTTGAATGTAGTTTTTAAGATTAGCGGGCACGTAATACTTAATGACGAATTAAACATTAACCTGCTTAAAGAATACTATAACATCTTTAGAGAAACTTATGATGGTGGAAGATGGGTTATAGTAGTAGGTGGAGGAAAGCCCGCTAGGAGATATGTTGAATCAGCACGTATGCTTGGTCTAAATGAAGGATTATGTGATGAAATAGGAATAAAGATAACTAGGATAAACGCTATGATAATATCAAGTCTTCTAGGTGAACTAGCATATCCAACCATACCTGAAAACCTCGAGCAAGTTAGAGCATACTCTACAAGTAGAAAGATAGTTGTTATGGGTGGTCTCCAGCCAGGTCAGTCAACTATTGCTGTCTCAGCATTAGTTGCAGAAACAATAAATGCAGAAAAACTAATAATAGCTACAGATGTAGATGGAATATATACTGAGGATCCAAAGAAGAATCCTAATGCGAAGCTCTTGAGAGAAATCTCTGTTAACGAGCTTATGGAGAAGATTATAGAATACTCACATGAAGCTGGAGAATACAAGCTTGCAGACCTACTAGGATTAAAGATAATTTCTAGAAGCCGTATAACAACAATATACCTAAATGGTAGAAACCCTGAAAACATTAGAAAAGCTATAAAGGGAGAGCAGGTAGGAACACTCCTAAAACCCTAAAAACAAGACCACAAAATAATATACACTATAGGGATGCGGGGGTAGCCAAGCCCGGTCAACGGCGGCGGGCTCAAGATCAAAACCATCTAAGAGAGGAAAAACCCGCTCCCGCAGGGGTTCGTGGGTTCAAATCCCACCCCCCGCATTACATGTCTTTGGCTAGCTTTTTCTATTATGAAGCCATATGTGGGCCCGACAGGAGTAAGACTGCTTACTGAGATGCATATTGATAGAACTATCTATGTTTATCATGCTTTCAAGAGTTAGCTTAATATGCTAGTTGGAGTGAGGTTACAAGAAGAGCGTCGGTTGAACTATTCGTAATCTAGGAGCTAACAAGTAAAATCTGAACATGGTTAGAGAGCTGGAGTAGCTTTAGATATTTCTGGCTCTCTATGCTACTCCAATCATCTTAGTGAGATATTGTGGAGAACTTTATATCGGTCTTTTTACTTTTTCTATGAGTCTATCTACTGATGGTATTTTCTCTCTCCAATCGTACCCATACCTATCTATGCATATTGTTTTTACTCCTAGTTGATCTGCTGGCTCTAGATCATATTGTGGGTATGATGATACATGTAATACTTTCTGAGCGGGCACATTCATTTTTTCATAAGCCTTTATGAATGCCTGCTTATCTGGCTTGTAGTATCCCGTATCTTCAGCTGTTACTATGTAATCGAAGAGGTCTTTAACTCCTGCGAGCGTTATCTCTACAAGTTCTCTATCTGTATTAGAGATTATTCCTGTCTTATATCCATGCTTCTTTAATAGTGATAAACCGATGAATGCATCTGGAAAGAATGGAGACTTGGCAAAAGATAAAATTATAAGCCTTCCATACTCTTCTCTAAAATCTATTCTAAACTCTCTCAATGTATATTCTAAGACATGAACTAGTATCTTAGAATACGGAGTATATTCCTTCAACCTACTAATAGTATTATATTCATTCTCAAAGAATCTCTCTGCTAAGCCTTCATGAATATAGTTAAGTGCTCTAGATATGCTGTATTTCCAGTCAACTAGTGTACCGTATAAATCGAATGTTACAACCTCGATCAACATAATATATCTATAACCATTAGTAGAGATACATTTTTCTCTATTATCTTTTTCCACCGATGCCTTATCTTATTCTGCCTACGCTTCTCCTAAACAGTAAGACAGCTACGACTATTATTATGACCGCTGTCGCTGCTATTATTCCTACCAGTATGTCAAGTGGTAGTCCTACAAATTCTATTCCTGGTCTAGTCGTCTCCGTCTTTGTTGGAATAGTTGGCGATGTAGCTATTGATGTTGTAGTTATAGTAGTCGGAGTAGTTGTGGCCGAGGTAGGTGTTGTAGGCGTAGTCTTCGGGGTTGACTCAACAATAGTTGTCACAAAGGTTATTGTAGATGTTACTATCTTTCCAGGCTCAGTCACTGTGGAGACGGTAGATGGTAGACTGAACATGGTGGTTACAGTTGTTCCAGGAAATACTGTTGTCTCAGTATATGTTGTTCCAGGCATAATAGTCGTAGTAGTTATAATTGTCATTGGCACTTCTTCTACCATGTCTTCCATAGTAAAGGTTGTCTCTTCGAATGAATATGTGATCTCTGGGTATACATAGTAGAAAGTAGCAGGGACGCTTCCCATGATAATCGTTACTTCTTGTATGATTTGTATTGTCTGGCATCTTTCTATGATCTCTGCATATAAGGGTATTGGCATAGAGAATGTTTGTCCAGCTATTGTAGTAGTAAACTCTATGTATGTATATCCAGTAGTAGTTGTTACCCCATCTTCTTCATAAGCTGTAGAATACTTGATCGTAGGCTCAGTAAATACAGTCTGCATAGTTGTTCCTGGGATCGTAACAGTAGTTCCAGGAATAGTTATCGCCCCCTCGGTCTTTAGAGGTTTTAATACTAGTGAACATTCTTGATCTGGACGTTTTTCTACGAGTATCATGGTATACTTTGGTATAATCATTATTACTGTACTTTCTCCGCTTAGAAGTGTTGTAACGTAGGTTGTTCCAGGTATAGTTACGACCGTGGTCGTTGTAGTTGTTATTACTTCCTGAGCTATACCCGTAGCTAGGAAACCGAGAAACAACATCAGGAAAAACAGGATCTTAAGATTTATCCCCATTCATAACACCACATAATTTGGATATACGATGTCTTAGTTGTATATAAGCATTCTTGAGAAGGTTAAGAAAGTAATTCATAAAACAATATTTTAAAAAGACTCTCTCCTGTTTTACCATTTAAAAGTTTTTAAGGTTAATTAATCTGTAAGATTCTAGTTTAAAACAAGTATAATCAACGTTGAATAATTTAACTAGTATCAAATGATTAGATGATTGGTTAAAGCTATTCTACGATGGACTATGCTCAAGTAATTGTGGGTTTTGTAGCAGGTACTCTTTACTCTATTCTCGGATATCTCAAGAACACTTCAGGGAAAGATATTATTGAACTAGATCCTAGTGAGGTCATTGAGGAGATTCTTACTGAAAGAAGATTAGAAAACTTGAAGAAGCTATAATATAAGCATGGTTAGCTTAATCTTCTGGAGTAAACTCTATGGGAGGGAGCTGTACTTTAATTGGAGTGAGTCCTCCAAAACGTTTACCAATGGATTAGCTATAGGGTTCTTAATAGAGTTCCTGGATATATCATTAGATTCCACAGTATCTCTTATATCCCAGCTAAGGCTCATTACAACTACGAGGAAGATAACAGCGATAATAAGAAACACTACTAAAAAGAATGTCATATTCTAAAGAAGACAGTATTAATCTCCATATAATTGTAGGCATCCTAGGGAAAGACTTTCCAGACGATATTATCTTTAGAACGTTCAGTAGTTAAAGAAATTACCGAGGAAAATGAGTTTATTGGATTCTTCGAGGGTTAGCCTCAACGCCTGATGTAGACTCTTGGAGGTGACAAGATACTACCAAGCGTCCTAGTTAAGAATGTTGATAATCTTAGAGGGAAACCTATACTATCATTACATGGTAGAGAAACAGTATAGGTGCTTGACCAGTTGGTAGAATAATTGATGCATAAGTAGAAGACAATGTATTAAAAATTAAAGCTGGAATATACTTCGCATTCAGCCAGACTTGGAATTGTATTAAGAAGGGGTATTGAGAACCCTAAGCATAGAAAGCGTAGTTGGAGAACTTCCAAAAGTAGCCGTTATAGAAATGAAAATGGTGTGAAAGTTCTGGCATCTATACCTGCTAAATAATAATGAGAATAAAATGATTGTTTAGAAAGAATCTAGAATAAACATATAGTATGCTAGTAATAGAATAGATTACTCTCTAGGCCTTGTAATTGATAACTAGGGTATTCTTATCATTATTATCTAAAAGTAAAGTAATAAATATTCAATAGGGATTAACATCAGACATTGTATGGAGGGTTAAGCAATTGTAAGATATTGGAACATCTTCCGAGAATACAAAGCAGTTCTCACGGCCCGTTTCACTATAGGTTTAGAGAAAGTTCTAGAAATTGGATGTGGCCCAAAACATTATAAAAGTTTCTGCCACTCTCAGATCTACGTGGGAATAGATATCGGGAACAAGCCTGATATAATCGCTTCAGCAGCGTATCTCCCATTAAGGAGTAAATGTTTTGACGGAGTATTCATGTTCGATGTCCTCGAGCGTGTAGAAGATATCGATAGGGTTCTTCAAGAATGTAGAAGGACCCTAAAAGTAGAAGGTAAAATGTTAATAGTTTCACCTAATACGCTTGGATTCGGGTTTTATGATAGTTTTGCCGACCCAACTCATACCCATCACTTTACATGGTACACTGTTAAGAAGATACTACTTAGAAATGGATTCAAAATAACTGATACTGTACCACTTCACCTCCATATTACGTGGCCTCTTAGACGTATAATTAAAAGGGTACTTCAAGCTGTCCAGCAATCGATATGTATAGTATGTGAAAGGTTATGAAGCTTAACTATTTTAAGAAATCAATATTAGGAATAATATCGGCGGCCTCTATCTCATTGGCTATAATATGTGTATTTAATATACCTCTACAAGAAATAACCGTATTCTCTGTTCAGCTTTTACTGCTCTCCCTAACTATAACACTAATCCGCTTAATATCTCAAGCTATTAGATTTTACATTCTGCTAAAGCTTTTCAGCGATACAGATTTCAAATTTTCTCAATCAATACTCATGAGAAGTTCAAGTGAGTTTTTGCTCTCACAACATTACCTTTCCTTGCAGATGAAGCGGTTAGAGCGTTTATGCTTATAGAAAGAGGTTTACCGCCTGCGACTTCTTTCTCGATAACCTTCATCGAGCTCATACTAGATACTGTTATAGGAGCCGTTCTCTCATTTGCATCTGGGTTACACGCCCTAATAATTGGAGAAAGAGTGCTCGCTATAACTATCTTACTAACATCATTATTTCAGATAACATTATCGGCGTCCATCATAGCTTTTTCCAAAGAGAAGGAAGTTCAGTTCCTCGTAAAGATAAAAATTCCTATAGCTAGGAAGATCCACTCTTCTTATCTTTTCGCTTCTATGTTTAAGGATGTAGCCAAGGAATATTCAAGAATAATTAGCTCGATTCTCTCTACAAGATACATTTATATCTAACATTATTAATAGTACTCACACTGTAATAGTAACACCTGCGATTATACTCCACGGAATACTAGCAGAATATGGATACGGTAACTTCTTAAATGCATTGTATGAATGCATTGTATGCTTTCTGCTCAGGAGAAACCCTCGGAGTTTTACCAATAACAGTTGGAGGGGCTGGATTAACAGAGGCAGGAGTCTATCTGTATATGGAGAGAGTTTTAGAAATTGATTCATGGAGCTCAGTTATCAAGTGGAGGATTGCTACATATTACATAACATTAATCATAACATCATTCATGCTGATACTTATATCAACGAAATACTTTAAGAGAAGCCTAACCTAGCTAAGACAAAGAGTAAGAAATTAAAAGCGTCATTACAATAATTATCAAGTTTCTATTTCATAGATTTGATATCTTACTTCCAATTTTCTCTTCAACTTTCCTTCTTAGCTTGATATACCATTCTGGGAAGCCTACGTCCATAATCGCTCTATCTAATGTATAAGGCTTAATATCTAGAATAGGTGTTCCATTGAACAAGTCTAGGTTCTTCACATACAATATGTTCTTCTCTCTTTTTATAACTTCAACTATTGTTAAAGCTATCGGGTTAGGTCGATGAGGTGAATCCGTACAGAATACTCCAACCTCTGGTAAGTCTTCGGGGTCAATACCGAGTCTCAGCAGTCTCTTATGTTTAACTTTAAGAACCCTCCTCTGCTCGCTGGTTACCTTATGTAGATAGGCTATAACTATCAAATGAGTAAAACCATCTATGCCCTCTAACCCCTCTATATATTCTTCGAAAATCTCTATACGTCCCTCAACACCCTCCAGAGACTCTTTAATTGATTCATCATCAAGGTCAACTCTTACAATACCTATTGGATTAAAGACAGCTCCCCTCATGTAAATATCACCAGTTCTAAAATGAATTAACCATACAACAATATATAAGCATAGAATCTTAAAGATCGTTTGGGATAATTCATGAAGCTCAAAGTGAATTCTTTTGGACTTTTTAATGCAAGCTGTATTGGCTGCTCTATAACCGTAAAGAAGATAAGCAATATACTGGTTTCACCAACAGGAAAGATTATAGAAAAGGGAAAAGAGAGCTTCCAAACATTCTGAATGAGGTCATTGAAAGATCATGTCAATGAAAACCGTATGGACTCCTAAGAGAATTTAGAGAGAAGGTCTTGGAGATTATTGATGCTTGCCTTGACTACTCGATAACGTTTAGAGCATCAGGAGGGTCAATGTATTAAATAGATAAAGTAGAACGCTCTTAATTAAGGAGTTTGTTGGTGGGGTTTAAGCTTTTATTATGAGTTTGATCTTTTGGAGGTTTGGGAGTTTGCTTGTGGTTCTCTGGAGATGGAAGAAGCTTAAGTATAAGTCAAGGTTGTCCTTGGATACTCCTCTGTGTATGGCTAGCCATGGCTTCAGGATTGATGCTCTATTCTCACAGTTGTTAATGTGTATGTTTCCTCTAGCATATTCTCCTATTGAATGGTTTACTCTTTCATGTTTGAAGCCTAGGGTTTGGAGGATAGTATAGGATGTGAAGCTGTCTGTATAAATTCTAGAACCAAGCTCCACGTTCCTTAAGGCAACCCTGCCAACGGTCTCGCTCTCTACATCCATAGATAGAACATAACGCTCCACACCCTTACGTTCAACAAGGATTATTATTGGAGGCATATCCTTATCCCATGACCCTCTTCCTCTCTTAGCCTTCAAACCCCTACATCTAGGCTTCCTTCCAAGAGATAGTATCCTCCAACGGTTGCCTCTTCCTTTTAAGCCTACCTTAACATATACTTCATCCATCTCTACATCTCCCGTAAGCTTCCTAGAACCCCATAACCTCTCCCTAAATCTATGGATAGCGTACATAATCTTCTTAGCTGAGCGGTAGACAGCTCCATAGCTACGCTCAAGCTCTCTTGAAGCCTCCAGGATAGATATGTGGAGGCATCCTAGAAGATATGCGAGGAATAGCCATTCATTTAAGGGTATACGGCTGTAGGCGAAGATTGTTCCAGTCTTATCATTGAAGGTTCTAAGGCAAACCTTACATCGATAACGTTGATATACATGCCTATACCAAGCCCATCTAATTATAGCTTCAGAGCTACAGTAAGGGCAGCGGACGCCTTCAGCCCACCGAACCTCTCTTAGAAGCCTAGCAGCAGATGCCTCGTATATGAATAAGTTCAGAAGCTCTACCAGCATAGGACAAGGTTAGATGAGCCGAGAAATCAACCCTACGCCTACCAACAAACTCCTGATTAAGAGCGT
>Ga0209393_1000492_pt1 | contig 19074 bp, 18 predicted proteins | sample SSWtaG_2_FD_184117 | JGI IMG/M metagenome (GOLD analysis project Ga0209393, IMG submission 184117) | Hot spring microbial communities from Sandy's Spring West, USA to study Microbial Dark Matter (Phase II) - SSWsed_130316 (SPAdes)... | ecosystem: Environmental > Aquatic > Thermal springs > Hot...
GGCGTGTTGTGTGATGGTTGGGGGTCTGTGTGCTGTGTAGTATACTCGTGGTGCTGGGTTTTGGGGGTCTTGGCGGTTAAGGTGGGTTCGGGGGGTGCGGGTGCGGTATGTGTAGGGGTATGTGAACAGGATGTAGTTGTGTGCATGGAGTTACAGATCATGGAGAGTGCCCCCTGTAGGTGTTAGATGAGAGAGGATGGAGATAGGGATGAGTAACTAGCAGTAGAAGTGGCGGATAGGTATTGAGATCTCCGGACACCACTAGAGAGATCATGGGGTGTTGCCGGGGCGCGGCGTATACTATACAGTACACTTAGTGTACTGTGCAGTATACTGGTATGTGTATACTGTGCAGTATATTCTGAGTGAGTGTAGGGTGTAGTATACGGGTCACTCTGCCGGGGTAGCTGGAAATTCCTCGGGAGATCGACGGGGGTCAATGGAACTCGGACTTGGACAACCCCCTAGGGGGTCTCCGCGTACCACGTCATCAAATTATCCAAAAACTGCTTCACACTCTCCGTGGAAAGGCACGATCAGTCGGGGTATTTTTTGGACACCGGGATGACAGTGATCTTAGACAGATCGTGGGGGGATTCGCGGAAGCCAATCTTAAAGTGTCCAAAAACCACTTTATTAACTCCTGAGCAACCGGTATCAGTAGGGAAGTAACCAGTAGTGGGGAGCGGTGGGGGGACCTATAGATTGATCTGCTCCAGTACCGGGATTCTTCCCGAGAGTATTGAGTGCCTCCCGGTATCTGAGCTCAGTGTGTCGCACAGGACCCTCTGCATTGGGTTTCTAGACCCAACTATCCTCTTGTACACATAGAGCAGTACAGTTCACTCAAATGGCTTATCAAGCAGGTTCTCCAAGGACTTCTTGGCTTCTCCAGCACTCTGCTGGCCAGCTCCTAACTCTCTCCGCGTCTTTCACGCTCAGCTCCAAGTGTCCTGGGCTGATGAGCCGGGTCATAACAGTAGTGTAGCTGGGCTTGTAGTCCGTGTAACTGCCACCTCGAGGCCCGGTATATCCGAGAACCTCACCTCAGAGACCTCTGCCCCGTTCACCGCGATCTTCACTCCCACCCCCTCTACTTGTACAGGTAAGTCGGCTAACTGCTCAGCACTTACAGGTAAACCAGTCTTGGACCTCTTGGCAGCTCTGAGAGAGCGGACCTAATAAAGAGGTGGATAAGCACGTAGAGAGTACATAGTGAGAGAAAAAGTTCATCTCAGCAGTTAGCTCCTCGTGACCTGGTAAACTTAAGTGAGTCTATTTTAAAAGTATGTCAAATCGTAGTAATGGTATAGATGGTGGGTGCTGTGCTTGCCTAGCTCTTCACAGGCTTGCTACTCTCTTTCTGATGTCTCTAAGAAGCTTAAAGAGCTAGTTGAGGGTGCTCTTCAGAGTCTTTGGGTTGCATCAGCGTTTATTGATAGGTGTGGTGTTGAACTGCTTAAGAGGGTTTGTGCTAGGGGTGTTCAAGTAAGGGTCTTGACATCTACGGAGATAGATGAAGATGTCCTTAGGGAGCTAGCTGAAGTTGCTGAGGTTAGAGTGGTTAAGGAGAAGTTCATGCACATGAAGCTCTATATAGCTGATGGAAAGGCCTTGACAGGCTCAGCAAACCTAACATGCCCCGTCCTAGAGGGAAAGAACATAGAGATACTGTGTGAGATACCTATAGAAGAGGCAGTGAAGAGCTTTAACACACTGTGGGAGAGTGCAGAGGGACCCGAGTTTCTGCAAGAAGAGCTCTGGCTAAGAGTAAAGGACACACAACAACGAGTAGTAATTGAGTCTAAGATTATGAGCGGGCTTCACGTAGAGATAGACAAGATGTTGAAGAGACCTGTAGTTAAGCGTGATAAAGGTGTTGAGGTATGCCCAGATAGCGTTGAGGAGGTATGTATAGAGTGTGCTGAGCCCACAAGCTTTTGGTACGAGTCTATAGCTAGGGGGGCCATAGAGTACCTTAGAGCGTACCCTGTCAACTTATGCTACTGGCGGAGCTACATCATAGCGGCGGAAAACTTAGCGTCGTACGACTTGTACGGCAAAACTACAATTGTGAGCCCTGCCACGTTCATTGTACTCGGTCTGTATCCGGTAGCAAGGAGTTTATGCGGTGTAAAGTTGGGGCAAGAGCTGGCTACGGGCTTTATCGAGGAGCTGAGTAAGCTTGGTGCAGACATCGTTAATAGGTGTAAGGCGAGTTCTTATTGCGGAATACAAGTTTGCTTAAGGTTTTTACCGAGAGTGGAAGTGAATGTAGTGTACAACATTAAGATGACCTTTACTGCTTATCAAACCCCTGAATGCTCCCATATTAGCCAAGACACGCTAAAGATGCTAGAGAGTTTTGTAGAACAGTCTTTTAACAACATCAAGCTTCTGTTCGAGGAGAAGGTGAGGAGACTATATGAGGAATACCAGAAGAAGTTACAGAGCTATGGAGCTAAGCGTATAGAGATTGATGGGCCTCTCATAGCCAAGCTACGTGTCAACGTAGTGGGAATTATAAAGGAGTATAAAGTAGAACTTGGGCAGCCGTAAGGCTTTTTAAATAATGCTGAAAAACAAAAGCGTTGCTTAACTAGGTGTGCGTTCAGGACATACATGCTCGAGAAAGGTGTGTTATTGGTGATAGTAGTAGCTATAATAGTGTACAGGAAGCTTAAACATAACTCTCAAGTACACGAAGAGTGGTCTCCTCATTACGCCATTACAATGCTTATTAATAGCGGACTCTGAAATCTTACCTTTCTACAAATGTTTATTGTTAATTACGAGCAATGGGTAGTTGCTTAAGCAGAGCTCATATCTTGTATAGTGGGAGGCCTGGGCAAGTGATACTGCCATCGCATTTATAAAACTCAGAGATATCGACCACTATAGGTTTAAGACCCTCTTTTCTCAGTATATTGTATGTTTCGGGGTATCCGTCGGGTATTAAGACCTTATCGCATCCTAAGTACAGCATATTAGATGTGTAAGCTTCATCTAGAGGTATGCGGGTAAGCTTAAATCCCTCGAAGTACGAGGTATCAACCAGCTCTGGAACTATTGCTAGCCTCTTCTTTCCCAAGTAGCTAACAGATGATAGTAAGTGAAACACTTTGTTTACAGGTACTGTAACCACCTTGTAGTTGCTAAAGAACTCCTTTAAGAAGCTGATGACGTGTAAGTTAGTCCTAGATGACAAGCCAACATATACGACTTCAACATCTGTTACAAGCACATCACTACCTTCAAGAGTTGCTGGTGGCTCTACATAGCGTACTGTAAACCCTAGACTCTTCAGGAGCTCGGCAACACTTAGCTCTTCAAATCTATAAGCACATAATCATAGTTAAACACGCCTCTCGAGAGCAGCACACGTTCTCTCACCCATCACGCCTGAATTATTAGGGTTTAAGCCTTAATTGATCTCTGTGGTAGAAACTATGTGTGAGCTTTTCGGAGTTTCTTCTAACAAGGTTGTGGGAGTTAATTTTACTTGGCGTGGTTTTGTAAAGAGGGGTAGGGTTCACCGTGATGGTTGGGGTGTTGCGTGGTATCTAGATAATGGCTTAGCTGGTGTTGTTAAAGAGCCTAGGCCTGCTCCTGATAGCCCTATAGCTAGGCTCATGATCCAGGGCGTTAGGAGCAAAATTGTTATTAGCCATGTACGCTGGGCCTCTCGTGGAGATGTTAGCTACGTTAATACACACCCCTTTGTACGGAGAATTTGGGGTAGAGACTGGGTTTTTGCCCACAATGGAGATGTCTCGGGTATAATAAACGACCCGGGGTTTAAGCTTAAATGGTGTTATCCGGCAGGTGAAACTGACTCTGAATACGCCTTCTGCTATATAGTCGAGCAGTTCTCAATACTTCAAAATAACTGGAGCTTAGAGGACATAGTCATTAAGTTGTGGAGAGTAGCCGACGAGATCGGCGAGTATGGGATGTTTAACTTTCTTCTAAGTGATGGCGAGTACTTGTTTGCATACATGAATAGAAGTAATAGGCTACACTATCTCCTTAGACATCCACCACATAGAGGTGTTATTGCTCTTCGTGATGAAGATTACGAAGTCCACTTAGAAGAGCTTAAAGGCCCAAATGAATATGCAGCTCTAGTTGCAACAGTGCCTCTTACAAATGAAGAGTGGTTTCCTATGACGCCTGGTACTCTCTACGTGTTCTACAATGGAGACCTACTACTAACAGTTAATAGTGGAGTAGCAAGGCTTGTATTAAACGAGCACGAGCACAGTGTTCTTAAAGCAATTAGAACATCACCACGTAGCGTATACGTAGAAGACATTGCTAGAAACCTTGGACTACCAGAAGACGAGGTCGTTAAAGCTATACAGAAGCTTAAAAACAAAGACCTCATAAAACAGCACTCAAGAGATGAGGTGGAGCCGTATCATCCAAAAGCAAGATATTTCACAAACCCCAAGCTAAGACCATTGATAGACAAGACACTTCATCTAGGTGAATAGCGCACAGGACACCTAGAGATCTGAGCCGATTAAGGAACGAGAGGTCAGAAATGAAAGAGCCAGGACTTGCTCAAAATTGAGTAGACAGTCACGTAATGCCTGTAACCAGCGGTGCTCAGATTTCCCCTTTCCTTCTCGTAGCAGTAAACGGGATCCTCCCTTAACCTCTGTTGCTCTTTTTCATATCTATAATAGATCCCAGTATTCACGCTCCCTTTTCTTCTCGTACCTGTAGAACGGGTCTTCGCGCATTCTCTCCAGGTGTTTCTCATATCGGTAGAGGGGGTCCCATTGTATTCTCTCTAAGTGCTTTTCGTACCTATACCACGGATCCTCCATCAACCTCCGCCACTCATACTCATATCTATAGAGGGGGTCCCACATTCTCCTCTCTCGCTCATACCTCTTCCAGGGATCGTCATAATTGCTCCAGCTCACGCTCTACCACACCCATTAATATGTTATACACGAGCAGATTTATTAATTCTCTAACTTATATCTTTTGTAGGGTAAGGATTAACCCATACATGGAGAGATCATGAGCCCTGATACATCTCCATTTACGAGAAGCTGGGCTCTGAGCTGGGTTAAAGGCTCTATTGTGAGCTACTTAAGAGGTAATACACCCATAAATATAGTTAAGGGGAGAATCAAGAGGGCTGTGGAATCTTACGGTGTAAAGCCAGAAGAAATCGGGGCAATTATAAGCCTACTACAAATAGACCCAGAATTAACAATTCCAAGAGAACTTAGAGAAGAGAGGGCTAAGCCTTTACTAGATTTCATTGAAGAGTTAAGAAGGGGTGGAAAAAGTGGTTAAATGCCCATATTGTGGCTATGAGGAAAACTTTAGATTACTAAAAACCTGGAAATTCAGGTTTTACGATGTTAAAATGTTAGAGTGTTCTAGGTGTGGGGGGAGATTTAACCACTATCTCGGTATAAGCCCTAAGAATAGGCGATCAGAGTTCGTGATTAAAATTAAACCTAGAGTTCGTGGTGGCTCTCTATGAGCTCTCGTATTATAGCTCCTCAAGTTGATATCGACGGAGTTGTTACTTGTTTTAGAAACTCTGTTAGGAGGGCTAGAACTGAGGAAGATGTTAGAGTTTGGGTTTCTAGGTGTATTGAGGAGGAGATACTAGAGCCTCTCAGTATTAAGGAAGTTGGTAAGTTCGAGTACACGCTGGTATCTGGAGCTAGAGTTGACGCTCTCTACGGGCACGTAATAATAGAGTATAAAGCCCCTGGTAAACTATCCTTAGAGAGCGATATTCGAAGAGCCAAGGAGCAAGTCATAAGGTATATACAGCAGGAGGCTGGTAGTAAAGTTGAGTGGCCGAGGTATCTGGGTGTTATAATTAGTGACAGAATAGCCTTCGCTAGGTACGACCCTAGAACAGATACTTGGATTCTCAGAGGACCTTACGAAATTAGGAGAGAAGTAGTAGTTAAACTAGTTGAGGCCTTAAGAGGTCTTAGAAGGAAGCCCTTAGACGTAGATCATTTACTCAGGGATTTCGGACCTCAGTCCGAGCTCACAATTAAGCTTGTTAGAGCTCTTTACAATAAGGTGGTAAGCCTCGAGAAGGGTATTAGAGCTAGGCTACTCTTCGAAGACTGGATTAGGCTTTTCAAGCAGGCAACTGGCTATAGGCCTGAGGAGCTTGAAGAACTCCCTGAACTAGCTAGGAGTTATGGAATTTTTGGAACTGTAAACTATGATGCCCTGATATTCTCTATACACACATACTACGCTCTCCTGCTAAAGCTCATAGCAGCTGAAATAGTCTACCTCTATGGTGGGGGGAAGTTCTATAGATCCTATATAGCTGAGCTAGACGACGCTTATACTAGTAGGGGTCTAGAGGGTCTTAGAGAGGCCCTCCAAGATCTTGAGAGCGGAGGTGTGTTTAAGAGATTAATGAACATTGAGAACTTCCTGGAAGGAGACTATTTCTCTTGGTACCTGGATGTGCTAGATAAGGACTTAGCTGATCTAATAGCTGAGTTGGCTAGAAGGCTAGCAGACTACGAAGTGGCTACTCCACAGCTAGAGCCTGAGTTCGCTAGGGACTTACTGAAAAGGCTCTACCAGAACCTAGTACCAAGCGACTTGAGGCATAGGCTTGGAGAGTTCTACACACCTGACTGGCTAGCAAATTACCTACTAGATGAGGTTGGACTAAGCCTTGAGAACTTGTTGAAGATAGGTGAGGAAGACCCGCTAAAGCCCTTAGAGCTTAGGGTATTAGACCCCGCTTGTGGCTCGGGCACATTTTTAGTTCTCTACATAAGTAGGCTTAGGAGGTATGCTGAAGAGCACTTCTTACAGGACGCTCTAGTAAGTTACGTATTGAAGAATGTAGTAGGCTTTGACCTAAATCCCCTAGCTGTGTTAACTGCAAGAACTAACTACCTGATGGCAATAGCAGATTTACTAACATACACTACAGGCTCAGTTGAGATACCCATATACCTAGCTGACTCAATAATGGTTGAGAAGAGGACCTCACTAATCGGTAACGTATATGTTCTGAAGACAAGTGCCGGAGAGTTCGAGATTTCGGTAAGCGTAGTTGAGAGGGGTTTACTGGCTAGCATACTAACTGAGGTAGCTAGATGCCTTGAGAGTAGGTATAGGGTTGAGGACTTTAAGAAGAGATTAGAGTCCACCTTTAAGCTGAGCTCAGAAGAGCTTAACACACTAGCTGAGCTATACAGGAAACTCCTAAAGCTAGAGGAGGAGGGTAGGAACAGGGTGTGGGTAGCGGTAATAAGAAACGCCTTCGCTCCAATACTTAAAGGGAAGTTCGATTACGTAGTAGGTAACCCACCGTGGGTTAACTGGGAGAACCTTCCTGAGGCATATAGAGAGATTAGTAAGCCTCTATGGTCTCTATATGGTTTAGCCGAGATAAAGGGTAAGAGAGGGCTTGGGAAGGTTAAGAGAGATTTAGCAATGCTCTTCTTAGCTAGGTGCTTCGACCTATACTTAAAAGAAGGTGGGAAGCTGGGCTTTCTAATGCCATTTACTGTGTTTAAGACCCGGGCTGGTGCTGGGTTTAGAGATTTCTTAGCTAGAAAGACTAGGATTTACGTTATACATGATTTAGTGACTCTCTACCCATTTGAAGGCGCTGTAAATAGAACCTCAGCTATAGTTGTCGAGAAGATCTGTGAAGTAGATTTAAACAGAATACAAGACGATGTGAAAAAGAGAGCGTATATAGAAGTTCTAAACAAAGCATTTGAGAATAATGTAGGAGGAGTAAGGCACGTTATATGGGTTAATCTAAGTAGTAAAGCCATACCCACAGATAAGCCCCTAGAAGAGGTGCTCAAAGAGACGAGGAAATATGAAGCTTTAATGATACCTCTAGAGCCTAAGAAACCTGGTTCGCCTTGGATGCAGTTAACACCTAGGGTTATTGAAGCCGTTAGAAAGCTCTTAACAGGTCCGCAGTACTATGAGGCGCACGAGGGCATAAATGTAGCCCTCAACCAGGTTTATTACGTTAAAATAAAAGATAAGAGACCTGACGGAAAACTCATCATAACAAATCCACCTGAGCCCGGGCATAAGAAGAGAGTTAAACAAGTAGAAGCCATTGTAGAACCCGACCTTATTTATCCATTAATAAGAGGAAGAGACATTAAGAAATGGTATGCAAAGTTCGAGGATAGATATGTAATAGTGCCTCATGACCCTAAATCAGCAAAGCCCTTACCAGAAACTAAGTTAAAGATAGAGTTACCGTTAACATACTCATTCCTAAATAACTATAGGAGTGATCTGGAAAATAGATCTATACATAGACTATGGGGTAAAGGTAACCCATTTTATGCTATATATGATATAGGTAGATACACATTTGCACCCTACAAGGTTGTTTGGAAATATGTAGCTGGAAAAATTAGTGGTAAGGCTGAGTTTTCTTGTGCTGTTGTTAGAATTGTTAAGGATAGATTCTTAGACAAAAAAGTAATTATACCTACTGAGAAGTTGATGCTTGTTCCGCTACAGTCTGAGGATGAAGCTTACTATTTATGTGGAGTTCTAAATAGTACGCCTGTGAGAGCTATTGTTGCTTCATATACTATTGAAACTGAAATATCAACCCATATATTAGATATTATTAAGCCTCTCAAATATGATCCCAATAATGATTTGCACAAGAAAATCTCAGATCTCTCCAGAAGAGCGCACGAGCTTGCTAGGTGTATATATGCTAAAGTAAAGCCTGACTACTGTCTAGGCGTTAAAGCTGAAGAGGAGTTGAAGAAAATTGAAAGAGAAATTGACTTAGCTGTTGCACAGCTCTTTGAGCTATCCGAGGACGATCTCAGAGAGTTTAAACAACTGATGGCTATACTATCTGGTGAGGAGCTCCCTGCCGAAGAGGTGGTTGAGCTACCCGAGGAACCTAAGGTCTCTGTACTCAATACATTACTACCTCCCGATACGCGGTCATATGTTGAGGTTGACGTAGTTAACCCATCTGGTGAGGAGTTAAAGTTTTATTATGAGTTCCCTTGGGGTAAGGGTTTCTTCAAGATAGTTGAGGGTAAGCATAGAATAGAGGTGCCACCGTTAAAGCCTGGTAGGTATAGCGGTAAATTAAAGTACCAGTGGAGAGGTGCCGAGAAGGTAGTTGACATAGTTGTAGAGGTTTCAGAGCGATCGGGTCCAAAGAGGCGGAGAGGGCTGCTGGATTTCGGCTGATACGATGAGTAGTGAGCTCTTCAATAAGGTTAAGAGGTACTTTGGCGACTATGCTGTAGATAAGAGGCTTGCCTACGAGCTTGAGCTAGCTAAGCTCCCTAGATATGTAGCTGAGTACCTAATCTCAGAGTTCGCAGGGGTATATGCCGACTGGGAAGTTAAGCTTAGGGAGTTCATTAGGAGGCACTACTACGAACCTGAAGAGAAAGAAGTCGTTAAACACAAGCTCGTAGTAGATGGAATGGTAAAGTTAATAGATGAGCTTAGAGTCATAGTGGATGTCGAGAGCGGTATTCATGTAGGCATTATACAGGCTCTTGATATCTGGGCTGAGGTTCCAGTAGACATAGTTGAGAGAAATAGAGCTACTCTAGTAACAGGTATGTGGGGCCTCATAACGCTTAAGAGGGCAGAGCCTATTGAGGTCTTCGGTAGGACTATTAGTGCTAGGGTTATTGACTTCCACCCATTTCAATCACCTGACACAGACCCAGGAATACTTGAGGAGGCTAGACAGTACTTTACCCTAGATGAGTGGATTGAGGTCTTGGTAAACACCATAGGATTAGACCCCAGCGTCTACAGTCCTAGACAAAGGCTAGTACTGCTCTCAAGACTCGTCCCTATTGTTGAGGGTAACGTTAACATGGCTGAGTTCGGGCCTAGGCAGACAGGTAAGACCTATCTCTACAGGAACGTAAGCAACTATGTCAGGATTATATCTGGCGGCACCATATCGCCAGCAGTTCTCTTCTACAACCTGAGAACTAGGGTTCCCGGGGAGCTAGCAGTTAAGGACTCTGTAGTCTTTGACGAGGTTAGTAAAGTGAGGTTTCCTAACCCAGATGAAATGATGGGTAAACTCAAAGACTACATGGAAAGTGGGGTTTTTGAGAGAGGGGATAAGAAAGTTACGTCAGACGCCTCTCTAATATTTATGGGTAATATAGCTGTTGAAATGGGCCCTGAGGGCTATGTGCCCGTAGAGGACTTGACCTACGAGCTTCCGCAGCCTATGAGAGATTCAGCGTTCATAGACAGAATTCACGGTCTCATACCGGGCTGGGAGTTACCAAAGATATCGCAGGCGAAGTACCACCTCTCTAAGGGCTATGGGATAGCATCAGACTACTTCGCGGAGGTCTTACACTCTATGAGGAAAGAAAGCCTTGTCGGGCTAGTATCCCAGCATTTAGAGCTCTCCGAGAACTTTAAAATAAGAGATGAGAAGAGCGTGAAGAGAATTACAAGTGGGCTACTAAAACTCCTATTTCCAGATAAATCATTCAGTAGAGAGGAGCTTAGGAGAGTTGTAGAATTAGCTGTCGAGTACAGACAGAGAATAAGAAACTGGCTTCACAAAATAGATCCAGGAGAATTTCCAAGAGAAAAACTCTACGTAAAAGTATTCTCGTAACTTTTTCACGGTACTTCCCTTTATCATTATCCTCGAAAGAGCACTGACTGCTCACATGAAGCAGTTTGCTGTAAAACTCTAAGGATATTTTTTTCAAGAGAAACTTAAATGCTGTCTAATCCCTCAGCCAAAAACCTCTCCTATGCGAGTACAGGTCTTTTTCTTTCTTTTTCCTCTCTTCCTCCTCATATTCAAGATATTCTTCTTCAAGCCGTCTCCTCTTCATGAGATCTCTTAGCCACCTCTCTAGCTCGTCCTCCTCTTCCTCCTTTACTGCCCGTGTAGGCCTTGGGGTCTTCTTCAGCTCTTCCTCCTCTAGTTCCTCCTCTTTCTCCCTAGTCTTCGCTAGCCACATCTCTTCCTCCTCCAGCTCTGCCTCAGCCTCCAGCTCCTCGAACTCGTCCAGTTCTTCGGGCATTTCCCTCTTCCTTGTCCCTGCTATTATCGATGGACTCTCGCCTCTAAGCCCCATTGCTAGTGACTCTAATAGTTGCCTCTCCGGTGCCCACTCCTCCCAGCAAGCATTAGCCAGCTCTCTCAGCAGCTTCGAGAGCTCTAATGGGTCTAATGGTGTGAGCAGCTTCCACACATATGCCCCGCCAAGCAACCGCCTCGCAGCTAGGAACTTGCGCTTTCTTAGACTTGAGAGCACTGCCCTGCAGTAGTTGTCAGGTATGCCGAGGAACTTAACTAGCAAGCATATTTCCCTGCTCGTCCCAGCCTCCCTCTTCGCTAGATAGGCGGAGGCTATGAGGGCTATCAGGGCTGGTTTAGAGGTGCAGATCAGCGCGCTCCTCTTCTTAATGCTCTGAATTATGTCGCCGATCACCCGCCTAGGCCTAGGCACACACCATCACCACACTAGTTTTCCTCTAGATCCCTAATAAGTAATTGATTAAAAGGAGTAGTAATTAACTGCAATAACGTCGCAGTAGATCATATTCACCACACCGCTCACACATAACAGTTTCCCAGGGGCTTGCACACCTAGGAAACAGTTGTGTGGTGGGGGTTGCTCACCAGCTCTTCGTACTTGAGTACGAAAAAGCTCTACTTACTTTTCTTACTAGACTACGAAAACCCCACACGAGCCGGATTTGGCCGATCGATCCATAACTTTTCGTACTTGAGTATGAAAAGTTTAGCTTCCGCTAAACCAACTGTTACTTATTGTTTAGTCAGAGCTAAAACAAATCCCGCAGAGATCTAGGTCTCTGTACCGGTTTATCTCTAGCTAAACCTTCTGAACTTCATATAGCTATTAGCTATATGAAGCCTGTGCAGACTTTTCAATACATAAGTGCTTCACGGGGAACCTGCTGCTGTTGTTGCACCTGCGTATCCTAAGGTGAATCGGATTCGGAAATTTTTATGCTTAACTATAAGAATTCATGACGCGGCCGATCAAATCAAGCCCGCGAGAATTTTTATCCTAGAGTATAAAATTGTTCTGATCTTTTTATGCTTAAGGATAAAAATTTCCACACTAAGCAAGATTTGTTGTACTTGAGTGCAACAAAACTTCAGGTTTCGTTGTACCAGAGTTATCGCTTCCACGGGAGTTTTTGGTTCGTACCGACCACAAACCTGTGGTTTTTGTAAGTCGCAAGTACCACAAACCACAAGTTTTGATCCGTAAGTATCATAAGTACTCTAGGACTCCATTTTTCACAACAGCGCACTCGCTAGGTCTGTGCTCCATGAGGGATTCTTTATCAAGGATGTGAACTACCCTAAAGCCCTTAGACAATAGATAATCCGAAAGGATCTTTCTATGGCACATCCACGGATCTCTCTCGGAGCACATAATGACCGCCATGTACCTGCTGGCTATCTCTACCAGCCTCTCAAGGTATGGTTTAACCTCAGAATTCTTTGAGATATACGTTGCATATGCTCTGAGGTCTTTTCGAGAAAAACACTTTGCAATACCATAATCTTCTACATCAACCCCAAACCGCCTGTAGCCCCCGAGTTCAGGAATCCAAATATATGCGATCCCAACAACAGCTAGAGCCCTCGCCAAGCTCCCCCCCGAGTAACCCGGCAACGTAGATTTGGGCTTCCTACGTACATCAATAAGCGCTTGAATGCTGAGTCCCCGCAACACCTCAATGAAATCGGTCAGTCGCCACCCGCCGTAACCGATGGTGTATATCTCCCTCCCCACCGTTACCACCAATATTTTAAGGTGAATCGGCATGCAGGGCGTTGCTCAGGATCTCGTAGAGCTCGGGATCCCTCTCCCTTATTCTCTTCAAGGTTAGTGGCTTAACCCCCTTGGACTTCACCCTCCTCAGGTCCCCTAGGATGAAGCTGTCGTAAACCTTTGAACAGTTGCTGAAGTTCCTGCACGAGTTCTCTATGAACTCCTTGACCACCTGGTACGCGTCTCTCTCCGAGAGCTTCTTGACGTTCACTAGGTACGCTGAGAGCACGTAGAGGATGAAGCGGTGCCGGCCGTCTGGTAGCCCCCTCTCGATCACCCTCTCGACCCACTTGAACCTCCCGCCCCGCCTGGGCTTGAGGACGTGGACCTTGACATCTATCCTCGGCAGCTCAACGACTTCAACCTCCACTCTGCCTGGGTCAAGCGGCTCTGGCCACGCGAAGTCGCTCCAGCTCATCTCGCGCGGGTGCACGATTCTGCAGAACCTCGACCCCTCCTCCTTCACGTTCCACGTAAGCGGCACCCTGTCGAGCCTGTTCCACTGCAGCATGTTCACATCAACATAGCGCCTCGACTCAGAATGCAAAAGCTTTAGCAGCTGCCTCCAGATCAGCTGGTATTCGCTCCACTTTACCGGGCTTTTCAGCGGTATCACCACGTGAGCACCCTTAAAACCGCTTTCAAAAACGATCGGCTCGCAGCCGTACATAATCTTCAGCTTCTGCGCGAAGCCCAGCGCATCCACTACAGCTTGGGTTGGATTCTCCTCGCTGTCGAAGTCGTACCCTATTCTATCATAATACATGTTCTCTAAGACCGGCTCGAACGTGCCGGCGTCGAGCCAGTAGCCTATACCCATGAAGATGTTCATGTGCTTGAGCTGTCTCAGACTCTTGCAGTAGTCGCCAACCCACAGGTCGATGCCGTCGCTCGACCACCCCTCCCTAGTGAACTTGCAGGACTTCAGCGGGCCCACGCACCAGCCCAGCTCCCTCATCTTCCAGCCGCCGTCAGGGCCCTTGAAGTACCCCCTTAGGAAGTCACTAAAAGCCGCTAGGTTGCCCACCATTTTCCCACCGATCGTACATACGCGTAGTGGTTAATCAGGTTAATCATCCTGCACCTACTTTTTCTGTCTACGCAACTCAAAACTGAGTTTCCCCCCCAACAGTAAGTGCATGATCATTAACCTGATTAACCTGATCATGGTGCGATCTGCAACACCTCCTCGTCAATGCTACGTAACAGTTTTCAAATGAATTGTCGCGATGACACTTGAGCTTTAACTCTGTGCCCGCTTGCAGCATGGTTTAAACCACCGGTTCTCATGATCAGGTTAATCAAGCCTACCACGGATGATTAACCTCATGACCCCGTGTCGCCCTGCTGGTACTGAGTGAGGGTGGACCCCGGCGGCACCCCAATACCTTTGAAGTACCTCTTACCGTGCTTGTTGACTACTTTGACGCCATGGCGCGCCAGGTGCTGCTTAAGCTTTATAGTGAAGGTCCTCTGATCAGGTATCCCCAAGTCCTCGGGCTCCTCGTCGGGCCCCAGCCCCTCTCTCTTCTTCGTCTCCTCCCTAATGTAGTCGATTACCAACTGGTAGAGGTCGTCCGTGCTGACACTCAGTACTGGATCAAACTTCAGGAGCCCCTTCTCCACCATCTCCATGACCCACCTGTACACTGGCACAGCGTACCTAAGCCAGACATCCTCAACATCTATCACACCGGTGTGTGCATAGCCCTGGTGGTAAAGTAAATACAGCGAGTACACGGCCGCTATGATCGTTGCCTCCCTGTCCTCTTCCTTGAGGTACTGGTCGAGATTGAGCCCCCCGACCTCGAACCTGTTCCTGAACTCTATGACCTTGAGCCTGCCCAGCAATGCCTTGTGCGCCTCACCTGACTCGCGTATCTCGGGCGGGTCGTTGGAGGCCATGTAGACCTTCCACGCCGGGTAGTACCAGAATATGTTCTCTCTGAGACGCCTCGCCTCGACAGCGTCGCCCCCACTTATAGACCTTATGATTGACCAGTCGTAGACGCGCTGCCTCCTGGTTATGTCCGGCATAAGCACCGCTAGCACGTTAAAGAGCGAGCCGCAGGCCCTCCTCACATCCTCCGGGTCGTAGTGGGTCAGCGAGCTCAGCGTGGTCACGCTGTAGTTCCTCTTACCCAGTATCTGCTCCCCCATGAAGTTCACTAGGAAGGTCGTCTTACCAGAGTTGGTAGGACCTAGTAGCACGAAGATGTCCTTAAACATTACGGAGCCGAACAGCCTGTATCCTGGGAATAGGGCTCTGCCGACCATTTGCAGTATAAAGCACATCCTGGACTCTAGTAGCTCCGGCGTGATGCCGTCGTACCACGCCCAGGACTTGACTAGCTCGTAGACCCGCTGGCTCATAGCCCTCAAAACCTCTAGTAGCTCGTGACAGCTTCTCGGAGGTATGTACTTCTCCAGCCCCCGCCGCACGTGCTTGACCATGTCGATGTTTAGGCTGTGGGGTATCTTGTGGAGCACAACTATTGATTTATCGAAGGTCCTCAGAGCCTCCTCGATCTGCCCGCTGGCGATGAACTTCTCCCAGTCGTAGAGCCCGTTCTCGAACGCTATTAGAAGCCGCTGGTTTTCCCTCACGAACACGGGGTTGAGAGCGGGCATCTTGACCTTGATGATGTCGTTGACCACCTCCTGGCTGACCCTGAGGAATTGCGAGTCGTGGAGGAAGCCCTTAATGAAGCTCTTCACCTCATCCTCGCAGGCCACATAGACCCCGCCCTCGTAGCAGTATACCCCGACCAAGCTCTTCCCGCGGGAGCTCTCGATGTACAATGCCGCTGATCCCTTCTCCTCCACCAGCCTCTTCGCAAGCTCGTACGCCAGCACCTCCTTGTCCGTCGGCCTTTGGGGGATCACCGGTAGCGAGTCGCTCAGGAGGATCTCGGCAATCCTGCCCTCTAGAAACAGGTCCCAATTGCTTATGTAGTACGCGATAACCGTTTGGAGGTCGAGGTCCGGGATCAACTGTAGCCCCGCGAGCGCTGGATCCAGCATGTACTTGTCCAGCTTCAGGCTACTGCCCCCGCTCCACACGTTGACAGCGTACCCGCTCTTGGTCTTCTTGATGAACAGGACTAGCTCCTTCTCCTTGATCCTCAGCACAATCCTCTTCTCGTCAATGGCGACGAGCTCTGGCACAATCCTCCTGGTGCTTACTGCCACAACTCCTCTCCCGCGCCCGACTCCCCCTCGTAGCTTATCGTGCCATCGGCGTTGAGCTCGCCTATTAGTTGTGCCAGGGCCTCCTCAAGCCTCTCCCTCTCAAGCACCCTGTACTTCGTTGCGCGGCACTCCTCCTCATCTCCCAGCCTGAAGCAGAGTAGTACTTCAACTCTCTCACCGTCGTACATCATCCTGATGGCCCTGGCCCTGAGTTCCTCCACGCCCATTACCCCCTACCTCTTCGGCTCCACGCAGACTACCCACGCCTTGTTCACATAGTAGACCTTCCCGTCTGAAGCAATGATCTTGAACCAGAACCTCCTAGCTTCAGCAACCCTGCCAACGATGCTATGACCGTTGTAAAGAACAACAGATACCTCGGACCCCATGTACTCCTCGGAGAAATCACTATGCTTTTGTTTCTTAGGCGTTAGGTTTATAAGCCCGCCCCTAGACTTAGAACTCGGAGGGCTCGGGTTAGCCACAACCACCTCCCCTCACCTCCCCTTCCTCACCTGCTCTAGTCAACGACCTCTACGAAGAGACGGATCCTCTTCCTCCTCTCCTTGATCTCCCTCCACACCTCGTTGTAGCTCGCTGGGAGATATATAATCCACCTACTCCCCAGCCTCACAATTTGCCTCGGGGGAATGTACATCACTCTAGGTATACGCATACTATCACCTCCGTTATTATAGATCTGTAGTTAAAAATATAAATCCAATTTAACTACTAGTAATACTGGTGGTGCGAGGTGGGGAAGACCCACGAGATGGTGGTTTACGTCTTGACCCTGGGTCCAGACCCTCATCCTGTAGTTAAAGTCTACGAGGACCTGGTCAGCGAGTCGAGGAGGAGGGGCGTTGAAATAACCAAGCAGGACGTGCACCACCTCCTCGCCGTCCTCAGGAGGGCGAGGCTAACCTCGAAGAGTAGGCAGAGGGGCGGCGACCTCGTGATCCTCCCGCGGATCTACTTCTCGCTGGCCGAGCGCTACGCTAAGGTGTTAGGGCAGGGAGCTGAGCCCGGCGACTTCGTTGGTAGGGCACTAAAGGAGGAGGGCATCGGCTGGTGCTACGACGACTTCATGGGCTTCGTTGAGAGCTACGGGGACCTGGTCTCGCTCTTCTTCGGGGCCATCGACTCAATATACCTCCACCCGGACGAGAGCTTCAGGGCCGCCCACCTATCGTACATGGTCTCCGCGACGGTGGGGGGGCCGCACCTGTTGCCCGGGGTCAGGCTGGGCTTTACGAGGAGGCTCTCTCTCGCAGAAAAGGCATTTGGCAAGCTGTATAGAAGAATAAAGGAGAGGGTGGTGGAGCTAACCCGCGAGTACAGAAAGCCCCCCTACATCAACGCCCGCAACATAGCGGTGCGCGCTCTCTTCTACATCCTCGGGTCCGAGGGGGTGAAGAGGGTTCTATACTACTACGGGTCGAGCAGACCCGACCCCCAGCTAGCCCTCCTCTTCTCGCTGAATGAGAGGCTCGCGGAGCTCTACGAGAAGTGGGACAGATACCTACTGACCGGGGGCGAGACTGACTAGGAGGCCTAGGTACTCTGGGTAGTAGGTATCAGCTTCGCTTAAGAGGTCCTCGTACCTAGCTTCGCTCACCTTGAGCTCCCCGAATCTGCTTTGGATAAACCTAGCTACCTCCCTAGGCATCACGCGTATCATCAGCCTCCAGGCTACCTTCCTCATGTACTTAGGCAGTAGTAGGCTCCTCCTCTTAACGAACTTCTCTAGGGGTCTCCTACCCACCTTCGAGCCCGCGTACTCCCTCAGCAACCTCAGGGTCTCTAGGGATATGTAGGCCCACTCACAGGGTTTAGCTGTACCTCTGACCCCTACGTAGTACCTGCAGAACCCCTTGCCCTCGAAGCACACCAGCCTCTCGGTCTCGAGGTCTACGCCCGGTACCTCGACCACCTCCTCGGGGTTGAACTCCCTGACCACTTGTAGCGCGTGGGACAGCCTAAGGCCTCCCTCGAGCATTAGCCTGTAGACCAGGTAGTAGAGCTCGTGCTCCTCCCTAAGAGTAGCTAGGGTTTTAGATACGTCCTCTAGGTTTATAGGGTAGGTTCTCACATCAAGCCTGTAGCCCCTGGAGGGCACTACCTCCATGAGCCACCCGTAGGTTTCTGGGGGTATTTTCCTGAGGTAGTACAAGTACTGGACGTAGTGCCTGAACACGTTCCGGAGCCACCTGTTGGGGAAGCTAACCACGTACTTAACCAGCTCCTCACTAAGTACCTTGCCCTGCAGGTGCTTCTCGAACAGGCTCCTGTAGTAGGCTACTGTCTCGGGATCCATCACCTTCCTCCTCTTCTTCCTCTCCCTGAGGAACTCCTCGAAGCCCGGCTCCCACTTAAAGACCACGTGGGCTAGGCTAGCCCCCAGCATCCTCTTTAAGTCTTCTCTGAACTCCTGAACTACAAACCTCAGGAGGGCGTTCTTCAGGTATTCATCGTCTTTGGCTATAGCAAGGACCTCGAGCGCCAAGCTGTAGTCGACGGTTCCATCATCTCTCAGAATGCCTAAAGCCTTAAGCCTCTCCCTAGCTGCAACAAGCCCCTCGAACTCCTCGTGTGTCAGCAACTTAAGCAGGGGCCTAACATACTCGGGCCTAACGGGGGACCTCCTCTCAAGCAGTCTCCACAGAGTAACCCTACTTATCCCGGTCTCTTCGAGAACCTTACCTTTACCATACTTCTCAACAACGTACTTCAGAATCGCGTACCTAGAATCTTCACCTAGCTTTGGGACATTTACCCTCTCCCACCAAGCACCACTATCAGACATGAATACCAAGCCTGATGTTTCAGACTGCCACATGAACCTGAAACATAGAGAGGAGTATATAAGTTTTAGTGCGGCGGCCGGGATTTGAACCCGGGATCTCCGGCTTGTAAGGCCTGAGGCAGGTGTTCTAGAGGTTGCTGAGAGGATAGAGAGTCTGATCAGGTCTATGGGTGGGGAGCCTGCCTTCCCGGTTAATATCTCTATAGGTTCTGTTGCCGCCCACTACAC
>Ga0209393_1000495_pt1 | contig 19027 bp, 19 predicted proteins | sample SSWtaG_2_FD_184117 | JGI IMG/M metagenome (GOLD analysis project Ga0209393, IMG submission 184117) | Hot spring microbial communities from Sandy's Spring West, USA to study Microbial Dark Matter (Phase II) - SSWsed_130316 (SPAdes)... | ecosystem: Environmental > Aquatic > Thermal springs > Hot...
ATGTATAGACGCGGTGATAAGGAGAAGACGAAGACAGCCGCCGTCAAGATGATGGCCATGGGCCAGGAGTTCGACGCGTACATATCGCCCGTGGCGTATATACAGTTCCTAGGCGACAGGAAGATAGCGCATACGCTCATCGAGGCGGAGATATTTGGAGGTCTGTCGATAAGGATAGAGGCGACGCTCGACGTACACGACGCGTGGAACAGCGCCGCCGTGGTCACAGACTCCATCAGACTCGCGAAGCTTGCTCTTGACAGAGGAATAGGCGGACCGCTTATAAGCGCCTCAGCATGGGGCTTCAAAAACCCGCCGGTCCACATGAGCCCCGACGAGGCCTACAGAGCGGTGCTGGAGTTCATCGAGGGGAGGCGCGATAGATGAGGGCGTATCAGAGGTTTAAACGTTGCATAGGCCAGGGTAACCTCTGGCTGTACGTGGTGAGCATACTCAACAAGCGAGGCCCCCTACACGGCTACGCCATAATCCAGGAGATTAGGAAATTCGGCTTTAACATAAGCACGGTCTATGGTTACGTGTTGCTTAAGAGGATGTTGGCGGACGGGGTTCTGGTGGAGGTTGAGGAGGGAGGCAGGAAGCTCTACACGGTGTCTGAAGCGGCCCGCGAAAACTTTAGGAAGGCGCTAGAGGAGTTGCAAAACCTGGCGAAACTGCTGGCATGACCTGCGTGGTGCAGATCACAGGCGGGAAAGACGTAGGGAAGACGGCGCTGGCCGAGAGGATTATTAGCAACCTCAAGGAGAGGGGCTACACAGTCTCTGCGATCAAGGTCAGCCACCACGACCCGGAGCCGCCGACAAAAGACACACACAGGCTTAGACAAGCAGGAGCCGATAAAGTACTCTTCTACAACGGAGAGATCTACGTGCTGTACACCCGCACCATTGTCTGTAGCGACATAGATGCAGACTACATAATATTAGAGGGTCTGCGCGACAGGAAAGTAGGCTACAAAATACACGTAGGCCCCGACCCCCCGCCAGACGCAGACGTGGTATTAGCCACGCCTGACGAAGAGGTGGAGATAAGATGCGTCGAGAGAGACATATGCGAAGTCCTAGCCCAAGTCTCGCAGTATAGACCCAAAAATTTATAACCATAGGTTCACAGCACCACAGCCGGGGTGGCCGAGCGGCCCAAGGCGCGGGACAGGCAAGCCCCCCGAGTTGAGATCCCGTCCCCGACCAGGGGGCGTGGGTTCAACGGCGGGAGAACCGCCGGACACATCCCACCCCCGGCGCCAATTTTCCGGTCTGTAGTTGCCGTTACCGGTCTAAAATACAGTAGCGACGTTGCTACAGGGAGCCTCAGGGTTAAGAGAGTAAGGGATGTCCACGTCGCGGGAGATCGGCAGAGGCAAACCCAGACATAAAGCCGTAGGGAGCGCCAAGCGGCAGAGAATGGTGAAGACGCAACAGAAATTCTGTCGCTCAGAAAGCCTGACTATAGTTTCCACCTATCCTGTACGTACTTATCCTTCAACAGCTTGTAGGCCGCGTATTCCCGCCCGAGGTAGAAGGCGTGGTCAGGCAGGAGCTTCTGCGCCTCTCTTCTCACGCCGATTTCGTCTACTTCCACCTGTCGGAGCAAGACGCCGCGGGGGCCGTAGTGGTAGAGCGCATCTGCAAGCACGAAGTTGCCGTGTGGGTCATACACGTCGCGGCTGTAGACCTCGGGCCTGATGGCAGACGCCGCCGCCTCGAGTTGTTTCTTTTGGATAAAAGCAGGGGTAGCTATTAGGACGCCCGCCTTATCAAGCCCACAGGGCCACTCCTCCACCACGTCGCAGGGCGCCACCAGATAGCCGCCTCCGGGGTCTCGTTGCAGGGCTAGGTGGCTGTAAACGACGTCGCGGCTTTCCACGCCGTAGGTCAGTATGTAGTCTATGGCCTTGGACCTGAGAGCCTCCAGGTCCGTGTCGTAGAGGACGTGAAGCCCTCCGTATGGCAACCTCCTGTTTGGTTTCGCAAGTGTCACCTCGCGCCGGGGTCGTACCGCCTCAGTGACCGGTCTATAACGTGTCGTTACGGCTTTTCTAAGATCATCCTCCCCCCGCCACCTGAGATCAACCACATCTACGTTGAGCGCCTTTACATATTCACAGGGTATTCGCAAGGCGTCGTTACATACACCCCTCAGGGCCTCTACTATCAGCTCGCTTGCGCCGTTTAGGTCGGGGCCGTATACAACCACGGTGTCGACGTGATTGTAGCTCTCGTAGAGCGCCTTTACCACGAAGTTAACCGCGTCTGCGGAGTATACGGTGGCCACAAAGGCGACTTTGTCGAGGATGGTTCGGTCTATTTTGTCTCGGCTGAGCCAGAGGAGTATCAGCAAAATATTTGACATCGAGAGAAAAAGGAGAGGGTTATCTATATGAGCGGTCTGAGTAGTTGACCGTGAACCTCTTTGGGGCTAGTTGCGACACTATGTACCGGAAGGCGGACATAGGGTCTGAGTGTTCGCCGCATGTATACACGTCCACCGTCGCGTAGTTATACGTGGGCCAGGTGTGGATGGCGATGTGGCTCTCCAGCACCAACGCGATGACCGACACGCCCTCCTTGTCGCCCCCCTTGAACTTCCAGGAGTTCACCTCAACCAGATGCATATTTGCTATGTGCGCAGCTTCGATTACGATCTTCCTCAGTTTCTCTTCGTCTCGGAGGAGCGATTCGTCTACTCCGTATAATTCGCCATAGACGTGTTTGCCGACCACGGGGGTTCTGAGTTGGGTTGTTGCCTGCATTTCGTGCGCGCCGTAGACACCCCTATATAAACTTATCGTTTGAAAAAATATATCGGCTAGTACCGAGAGGGACGCTGGCTGAGAAAACGCGGCAAGTAAAGCGGTCTAGAGGGGTATCCCCTCACCTCGTCCTTTATCTTCTTTATAAGCTCCTCCGGGGTCGTCCTGTACTGCCCTCCGCCCCGTTCTCTCACGGACAGCGTGCCCTCGCTCGCCTCTTTGGCACCCACCACGCATATATACGGCACCCAGGCGGTTTCAGCCTCCCTAACCCTCTTAGACAGCGTCTCATCTCTGTCGTCTATATCTACGCGGATGCCCTCCGCCTCCAGCCTGTCAGCGACCTCAACGGCGTATTTCAAATTGTCCTTGGTGATGGGTATTATGCGTACCTGCACCGGCGAGAGCCAGGTGGGGAGCCGCGGAGTCTTGCCCTCCTTCTCCGCCTTCGCCGCCGTGTCAAATACGGCGTATAGGTACCTCTCGACGCTGCCTAAAATGGCTGTGTGTATGATGACCGGGTATCTGGTCTGGTTGTTCTCGTCTACGTACTTTATGCCGAAACGCTGGGCGTTGCCCACATCGATCTGAAACGTGGCTATCTCCCTCGGTCTGCCCAACTCGTCGATTATATGAAACTCCACGTTGAGGACCCAGTAGTACTTCTGCCCTGGCAGAACCCTCACCAATATGGGCTTGCCCTCCCTCTTGGCGAGTTCAGCCAGGTACTGCCTGTGGCTCTTGTAGAACTCCTCGGTGACGTTATACAGAGAGACGTAGGTCCTGCCAAGCTTCCCTATTTCTCTGAAGATGACTTCGTGGAGTTTATAAGTCACGTTGATGGCCTCCTGAAGATCTCTAGTGAATATGTGGAGGTCTGGCATGTAGAACCTCCGGAGCCTGAAGAGGAGCACCGTCTCGCCTGGCTGTTCGTGCCGGTACGAGTCCGCTATCTCTAACATGCCGAAGGGCAGGTGCCTGTGGCTTATCACCCAGTCCTTGGCCATTGCGAACTGCTGGAAGCAGGCCGCGTAGCGGAGTATTAGGTCGCTATCTGACTCAACTACGTAAAGTCTCTCTCCGAATAGCTTTGCATGTGTCTCTATGGCGGATTCGGCGAGTTTAAACATGTTTGTCCCCCTGATCTTGAACACAGGTATTTCAAGGGACTTGGCGGTCATGTACGCGTAGTCCTCCACGAGTTCCATCATCACCGTGGCCTCAGGCGCGTAGCGCATGTGGCCCACATCTGACATAGGCTCCCACTCAAAGCCGAACTTCCGGAGGTACTCCAAATACCTGGGCTCAGCCCCCCCGCCCAGCTCCTTCTTAAACACCTCCTTCTCCACCAAGATCCTCAGATCCTCGTAGCCGCCGTAGTCGAATTTAGCAGGGTCGTACTCCTCGCCTGTGGGCGTGAGCACCACGTAAAAGTCGCGTCTCTCCTCCACCTTCTTTACCTGCCTAGTCTGCTCCGGCTTGAAGGTCCTGCTGAGCTCCGAGAGGGGGTGCCCCAGACACCTGAGTTCAAAGGCCTTGTAGTACCCGAAGGGCGCCTTGTGGACCTCGCCGCCGAACTCAGACTTCACGACCTCGTAGAGCTTGTTAACGACCTCCCTCGCGGTGTAGGGCCTGGCGAGCTCGTTAGAGAGGTGGGCGTAGGGGTATATGACGATGGAGGACGCCTTGACCTTCCTGGCGACGTCGACGACATCGTGCGCCACTTGGCGCAGAAAATCCTCATCTGCCGCGTCGCCTCTCTCGACAGTGACGAAAACCACCAAGGCGTTCTCGGCGCGGCCCGAAGTCGGCTCGTCTCTTACGTCTAGCGCCGGGTCTTTTGCCTCCCAGCTGAAGCGCTCGGTGTGTATGTACAAAACGCGCATGGGCGGAGTTTGCCCTGTCTATAAATATTATTCTACGTAGATGCCGTTTCTCCTCAGGCGCTTTAAAATACCCTCCGCGTCCTCTGGATACAGAGACGCGTATTTCTTGATCTTGTTGTAGTTAAGTCTTATGTCGTGCTCAAGCACAAGCCTGGCGACTTCGTTTATGAACTCCTCGGCCTCCTTAGTCGCTATCTTGGCCTTAAGCACCAGAAGCTCCTCAAGACCTATGGCCCTCGTCTTTACGCCGTTTAGGTCAACCTCCTTGAGATCTGAGAAAAGGTCGAGGGGGATGTAGATGTCGAGGATGTTTTCCAACAAGTCGACTCTCACGGCGTCTCCCCCAACTATTAACTCGTAGTATATGGTGCCGTGGTCCGAGGTCCCCATATCCCAGTCGTTCTCCTTAGCTATCTCTTCGAAAAGCTCGTTGTCGAGCACGGTGGATTTGTTGAGGATAAACAGATCCACGTCTCGGGGGTCGTACTTGATGTTGTATACCAACGGAAGAATCGCGCTACCGATGAGGACGTGCTCTATCCCTCGTTTATTAAGCTCCTCCGACACGCGCCTCAGGGCGTGTCTGTATTTGTCAAGTTGCATGGTCCTCAACATGAGACTTCTTAATAACAGTTGAGAGCTCCATCTATATAGAATATTTATGTCTATATAGTGAGTGTAACCGGTAATACTTATTAACCCCAGTTAAACGATAGTACATGCTACTTAATGATATAGTAGACCAATTGGCAAATATAGATAGATGTCTAAAAAGAGGAAAAATTCTATTTATACGAATAGATATAAACTCCCCGATTGTAAACGGGAAAATAGTTGATGATTTTAGAATAAGGGCACACGCCTTCACTTTGCGCCTGGTTTCAGACGCAGGCGCCCGCGCCGTAGTCCTTGCGCACCAGGGCAGACCTGGGCAAGACGACTTCACGTCGCTGGAGTTACACAAGCCCTACCTCGAGAAGCACCTAGAGAGGCCCATCAAATTTGTAGACGACGTAACAGGCCCAGAAGCTAGGAGGCAGATAAAAGAACTGCGCGACGGGGAGATACTCCTGCTGGAAAACGTGAGGATACTCTCTGAGGAGGTTATAGAAAGGGTGCCGGAGGCGCAAGCCGAAACTTTCCTAGTCCGCAAGCTGGCGCCGCTTGGAGACTACTTCGTCTTTGACGGATTCGCGGTGGCCCACCGGTCTCAGCCCAGCGTCGTGGGATTCCCCCTAGTGATGCCGTCGTGCATGGGCCCCGTCTTTGAGAGGGAGCTCCGGGCCTTGAGCACCGTGTTTGAGAAGCGGGGGAGGGGAGTGACGCTTGTGGCAGGCGGCGCTAAGATCCCCGACACGTTAAAGGCCGTGGAACAGCTTCTAAGGAACGGCCTTGTCGAGAAGGTGGCAGTAGGAGGCTTGGTAGGTTTCGTCTTCGCCGTGGCGAAATACGGCATAGTGAACACCCTCATGAAACAGGAGATAGAGAAGGGTGGGTATCTGCCGTATATAGAGAGGGCGCGGCAGATACTTAGTAAATACGGGTCACAGATACAAACGCCGATAGACTTCGCCGTAAATCAAAACGGCAGAATTGACGTAGATGTGTACTCGCTCGCGCAGCCGCCACTTGACATCGGGAGATCCACTGTTTTGCTGTTTAAAGAGGTTATTGGGCAGAGCGAAATCGTGATATTCAGCGGGCCCATGGGCTACATAGAAGACGACAGGTTTGCCGTGGGTACCATAGAGCTTCTCAGGTCAGCTGCGAATAAACGTCTCATAATCGGCGGCGGGCACACCATACTCGCAGCTGAGAAGGCCGGCGTCATCGACAAGGCCTATCACGTGTCTACAGGCGGGCGCGCCTTCATACAGACGATAGGAGGCGAGGAGATGCCTGCGGTAAAAGTGTTATTAACATCTGCTAAGAAGTTCTGGACATGATCAAGGTCGGGATAGTGGGATACGGCACCATCGGCAAGCGCATAGCCGACGCGGTAGCAGCACAAGACGACATGAAGGTGGTGGGGGTGTTGAAGACCACGCCGGATTACGAAGCCAAGGTGGCCCTGGCGCGCGGCTACGCGCTCTACACGTTACCAGACAAGTTCGACAAGTTCAGGAAAGCCGGCATAGAGCCGGCGGGCACTATCGAAGACTTGATAAAGGCTTCTGACGTCATAATTGACGCAACGCCGGAGGACGTGGGGCGTGAGAACAAGGAGAAGTACTACCAGAGGTTTGACAAACCTGTGATTTTCCAAGGCGGCGAGGAGGCCGACGTCGCCGAGGTGAGCTTCAACGCCCTCGCCAACTACGAAGAGGCGGGGGGGAGACGCTACGTGCGCGTCGTCAGTTGCAACACCACGGGCATAACCAGGGTTCTCTCGGCGCTTCTGCTAAACGGCATGGGGGTAAGAAAGGCCAGAATATTCCTCGCGAGGAGGGGCGCCGACCCGAAGGAGCATAAGAAGGGGCCTATAAACGACGTGGTGCCCAACCCGGCGACGGTGCCCAGCCACCACGGTCCAGACGTCCAGACCATCCTCAGAAACATAGACATTGTGACGATGGCGGTGGCGGTGCCCGTCACCATCATGCATATGCACATGGCCTACATCGAGCTAGACTCCGCATATACGAGAGACGCCGTGCTTGAGGCCTTTGCAAAGACTCCACGCATCTTCCTCGCAGACGTAGGCGCCGGCTTCCAAAGTCTTGCACAAATAATTGAATACGCCAGAGACCTCGGCAGACCCAGGGCGGACTTCCCGGAGGTTGCCCTCTTCAGAGACTCGGTAACTGTGAGGGGCAACGAACTTTATCTAATGTACGGCGTCCACCAAGAAAGCATAGTCGTCCCGGAGAACGTAGACGCGGTGAGGGCCATTTTCGGAACGTTGCCCAAGTGGGCGTCTATCGAGAAGACAGACAAAACGCTTAAATTAACGACGGAAGGCAAGAGGTATGGGTGACGAGCCTTTTTACGAACTAGCGTACAAGTTTAGACGTATATTAGTACCCGTATCGCCTATGAACCCCACGAGGCTCAGGGAGTTGTTGAACGTCGCGGCGGACTTCGGCGAGAGATACGGCGCCGACATAGTCTTTCTCTACGTCGCATCAAGCGAAAACGAACCTGTCGTAGAGCAGTTGAGAAAGGCCGTGGAGGAGTACATGGGCAAAAAAGGCGTTAAGCACGCCTTTAAAGTGAGGAAGCTTGGGGAGGGGGAGACAGTGGCTTCTGAGATAGTGAAGGAGCTGTCTGAGAACAGCTACGACATGGTTATTCTGCTGTCGCGCGGCTACTACGGCGCCTCTGCATTGCTGTATAACAGCACGTCGGTGGCGGTGGCGCTTGCCGCCAACACCTCAGTCCTGATACTGCGATAAAAGGCCTTAGTTTACGGACACTTTGTGGAGTAGGGCCAGTACGCCGCTGTAACAGGCTGTATTAACTCGCCCTTACTCCAAGAAATGGAGGCTGAGGGCTCGAGATGTATCTGCGGCGCGTAGTACCTCCTAAGCTCGACTGTGCCGCAAGCACCTGCCTGCACAGTGTGGGTTACAGAGGCGTATCCAAACTGAGTAGATGAAGTGCCGAACTCCACACCTAAGCCGAGCACCTGTAGTGGAAAGCTAAGCGCGAAGAACTTAATATTCTCCGACGTGTAATACATGTTGACCTGCAAATCTGTAAGCGATTGGTCGGGGGAGAGCATGCGCGTGGCTACTGTGTCATATCTTTGTCCTGAAATTAGCAACCACTTATTCCGGTGTCGCGTCAAGCCGTCGTCTATAATTGTATAGGGATACCACGTCTGGGTATCAGGATTTAGTTGTGGCGCCACCCAGTGCAACCTATCCTCTGACTTCTTAGTGCAATAAAACGCCACAGTACTGCAACTGTAGCCATCGCTGGTGGGACACGAACATTCGAAGTAGTTATATACGCCTATTTTATACATGCCGTATGTACCAGTGGCTAATACGACGTCTTTATAAAATGTCGGTAAGTCCCAGGAGCGCGTGGTGCTGTCCTTGGCAACATAGATAGAACACGCACCGGGGGAACTTGTGAAAAATAAGTTTGTATATATACAATCCATCTTGAATATGTTCCAGTTAGAGTTGCCAGCTACGATTGTGAAACCAGGGCCGGGGAGGTTGAGGTAACCAAGCTGAGTCTCTACTCCTAGCTCAAATCCTATGGCTTTATTAGCATATATCGCTATGTCTACGTCGTGAGTCACCTGCTTAATTACCTCGCCGTCAATGCTGTCAAGGTAAGCAGCGGCGAACATGATGCCGTCCCACCCGTCGTATTGTGTGTAGCTATATCTCCAGATGTAGCAAACCAATGTCCAGCTAGGAAGCCACGGATCTATCCACACACAATAGTCGGTGACTGCGTCTGGTAGGGAAGAAGAGGTTGTAGCGGCTACCACGTCGTGAGAGGCGGCGGCTTGGCTGATAGGCACGGCAGATCCATTTATTTTATGTCTCTTGTGGGGCTTGAAGTCCACATTTACGACAATATCGCGGCCAGACACTTTCCCGGGTATTACTGGCACGGTAATTATTCGAGTGCCGACGTATGTCTCGTCGCCCTCCTTCCAACTAGTCGTAATGTGTAAAATAAGGCTGGGTCCCGCTTGGTTAGGAGTGTAGCCGAGCTCTCGTACAAGCCTCACGGCCTCGCCTAAGTAGTGGTTGATGGGCATCCTCGCCTCTCCCCTGCCGCGGGACCTGCCCACTTCGACAAATCCGCTCAAGGCGGGCGCCGTGGCGTACACGCTGAAATCAACAGGAGTCCCGTTGAGCTTAACCCTGACTCTGATGTCGCCACTGGGAGGCACTGCGGCAACGTAGCTCACGACATAGTCAGGTCTATTCACCACAACTTCTGCCAAGCCCTTAGGGAGGGTAATCGCTCTTAGGTAAGGGGCTAAAGATGTTGTATTCATAAGCGTCACGAAAAGCAACATAAACAACGCCAGCGAACCTACAACTCCCAGTGTTATGCGTGACCGGTCAGACATATTAATCCAAGATCTTGAGCTTAGACACGTTTCGCTGTATTTATAGGTTTTTAAAACTTGACTTACAAAATGTAAATTATGGCTGGGGAGTTAAAACGTTAAATTTAAAATCGAATCTCAGCTGAAGGGTTTTTGAGTCTATTTTATAATATAGAGTGTGAAGATTGGAGCCGCCGTGTCGCCTTATCAACACTTCGGCTTTTGTAAATGTGACATGCCAGACGAGCCGGGGGCCTACCACCTGCTTTTTTATGAGGAAGATCTCGACGTAGCGAGAGAAATTGGACTAGACGTCTTTAGGACTGGGATGGAGTGGGCGCTGATAGAGCCGGCGGAGGGCCGCTACGACGGGGAAGCCCTCCGGCTTTTTCGCGACTACCTCTCTTCCATAAGGCGGAGGGGGCTTAGGAGCTGGGTTACTCTCCACCACTTCACAAACCCGAGGTGGGTCTGGAAATACGGCGGCTGGGAGTCTAAAGAGGTTGGGAGGCGCTTTATAGCCTATGTAGAGCATGTCGCTAGGGAGCTTGGAGATTTGATAGACGTAGCGTTGATCTTCAACGAGCCAAACATGTACACGTTCTTGGCTTACATAAAGGGCGATCTGCCTCCCTTCGGATTTCTCTCACTAAGACATATGCAAAAGGCGTCACAAGTAATAGACGAGACAATACTAGCCGCAAGAGATGTGTTGAAATCATACGGGCTACAAGTCTCGTTTACTTACTCATTTACTAGATTTGAGACAAAAAACACAGTTTTTAAGCCAGTAATCTATTTTCTGAATAGACAAAATTCGAAATATATAGATATGTTTAAGGAGATGGATTACACTGCAGTGAATTTCTACGTGGTGGGGAGGTATGACGACTTTGCGCTTAGGTTTGTACTTAGACCACGGAGTCTGCTAGAGGTGAAGGCGCCGAGGCCGCTGGCCGTGACCGAATTTGGAATAGCGACGAGAAACGAAGAGTTGAGATACCGATACCTATGCGCCATGGCCTCCGTGTTGAGAGAGGCAAATGCGGCGGTTGCCATCTGGTGGAGCTTTTTGCATGGATACGAGTGGGGCCTGGGCTATCACCCGTTCTTCGCGCTCATAGACGTAGTAGGAACCAAGCGGATTCCCACATTTCTCGCTAAGGTGTTCAGATCAACGCTGGAGAACCCGCCGCAGGGATGTACCCTAGATGAGGTGGACCTGGGCTTGGAGTGGCGTTGGCTTACATGAAATCGTCGAGCGAAGAGGAGGCGCTATACGGCGTTTCAAGCACACGTTTTATTACGGCGTGGTGTTTCTCGTCGATATCCCACGCCTTATAATTGAGCAACGCGTTTAGAGGGGTCCCGTATCTTCTCAGGAACTCCTCGGCGCGTTTAGGGCCGATGCCGGGGAGCGACGCGAGGAGTGCAATCTGTAGACTTCTAACATCCGCCTTTTTCCTGACTTTGGGGGTCTTGACGCCGCTTTTTATCTCTTTCTTAGCGGCTAGGCAGAGAAGAGCTCCGGTCTGTGTCTTGTCCACGGTGTAGAGGACGCCTATCTCCATACCGTGAAGAGCAAGTTGCGCGCCTAAGACGGCGTTGGGAGAGATCTCTCTATACCGGAGCTCCTCCCACAAATTGCCCTCGATAACAATAACAGGCCTCAGCTTGGCCTCTCGGAGCCGCGTGGCTTGGTCGAAGAGACGACCGTCTATAATTGAGTTTATAAAGTCCTGCACGCTTTTCCTCTCGAAGACAAATCTGCCGGCTACGTAATCTCCCACCTCCAGCTTCGTCTTGACCACTCCGCAACCGGATTCTTTGATGTAGCGTACGACCTCCTCTGCGTGTTCCCTGGTATCTACGAGAACTACCGGTTGCACCTACTGAAGTGTTTCGTGTTTGGCTTTCCACTCCGTCACGTCCTCCTTCTTCCCTATGACCACCCACGTTATGGTTTTTGAGAGGGGTCTCGTCTCAGCGATTATAACCTTGTCGCCTGGCTTCACCTCGATACACTCGGGCACCCTGACCCTCATCCTCCTACGACGACGCTCGTAGCGGTTGTATTTAGGTATGTAGTGAAGCCACTCGTGGACTACGACGGCGGCTTTGTGCATCCTCACCTTCTCCACCGTGACCTCTAACAGCTTCAGCCTCACCTTAAGATGTCCATGCCAGGGGCATAGAGGGTCGTCGCACGCGGCGGCTGGGGGCAAGACGTAGGGGATGCCGATGTTTCTCACACGGATCCTCTTCCCCTGCGGCAAAGCGACGACGTCGCCTATTCTGGGCCTTGACTGGAGCTTTACGACCGTCATATCACTTCGCGGCTATGTGTAGCGACGACCTTGTCGCTTTCAGGCCAGGCTCGCCGTGTTGCACGATCTTTGTAGTGAGGGCGAATTCGCCGAGGTAGTGCCCTATGTGCCAAGGCGATATGAACACAGGTATATACGTAATTCCGTTGTAGACCTGAATCGTGAGCCCCACCATCTCGGGAAGTATTATCATGTCTCTGCAGTGGGTCTTAATCGTCATCTTCCTCCCTTGAGTGATTAAACGCTTCGCCCTCCTGATTTTCTCCAGTAGCTTTCTATGTTCAGGCTTCAAGCCTCGTTTCAAGCTCCTCCTCTGGCGCGCGGGGAGGAGTTTGATGAACTCATCCATGGACATGTTGAGCAACTCCTCCAGAGTCTTCCCTCTGTATCTAAAGGTGCCCCACTCCTCCGGCGGGATGACAGTAGGCGTAATCCATCCCTGTCTTCCCCTCTGCGCCTCTTGTTCCTTTGAAGACATTGATGCGGCTTATTAATGCTGTTTAAAAGCTTTTATCCGTCATTATGCGGCTGCCGCTGGGCGATGTTATGCGCCAGAGCCGCTACCGCAACCTCTTCGGCGTTTGAAAAATTATAAATAGTTATCGCTGTGGTTGCCATGCAAGTCGATTACGACGTGGTGATAATCGGCGCAGGCATCGCGGGGCTCTCGGCGGCGCTCTACGCCGCGAGACAACGGCTCAAGACCTTGGTGATAAGCAAAGACCTAGGAGGACAACTCAACATGACGACGCTGATCGAGAACTATCCCGCCATACCCAAGATTTCGGGGCCTGAGCTGGCCAAGCGTGTGGAGCAACAGGCGAGAACGTTCGGCGCCGAGATCGTATTCGACGAGGTGAAGACGGTTGAGAAGGAGGACAATGTGTTTGTGGTCAAGACGGAGGGGGGCGACGAGTACAGAAGCCTCGCCGTGATCCTGGCCTTTGGAAAGACCCCCAAGGAGCTCAACGTCCCCGGCGAGGCTAAGTTCAAAAACAGGGGCGTGTCTTACTGTACCATATGCGATGCGCCGTTTTTCAAGGGACAAGACATCGCGTTGGTGAGCTGGGGCGACCTGGCCAGGGAGCCTGTCACTATCCTGTCTTCAGTCGCCAACAGGTTCTACTGGATCTTCCCCTCCGACAAGCCGATACACGACGAGGAGTTTTTAGAACAGGCGAAAAGACTTGGCAAAGCGGTTTTCGTGCCTAACAGCGAAGTGGTGGAAATCAAAGGCGACACGAAGGTCAAGTCGGTGGTAGTCAGAAACAAGAAGACGGGGGAGGTACAGGAGTTACCCGTCTCGGCGGTGTTCGTCGAGGTCGGCTACGTGACCAAGAGCGATTTCGTGCGCCACCTGGTGGATCTGAACGAACGCGGCGAGATTATTGCAGACTGGGAGGGCAAAACCAAGACGCCAGGCGTCTTCGCCGCGGGAGACATAGTGGCATACCCCTACAAACAAGCGGTCATATCGGCGGCGATGGGGGTTGCGGCCGCCCTATCCGCCACGGCATATGTAATGAAGATGAAGGGGAGACAAGTCACCTCCTTGGTGGACTGGAAGGCGTCTAAGTAGAGAATCCATAAAAACGCCCTGGGCGTATGGCGGCGTGGGGGCGGTTGAGGTCTACGACTCCGCTAAGGTCTACAAAAGCGACGTAAGGACGTTAGACGGAGTCTCTTTATTCTCTATCCAGCAACCGCCACGCATCGTGGTGGGCTCCAACGGCGCTGGCAAAACCTTGCGAGGATCCTATACGCCATCCAACCCGACGTGGTTAAAGACGTGGAGAGGCAACGCTCGCGGCTATGTCTCAAAACGCCAGACCCGAGCCTTACCTCACGCCTTGGGAAGCTGTAGGCTAATCCCATGGCGATGTACCGCATTTTTTACCTCCTCAGAGGCGGGGCTTCGAGACACATGCCATAGTCAGCGGAACGCTACCCATTGGACGGCACAACACCTTGTCGTAGACGGTATTTAGACGATTCTATCACAGCTTGAGGTTTTTGCGGCCAGCCCGGTGTAGCCCGGCGTCTTCGCCGCGGACATCGCGTCTGCTACCACGATACGCATCCCGACTAACTCGGCGTCCTCCTGTTATTGGCGTCTTACTCAGACGTCTCTGCGTGTCGTTAATCCCGGCGCCTTTGGCCGCCTTGCTTCTGGGGATTTTAGCGGGCATCTTCACGAACAACGCCCAAGGGGATTCGGTTAAGTTCAGCGCGGTGGCAAACACGGCCCACTTCTTCCTCGCCCCCATCTGCCTATGTTTTGCCAAGTTGCACCACAAAACCCGTCCTTGGCTCTGCTGGCACGGTGGCTCCGTCAGACGCCGCCAAGGCCCTCCTGGGCTTCACCCCCGAGCACTTACCTAACCTACGATCTAGCCGTAGCGTATTTAAGTACTCGCCCCGCCGCTCATTAAGATGGCTGAGTGGCGCGAGAAGAGCGACGTAAGGTTCTTGCGTCAAGCTAAATACGCTACATACAGCACGTAGGGATCGTCATAGGTTATTCTTACCCCACCCACGCTTCCCGGCTTGGGAGGCGGTGGTTGAAGCATCTTCTCCCTTATTTCAAATAGTTTCCAGTCTCTCATGAAAAGTTTAACACCTCCTCTAACCGCTTGGGCGAGGAGCAACATGTCAAATGCCACGCGCTTGATTACGTCCCTGTCTTTACTCCACCTTTCAGCAAACTCCATTGCCAACTTGACGTCTTCTGATTCCTCACGTGCCACGTCTATGCTGTACAGCTGTTTCAGGAAATTAACGAGCTCTACGAATTTGTTCTCGAAGAGATTATCAAGGCTTTGGTATTGTTGCACACTAGTCCATTTGAAATAGTCGTCCTTAGCCACCACGTTGCTTACGGCGGCTCTGAGGAATTCCACACGTGAAAGCGCTGAAATATAGCAACGCGCCGAAGGGGACAATTGAGGAGAGGCGCAGAATTTGTAATTCTTTGAAAAACGGAGAGATACCAATCCACGCTCTATCAGCCAGAGTCAGAAACTCCTTGGCCCTCTTACCAACTTTAAACGTACTGTGTTGCCGTATACCGATTGTCTTACACTCAGAAAGCAAGATTAAAACATTTGTGTCTATAAGAAGCGGCATTTATTTTTCTTATCCAGCGTGCCGCAGTCTCTCTACGTCTCGTGAAAGGCCGTAGAAGATGTCAAGCCTGTTGGTCTCTACGAATTCCGCAATTGCACATGTATTGCCCAGCCGCAACGCCAGATCTTCGTCGAAACACCTCCGCCAGAGTTCTCTTGCCACCTCATCTTTTCCCGCGGAGAGAGCAGTTGACGCTAGGAGGGCACAGGTGGCGTATTTCAGGAAGCCGCCGTACATATAGCCAAGGGCCTCGCCGAGAGCCACGACGCCGGGCATCTTGGCTCTGCACCCAGCTCTAATCAGTAGTGGAGGTAAATCAACTATAAGCACTAGTGGATTAACATCCTCAGGTACTAAAGCCTCGAGTTCGGATAAGTCTATTTCCTCGAAAACCTTTTGTAACTTTTTCCTAACGAAGTCCACGTCGAGGCGGAAGTTTCTTTTGAGCTCTTCCGCCTGTTTTACGAAGTCATCTATGTTGACCACCCCCTTTTCCAGCTCTTCTTTGAACTCTTCCTGTAGTTTCACCACCTCATTAGTATATTGCTCAGCTATTTTCAATAATATATATATGAAGCTATCTTTATAATGTTGCCAACACTAAATGAACCAAAGCCTGAAACGCTTACGACATCCATGGATGATAAACCTATGATTATAACAGTTACAACCGGAAATTTATATCAATTTCTGATGCCATCAACGCTGAGACGTCCAGCACATCGGCGGCACGCGGCTCTCCAGGTTCCGGAGTATCTATGGCGCTCCTCCTCCGGCGACGCGTCGCTGGCGAGTTCTTTGAGCTCCTCTAATCCGCCATTGGGTTACTGGGGCGCACTTGGCGTAGTCCGCCCTTAGCGCCGGCTCTTGCAAATACTGCGAGTACGGCGGGGAGTGTGGGTAGAGCTTATCTAGCTCGGGGTCTAGGTCAACTTCAACCTTCTTCAGACACCGACTACGCAATGAAGATGAGAGAGAAGCCCGTACACAGCCCCGTGGACCGGAAAGCCAAGGGGGATGAGGCGCCGCAAAGACGCGAGCCCCGGCGGCTCCTCCGGAGGCGGTGCCCTTAATCAGCTGAAAGCATCGGAGTATTATGCCAAGTAGCGAAAGGTTGCGCAGGTGCTGTGCCGAAGGCTTGGGGTCTCTGCATCGCGTAGCTACCGCAACGGGCTCTGTCCCGACACGCGGTTGCCGCGGGGCCGACGGCGAGTTGGCGTAGAGACAGGTTTATAGATGCCGACGCCTCTGTCTATATATCCTTAACAGCAGGTAATGCGCAACCAGCGAAGAGGCCGCGGCGGACACCACTTGGGCCCAGAGCGTTTTTGGCAACGGCCAGTATATGCCGGTGCTCAGCACTATAGATAGCGCCAACCATAGAAATATGTGCAATACATCTCTAAACACGCCGTGTCTCAAGCCTAGGTACAGCGGGTAAAACAACACGAAAAACGCAGCTAGTATGGCAGAGAGGGACAGGGGCGGGAACGCGTAAAACGCGGAAAACAAAATGACGAGGGCCAAGGCCTCAACAACCCTCCTCCTAAGCCGCGGCACCTCGCCAAAGAAAAACACCGTCCCCACAAGGGCCAGATACGCGCCAGCCAGAAAAAGCCCAGCCCGGAGAGGATAAAACACGCCGTCAGGAAAAGCCAGAAAAACAAGAAGAAAGACGGAAGAAAAAAACAGTAATTTAGAAACCATGGGAACCTAGCTTGCACTCTCTAAACCCGTGCCTACATATGTCTGGCCTCGCCACGTCCAGATCTTTGCCTCGGTTATTAACCCGCCTGAGTAGGCTCTAGGCGGCAGATACATGTTCGTATTCACTCCGAACCCGAGGCCGGTGTAGCACTCCGAAAGGACGAACTGGGCCACTGCGAAGGTGCGCCACACAGTATACGTGGTACCACCCGTGGGTCGTAATGATACTACAACTGCTGGCGGCGGCGTGGTTTCGAGCCAACCTCTTGTCCATGTGACTACGACATCTCCACCGCTGGTGGAAACAAATACTTGGCCACTGGCTGTTTGGAAGACGTTCTGTATGATTTTTAACAGCAACGAAGTCCACACAGGCGATTTACTGCCCGTCACCAAACTCAGCCAGTCAACCGCGTCAAGTACACGCTTACCTAAAGCGGCCCACCAAGGCTCTTGCACCCACTCGTTGCCGTAGTAAAGAACGGGACCCCCCACTTGCGGCCCCGTAAGCCGCCACTCAGCTCCGCACAGGGTGTTGAGCCCGTTATGTTGTAGAGACAGGACGATTTCGTTGTTGCTTGCCCTTACCTCGGTCACCATGTTGATTCTAGTGTTGTTTACAGGTCCAAGCGCCTGAAACGTATTCAGTAGAAGCATCGAGCTCCAGTGTGCGTAGGGGGCTCCTGTCGTGGGACTTATATATTGGGAGTGGAAGGGCTCTATCCAGCGGTCGTACACAATCTCAAGACGGCCCCCGTAGCTTATGGTTGCGCTTGTCCCAAGGGTGGTGTAGACCACCGCCACTGCGATGCCGCCTCCGCCGGATATGGCCTTAGACACGGCGTATTCTCTAGCTCTTATCTGAAGAACTGTGGAGGGCACGTCGTAGTAGCAGTAATAGCCCGCTGGGCTGGGCGTGGAGGGGCCGACAAGGCGAGACGTGTAATACACCCCGTTGACGTAGTACTCCACAAAGAGGCTGGGACAGTAACTGCCGGACCACTGTAGCTTTACAGTCGACGGCGGCACGTAGATGTAACTATACGTCATCCCGGCAGAGGTGGCCGCCATGCCGTCATACGCCACGTAGGGGCCGAAGAGGACGGCGGCCTTTTCGCGGCCGAAGTCGCTGTTGATAGACGGCGGCACCGCCGACACCGCCTTAGACGTGGCCACCTGGGCGAGGTTGTTTACCGTCTTTTTGTACCGGGCGGCCACATACACGTTTATCGACGCCGCCTCGGCGCGGCCGCTGACTCTTGCCCTCACGCCTATCTGGGCGTCTGCCGGCAGAGACGGTTGCACCGAAGTCCAATACAGACCAGAGCTGGGCAGAGACAACGACACGCTGGTGATGAAAGAACACGTATCTAAGTTGTAGAACTCTAGGGTTAGGTAGCCGCCGGTGACATAGCCATCCACTTTCACGCCCACGGTGAAGTTCTGCACCTCAAACCCAACCCAATGCATCTCGTTGACGCAAATGTACCTGTGGCCCAGCGGGGAGTCCACCGGCACGTATGTGGAGAAGGTGCCCGCAACCGCCACGGGTTTGAAGTATAGGCTCCCCACGGGGTATATGGTGGCGCCTGTGGACACGGCGTAGCTGGCCGCACCCGCCTCGCCTCCCCTGGCGCCGTTCCTGGGCTGTCTACCCGGCGGCGTCTTCATCCGGCCTTTGTTGGGCGTCTTTATCTCTTTGTCGCCGAAGGTTTGCCACGTGACGGTGGTCAAGTTGTTGAGTTTCAACGGCTCTCTTCCCACAGCCAGCGTCACCACGGTCCTTCTGGTGCCGTTGTCCACCTCTAGAATCCATCTCTCAAACCCCGGCGGGAGCGCTGGAGACTCCCGTTGCGTTTCTCTTGGGATGCGTAGCACGTAACGCGACATGTTGTAATACGGCGCGGCAATCCACTCACCCGTAGCCACCACGTATGTATCTACGTGTTGAGGCTGGTATACGACATAGACGGGTCTCCACTCCGCCCCAGTCCACGCATAGATGTGAAGCCCCTCCACCTCCGGCCCATCTTCCACGTACACATCTACATAACCCCCAGCCATCAACATAGCCGCAAGCGTTAGAACCAACACCCGCGACAACATGACCCAAAAAAACGGGTTTATAAACATTTAGACGCCAACACGGCCCAGCGCGCCGCCGCCGGCTTTTCTGCAACGCAAG
>Ga0209393_1000496_pt1 | contig 19002 bp, 10 predicted proteins | sample SSWtaG_2_FD_184117 | JGI IMG/M metagenome (GOLD analysis project Ga0209393, IMG submission 184117) | Hot spring microbial communities from Sandy's Spring West, USA to study Microbial Dark Matter (Phase II) - SSWsed_130316 (SPAdes)... | ecosystem: Environmental > Aquatic > Thermal springs > Hot...
GGGACGGAAGCAGTGGCTGCTTTCACTGCTGGCATAAGGTTTGAATCCTTAGCCTTTATGATTGCAATGGCTTTTGGAATGGCAACTCAGACCATTGTGGGGCAAAGTGTTGGTGCAGGCAATTGGAAAAGGGGATGGCAGGGAACTTGGCTGTCAACCTTCTGGTGCGTCATCACCATTCTTCCCGTTTGCGCTGTCCTCTTCTTCGCATCCGACTGGCTGACTTCTTACCTCTCAACTGACCCGACAACTCACCGCTACATGGCTTATTACCTGAAAGTCGCTGCATTAGCCGAACCTTTCTGGGCGATAAGCATGACGACTGGTGCTGCTTTGCAGGGGGCTGGTGACACACGAACTCCTGCTCTCATCGCCATTTTGACCCAATGGCTCTTTTGCATCCCGCTGACTTACTTGCTTTGCGTTTTCAAAGGTTACAGCCCGATTGCTGCTTGGTGGCTCGTTGGTGCGTCTGGTTTTCTCACGGGTGCTGTGACTGCGGCAGCCTTTGTGCTTTTTTGGCGGAAGCGTTCCAATCCTTGAAACATTTGATGATGCCCAAACCCCACAAACTTCAAGACATTGTGCCAAATCGCAAATTGAACACTTAACACTCCACGCGCCACAATTTTCCTCGGTGATGCTTGATGCAGACCATGTGGGAGGAGTTTTTAAGGCTTTTGCGAACTGACCACGCCTTCAGGGCAGAAGTCCGTCGGCTCGTTTTGACCGAGGAGTTGTTGACGCTTCCTGAAAAGGTGGAGGAACTGACAAGAGCGGTGAGGGAACTGACAGAGGCTCAACGACAACACTCTGAAATTTTGCGCCAACACTCTGAAACTCTGCGACAACATTCCGAAATCCTGCGCCAGCACTCCGAACAAATTGCTGCCTTGATTGAGGCTCAACATCGGACAGAAGCACAAATTGCTGCATTGGAAGCACAGATAGCCTCATTAGTTGAAGCCCAAAGGCGAACTTGGGAGGAGTTACAGCGACTGGTGACATGGCAAAGGGGTGAGGCGGGTCGGCGTGAAGGGGAGCGCTATGAAAGGCAAGTCATCCGAAGGGCGCCCGCAATTTTCAATGGCGGACAAGGTGGCTCGCCTGAACAACCTATTGTCCAACAGCGACTGACCCAACTGCTCGCTCCTTTCTGGCAAGAAGGGCTCATTGCACCCGAAGATGACCCCTTGCTTGCAGACTTGATTTGGTGGAAGGACGAGCAGATTGTTGTCGTTGAAGTTTCCTTGCAAGTTGACAGATACGATGTTGAGCGAGCAGCGAGAAGAGCAGCGACTTTGAGACGGGCTGGCGCAACGGTGATGGGTTTAGTCATTGGGGAGGAATGGGCAACACCCGAAGCCTACGATGAGGCTGTCCGCCGGCAAGTTGAATGGTTCATCGGTTCAGAAATGTCTGATGGCTTTAGAGAGTTTAGGATTAGGCGTGAAGAGTAAAGCGTAATGCGTAAACTGACAGGCGAGAAGCAGAGAGCCCACCTGTAGACTTGTTTTGGAACAAGCCCCACGAGCATCACAAACCCGACCACAGTGTGTTAAACTGGAAAGCAACCTTTTTGTCCCATTGGCTTTTAAATGCGGTGAACTGATGCAAGCCTTCAGTTTTGTGTTAACGAAACTTTGGGCTCACTTTGACGGAGGCGAGAAAGGCATGGAGGACAACTTTCGCAGCAAGGGTTGGTTGGACAGAGAACACGAAAGTTGTGCCCTGATATGCAATATTCGCAAAGGCGCACCTTCGCACGGCAATGTCAAGCGGGCTCTTCAAGCCCTTGAGAAGATGGGGCATCGTTCTGGCATCATCAGTGGCGAGGGCGATGGTTGTGGTGTGATGATTGACATACCACGAAAACTTTGGGCGAAATATCTGGAGCATGCAAAACTCAACCCATCTTGGGCTGAAAGCCAAAGGTTTTTTGTTGCCCACTTCTTTTTGCCCAAAACGGAGCAACACAGGTCGCAGGAACTCCTTCGTCAACTTCGCTTGATTTTCGCCGACGCTGGCATCCGCATTCTGCTTGAGCGATTGGGCAACACTCGCAAGGAAGCGTTGGGAAGGAACGCACAAAAGGTTGAACCCGAATTTTGGCAAATCGCTGCCGTCTTTGAGCAACCTGCTCCCGACGAAGTGATGGACAAGCGACTTTTCCATCTTCAATTGCGCATTGAAAGAGAGACGCCACTTCACCCAGTTTCTATGAGCCGCTACACTGCCGTTTACAAGGTCTATGGTAGCCCTTCAAGTATCGCCCATTACTTCCCCGAACTTTCTGACCCAGACTGCCTCAGCCGCGTCACCATTGGTCACTGTCGCTATTCCACCAACACTTGGTCAACCTTTGAGCGAGCCCAACCCTTTGCCCTTTTAGGTCACAACGGCGAAATCAACACCATTGAGAAGTTGCGCCGTGAAGGGCAAATGCTGGGTGTCCAACTGCCCAAAGACGGTTCGGACTCTCAAGACCTTGATAGGGTTTTGCACACCCTCATTGTTGACTACGGCTTCAGCCTCGCTGAGGCGATGGAGATTGTTTTCTCACCAGTCCTTGAGGAGTTGAAATGGCTGCCTGAAGAGTTGAGGCGGATGTATCGCTACTACCGAGCCGCTTTCGGTCCTTTCGCTCAAGGACCTGCTGCAATCGTCTCCCGCTATGCCGACGAATGCGTTTTCAGCGTGGACGCTTTGGGCTTGAGACCTTTGTGGTTTGCCGAGACGGAAAAGGAAATTGTGTTCACCAGCGAGCGGGGTGTTTTGCCCTTTGAAACTCTGGTTCGTGACCCCAAACCCTTAGCGCCTGGCGAAAAGATTGCCGTCAAGTTGCACGCCGATGGCTCTGTTGAAGTCATCCCTTACCACCAACTGCAATGGCATATCTACCGCAAATGGCTGGAAAGGTTCGCCGTAGAGGAAAAGGTAGCGGAAACTGTCGCCGTTGGCGCATCATGGTCAACTGGCAGTGCAGTCGCTTCAGGATGGACTTTACCCGACGGACAAAACAGGCAATTTGAAAGACCTTTGGATGGCAACGGAGCAGAAGTATCAGCCAAAGAAACTGTCTCCCTTTCGCTCTCGACCCATCCGCTTTTGACGGAAGAGCGTTCCCGCAAAGTCAACCTGATGGGCGCTTTCGGTTGGGGCGACGAAGAAGTCAACTACATTGAAGCAGTTGCTTCCTCAGGGAACGAACCTATCGGCTCTCTCGGCTACGATGGTCCGTTAGCGGTTTTAGCGCCCGAAGGACACAACCTTGCTGACTACCACAAGGAAATCGTCGCTGTCGTGACGAACCCATCAATGGACCGAGAGCGCGAAACGGAACATTTCAACACGCAAATGATTTTGGGGCAAAGACCAACACTGGAAGGGACACGTGATATGGGACAGGGGACAGGAGCAAAAGCGCAGGCATTGAACGAAACAACGCTTACACGCTTGCACGCCTACACGCTTGAACGCTTACTGGAACTTGACGCTCCGCTGCTCGTTGACGCCACTTACCTTGAGCAATCGGGGCTGCTCTCATGGGAACTGGCAGAACAAGCGGCAAAAAACGCCAACGCCAAAACTCTGGAGGAAGTGTTGGCATATTTTGAGGGGTTGGTGAATGGGGACTTGGGGCTGATCGAAACTGTCAAGCGACTCCCGCTGACTTACGACCGAGACAAAACCGCTCGCGATACAATTCAGGAATTAACCGAGCAAGCAAAGCAAGCAGTAAAAGAGGGCGCTCTCGTTTTGCTGCTGGACGACAGCGATGCCTTCGTTGATGGCAAATTGTTCCTTGACCCGCACCTTGCAGTTGCAAGCGTGGACAAAGCCTTGAGGGAAACATGGGATGCTGAAAACAATGACTTGCCGAAGAGCCAACGGAACTTGCGCAGGCGCTGCGGGATTATCTTGCGTTCGGGAGCGTTGCGTAACCTGCACGATTTGATCTTCGCCATAAGTTTAGGTGCTGACGCAGTTGTGCCTTACTTGCTCTACGATGTCGCTTTGTGCAGCGAGAAACCCGAATGCCCTATCGCCGATGATTGGGAGCGAGCCAAAAGGTTGACCAATGTTCTGGTTGGGCTGAGCAAAGGGCTTGAGAAAGTCATTGCGACGATGGGGACGCATGAGTTGAGGGGTTACGGCAAAAACTTCGCTTCCATCGGTGTCGCTCCCGAAGTTGCCCAACTGACCGAGTGCAAAAACTTTTACGGAAGCGAGAAAGCGGCGTTCAATTTGAAGCGTTGGGATTTGGAAGTGCGACGACGCCACGATTTGCTTTGGGGTGCGGGGCGTGGGACGGGTGACGAGGGACGGAAACGACATTCGCCTTTGAGGCGTGATTTTCGCTTTTACCCGCATGTCTGGAAGGCTGCAGGGCGAGTTGCCAACGGGGAGAGCGATTACAGCGAATACGAGGAAAGGGTCAAAGCATTAGAGCGCGAACACCCCATCGCTTTGCGCCACTTGCTTGATGTCCAATTTCTGGACGACCCTTACCAATGGGCTGAGCCCGAAAAAGTTGACATCGGCGTCGGTTGGCACGATTTGCCCTTTGTCATCGCTTCCATGTCTTTTGGTTCGCAAGGTGAAGTTGCCTACCGCGCTTACGCTGAAGCAGCCTATCGGCTCAATATGTTGGCTTTGACGGGTGAAGGTGGCGAATTGAAGGATTTGATTGGGCGCTACCCCTTTAACCGAGGTCAACAAATAGCGTCGGGTCGGTTCGGAGTCAACGCCTATTACTGCAACTCGTCCTATTGGCTGGAAATCAAAATCGGACAAGGCGCAAAGCCTGGCGAAGGAGGTCACTTGCCAGGTCGCAAAGTCACCCCCAAAGTCGCATCGGTTCGCTACGCCGTCTCAGGCGTTGACCTAATTTCGCCCAACAACAACCACGACCTTTACAGCATTGAAGACCTCGCCCAACTCATCAGCGAACTCAAGACCATCAACCCGAAGGCGAAAGTCATCGTGAAAGTCCCTGTCGTCTCCAACATTGGCGTTATCGCTGTCGGTATTGCCAAAGCGGGAGCGGATGTCATCAACTTGTCGGGTTTTGACGGCGGAACGGGTGCCGCCAGAATGCACGCTCTCAAATATGTGGGTTTGCCAGCGGAAATCGGAATTAAGGAAGCCCATAGAGCACTCCTTAAATCTGGCATCCGTGACCAAGTTGAACTTTGGGCTGACGGCGGGATGAGAACTGCTTACGATGTCCTGAAATGCATTTTGCTGGGCGCAAACAGGGTCGGGTTCGGAACTTTGGCGATGGTTGCTATCGGTTGCACCATCTGTCGTGGTTGCCAACTGGACACTTGTCATGTCGGCATCGCTACGCAGATTGAAAGCAAGGAGGAGGCACAAAGGCGAGGGCTCAAACGATTTGAACCACGAGATTATGCGAAAGCCGTTGAGGCTTTGGTCAACTTCTTTGGAGGGATGGGCGAAGAACTTAAGCGGCTAACAGGAATGCTGGGTGTTGACAGGTTGCAAGAGTTGGTTGGGCGAAGTGACTTGTTGGTTCAAACGAGAGGTCAAAACTTGATTGACTTGACTGACTTGCTCAAACCCATCATCGTTGAGCGAGATGGCGCTGAAGCGACCCGCAGAGTTTACCGACCTTTGGGCTACACCACCAAACTCATCACCCAAGTCATCTTGGACGAAGTTGAGCGTAACGGCAAAAAGATTGTCTATGAAGACAGCCGATTGGGCGCAGCCGACCGAGCCATCGGAACTCACCTTTCTGGCATACTCGTTCGGTCTCAAATCGGTTTGCCAAACCCGAAGGAATCAATGGAACTGAGACCACCGAAATTGAAGGGGCTTGAGCGCGTGGAGTTGCGTTTGTATCACACCATAGCAGGTAACGGGCTCAGTGCTTTCAACATCCCGCAAGTTAGCATCCGAATTGAAGGTGGCGCTCAAGATGGAATCGCTAAAAGCGCTTTCGGAGGCAGCATCGTTATCTTGAAAGGAACGAACCACGATGGAACGCGTTTGGATGGAAGCGCGGGCAAGAGTTTCGCTTACGGCGCACAACGGGGATTTTTCATCGTGCAAGGTTATGCCGACAGCCGTGCTTGTATCCGCTTGTCAGGAGCAGATGTCGTCTTCGGTGGCGAAATAACTGAGCCCATTGATGACAGCCAAGGGCTGATCAACATCGCTGCAAAGGCTAACTTGAAAGGGTTCGCCTTTGAATACATGACGGGAGGGCGAATCGTTGTCTTGGGTGACCCAGGTCCTTGGATTTGCGCAGGCATGACGGGTGGCGTTGTCTATGTCCGACTTGCACCGGACAAAGGGTTTGATGAGGCAGCGTTGAAACGGCGGTTGGCTAAAAGCGCAAAAGTCAAAATCTTGCCCGTTGACGATAACGATGTCCGCAACATAAGGGAACTGCTGAGCGCCTACGCTCAAGAATTAGAGCAAAGCGGTCAGTGGCAAGAAGCCAACAAAGTCCGAAACATCATGGGCGATGCCGACCGTTGGTTCGTCAAAATCGTTCCCGTCTCCCAGCAAGCCGACCAGACCGTTTCAACGGAGTGAAAAAGGGACAAGAAAGCGAGGCAAGAAACTGTTAGGTCAATTTATGCTGCAGCAAACTGAAAGTGTCAGATGAGGTGTTCCAAAATTACCCATGCCACTGGCTTCAGCCAGTGGTTGATGACGAACTCAGTAGCGCGCCCTTTATGGGCGACGGTAATTTAATTGAAGACGCACAAGAGCGCACGAAAGTGCTTACAGTGATTGCACGGTTTTGGTGGAATTAGGTCAAATTAACCGAGCCATTCGTGCTTTCTCTCAAGCCATTGATGCTGCTCAAAAGATTGAGAGTAAACAAGGTCATGCCAGGGCACTCAGAATTATTGAGGCGAAGATGTGAAGGACAGGGCTAATGAAGCCCGACGAATGATTGGAGTGAGGCGAAGATGCGATGGTTGGGGATGGGGACATTGATGGTGGCGCTAAGTTTTTCTGCTTTGGCTCAACCCCTTGACAGTCCCATCGTCGGTGCTGTGTTCTTCTACTGGTATGAGTGGGACGAGAGTGAAGAGTGGGGAAACTGGCTTGGCAGTGTCCACAACACTCCCCTTTTCGGCTACTACGACAACCGCAAAGTTCAGGACAACTTCCGCTCCATCCTGCTCGCTGCCGATTGGGGCATGACCCATTTCTTCATTGACTACTGGGGGCACAATTGGCGGGGCGAAAACAACGAACCGAGAGAGACAACGGTCCTGAAAGCCGTTGAAAAAGTTCGTTCGCTTGGCTACAAGGTTTTCGTCGGCTATTACCAAGACGGCACTAATTTCGCTATGCGCGACTTTTGGCGCAACATTTCCGAGCGACGCGACACTTACCGATGGCTTCGCGATTACGCTCGTTCCCCTGCTTGGACTTGGCTTTTGGGCAAGCCGTTTCAAATGGTTTATGCCCGCAATGGGATGCCAGAATTGACCGTTGACCACGAAGGCTTTCAAGCGTGGCTGAAACAACGCTACGGCACGATTGATAAACTCAACTCCGAATGGGGCACGCACTTCCGCGATTTCAGCGAAATCCGCATGAACTTCAACACTGTCGGTTTCCAACGAGCGATGAGCATTGCCTACCAGTATGAGCGTTGGCAGCGCGATTGGGAGAAGTTGGAGCAACTTGTTCGGGACGAACTGGGTTTGCCCGGCTTGAAGGTCTCGTTTGATATCGGCTATGCTCCCTTCCGCAATTTCGGCTTTGAGCGGTTTGCCCGCGTTTTCGGTGGACCGCACTCTTACGCAGGCATCTTCGGTCAACCCCACGAGCAAGATGCCGAACGGTTTTTGCAAACTGCTGTCGCCAAAAAGTGTGGGACGGTTTTCTTTGACCATCTCAAACACCGCTACGCTGATTGGAACATTCGCGTCCCCGGAGTGGCGTATCCTTCTGAGTTACCCTTGTCCCCTGTCCCTTGCCCCGTGTATGACCGCTTTTGGGTTGGCAACTTGCTGCGGTTTGCCGATGGTGTTTTGCACCTGAGTTGGAACGAGTGGTGGGAAGGTTCAAACCTTGAACCGTCTTTTGAAGGTGGCAAACGCTTTTGCGAAGTCAATTTGCTTTACAGCACGGTTTGGCAACTGACTTATCGGGGCGTGGGGCATGGGACAAGGGACACGGAAATTGGGCTTTTGGTCAATGACTGGATTTTTGAGCATGGTGGCGGAGATGCTTCCGACCTTTACAACGCCGTTCAAGGGTTAAGGGCTGCCAACGCAACTTTTGAAATTGTCCTGCAAAGCGAAGCGACCTTAGAGACTCTCAAACGCTTTCGTGTTCTCGTTGCACCTGCAGGCGGCGTCGGATTCGGATTCAACGGTAAGGGCGAGAAGATTGAGAAGGTGTTGGAAGAATGGCTGCAACTGGGCAATCGGTTGCTCATCGTTTCGCAGGGTGGGACACGGGGCATGGGGCAAGGGACATGGAAAGAAAAGACGACTAAAATTTCGTCCCGTGTCCCTCGTCCCTCGCCCCGCTCTTTCAACTTTTTCGTTGACATTGGCTTTTCGGGTGACGAATCCGTTTTGGTTCAAGGTTTCAGTGGGCGGGAAGATTGGGGCAAGTTGCCTGAAGGTGCGTTTGGCGCTGGCAGCAAAGCGACCGTTCGTTGGACTCCGGGCACGGGCAATGTGACCGTCATGCTTTTGCCCACTCATTTTGCAATTGCTGGTCAGAAAGGAAACTCTAAATCCTCCCGACCTGCCGAACTGCCGACCTCACGACTTGCCGAAGATTTGGCTCGGCAGGAGCATCGCCCTCCCACTGACTTGCTCTTGCGATGGCACGGTTCGGCGATTTGGCGCAACCGAATTCGCATCTTTGTCAACGGGCAATTTGTCGGCGAAGTTGAAATTGAGTCTGGTTGGCGTCTTTACGAAACTCGCATCCCTGACGAAGTTATCGGGATGGCTAAGGTGATGGAAGTTCGGTTTGAGTTTGCCGAAACTCACATCCCCAGCGAAAAAGAGCCGCAGAAGTTTCCGGGCGAACAACGGGTTTGCAACTTGGCTTTGGACTGGGTTCAAGTTTGCACGCCAGATGTCCATGTCGGTGAGCGAAAAGGTATAAAGTGGCAACCGCAGGAAAAGGCGGAGTTCATCAAACCACTGAAGGGCACATTCAGAGCGCCGTTGCGTCGCAGAAGTGCCGTCGTCCCCGAAGGCAAACCTTTGAGCCTTTACGATGACGGCATCGTTCGCGATGTGCTTTTTGAAATCCACTCGTCCCTCGCCCCTCGTCCCTCGTCCCGTCTTTTTGTCAACGGCGTTTTCACTGACGACCCGAGATGGTGGGCGACGATTTTGGAGCAAGTGTCTTATGTTCCTTGCGGCAAATTTTCTCGGTTCGCTGACGGGAGTTTGCCTGACCGACCCGATTTGATGAGTAGCGTATTGAGTTTTGGAACGACGAAATTTTTGCTCGTGGAAAACCGAACAGGACAACCTCAAAAGTTGCTGCTTCAAGTCCCTTCCGAACCTAACTTGCCCGCCTCCGAAATCTTTGTCCTCTCACGCGATTCAATTCGTTTTGCCTCGCTTCCTGTGTTCCGCATTCCTTTCACTGACACCGTTTACAGTCATGCTGCTTATCAAATCGTTTTCGCTCCAGTCAGGTTGGTGACACTGCAATGGGTTGCTTTTCCTGGACAGCAGGCAAAATTGCCTGTCACAATCCAGAACCTAACCAACAAGCCCATCACAGTCACACTGAAAATTGACGCAGTTATCGCCAGCATCAAAGGAGAGCCCGTCAAAATCAAGTTGAAGCCGAAAGAGCGAAGGGAAGTTGCGTTGCCCGTTGAAGTCAAGTCGTTTGCTGATTGGGGTGTGAAGACAGTCTTTGTGGAAGGGACATGGGACACGGGAGAAGGAACACGGAAAATCAAGAACAAAGCGGTTTGGTTGAGACCGTTGATTGTTGGGCGAAACGCTCAAGTTAGGTGCTTGGCAACAACAATCACTTCTCACACGCAAACGATAACGCTCATCAACGAACCGACCACGCCGTTTGGCGATGTCTCTTGGCATCACCCAGCAAAGGAAGTTCCGGGCGAAACGGCAAAGGATGTAGAAATCGTCGTGAGCGGTCTGCCGTCGGGTAAGCCAATTGCGCTTAAAGTTGGAGACTTGCGTGAAGGCGAGCGAAGGCAAATCCATCTGCCCTTGCCTTTCTCTTTGTCCCCTGCCCCTTGTCCCCTGTCCCTCGTTATTCGTTGGCAAGACAGCGCAGGAAGACATGAACGGACAGCAAATTTGTCGGCAACGCTCTTGCCCAGAAACTTGCCGAAAACCTTCCCTGACCAAGTGGCGACTTTGGTTATTGCCGATGCTGAAGCAGTGCAAGGTTTGCCTTTGAGCGTTGATTTGCCCTCAAGCGTTCGTGGCGAAACATTTGTTGCCCGCTTGCCTGATGGGACACTGTTGCCGACACACACGGAGAAAGTCAAGGGCTCAGCAGGAGCCTCGCCCTCCCTGAGAGTTCACTTCATCGTTCCGCCACCGCTACCGTCGTTGCGGATTGACATTGGAAGCGAACGGGACGAACATGTTTTGCTCAAAGGTTTCAGCCATCAGGAAACATGGGCAGATGGCAGGACGATAAGGTGGCTGCCGGGCGAAGGGCGAGAAACTATCCTGCGGTTAAAATGCAAGCCCAATCAACCGCATCGCTTGTTCTTGCACGGACAAGCCTTTTGGGCAAATTCGGTGAGCGTTTTTGCAGACGGGCAGAAGGTTGGGGACTTTCCGATCCGTCAAGGCACGCAAACTTTGGTCATCCCACTGCCATCAGTTTCGCAAGAGACTATTGATGTTCGGCTCGTTTTCCACCAAACTCACATCCCCGCAGAAAAGTTGCCCAACAGCACCGACAAGCGAGTTTGCAATTTCGCTCTGGATTGGATTGCCATTGAACCTGACTTGAGTGGGCAACCGCTTCTGTTAGCCCTTTGCCGAGCGCGAAAAGAAGAACTGCCAATGACTTTCCGTGTGGAGCAAAGCAATGGTTTTGTGCGGGTAGATAACGGTGCGCTGGTGATGGAGTGGTGTGAAGATGAGGGCGGGACTGTGACGAAATTTCTGTCAAGGGCTACGGGGCGAGATTATGCGGCTCAAAGTTTCGGTGCAGGTATCGGCGTTTTCGGAAAGTTTGACCCTAAGCGACTTGCCACCGACACGGCTCATTTCATTGTGGACGAATTTGTCTGGCAACATGAAGGCAAAGGCTTAATCCGCATCGTTGAACTAAATCCCGTTTGGGTGACTGTGGAAGTTAAGGCGAAAGTTGGAAGGGACACGGGGCAAGGGACGCGGGACAAGGGCAACAAATTTGAAGTGACGCAACGCCATCGCATCTTCGCCAACGCAATGTTAGTGGAACTGACTACTACTGCCAAACCTTTGAGAACCAGTCCCCAGTCCCAAGTCCCTATTTCCGACACCGAACTTGTCCTTCTTTGCGCTCGCTTCAATGCCCGTTGGTGGACGAAATCGTTCCCAAACTTCGTTGGCTTGGGTGATAAGCCTCCCGAAGTTTATGGGCAACACATTGTCCATTTCGGCTGGCGGATGGGTGATTGGCTGCCTCCAGTCCTTTGCCTGTTCAACCCGAACGACTTGACAGAAACACTTTCGCTGCTCATCGCAGAAATTTCCGACTTTTCGGCTCGGAAGGAGCCTCGCCCTCCCATTTCGCAGGAGTTTTCGGCTCGGCAGGAACCTCGCTTTCTCGTTACGGAAATCACCGACCTTTCTGCTCGGCGGGAGCCTCGCCCTCCCGTCTCTGTTTCCCGACCTGCCGACCTCACGACTTCCCGACCTCACGAGATTTTGGTTCGGCAAGGTTTTTGGGGCGAACAGCGTGGGAAACCCTCTACAGAAAGGCGCTTTGCGACAATTGAAGTTGCGGTCAAACCGCCTCGCCCCGCCCAGTTAAGGCTTTGGCTTTGGTTGCATGAAGGTCATCATCGCCACGCCCGCACAATGCGCCACCATTTGCTTCACCCTCAGGATGTGGCAGTTGTTGGAGTGAGGTGAATTTTGTGTCAGGTGATGCTGAATTGCACGCTGTCACGGGTGCGTTTGGTTTCACAGGCAGATACATCGCTCAGCATCTGATCAATGCAGGTAAGCGGGTTCGGGCACTAATAGGTCGTGACCGTCCTAATCCTTTCGGTGATCGGATTGAGGTTGCACGGCTTCAATTCAATGATTTTCGGGCTCTGGTTGACAATTTAAAGGGCGTGGCTGTTCTCTACAACACTTATTGGGTGCGGTTCAACTACAGAGAGACAACCTTTGAAAGAGCGGTTCAAAATTCGCAAATGCTGATAAAGGCTGCTAAGGAAGCAGGCATTCGCCGTATTGTCCACATTAGCGTTATGAACCCGTCAGAAGATTCACACCTGCCTTACTTTCGTGGCAAAGCGTTGGTGGAAAGAGCCATCCGCAACTCTTCACTGTCTTACGGGATTATCCGACCAACCGTGCTTTTCGGCGAAGGTGACATTTTGCTCAACAACATCGCTTACTTTTTGCGCCGTTTCCCAATTTTCATCGTCCCAGGTAAAGGCGATTATCGGTTGCAGCCAGTGTATGTTGACGATGTAGCGGCATTGGCTGTGGAAGCGGGAGAGCGAATGGACAACTTTATTTTGGATGCCGTTGGTCCGAAAGTTTTCACTTTCGCTGAACTCGTTCACCTTATCAGGGATGCTATTGGCAGCAGAGCGAAAATTGTCCACGCACCACCGTCATTAACGATGCTTTGCATTTGGGCACTGAATCACTTCGTCAACGACATCGTGCTTACTCGTGAGGAACTTGAAGGGCTTATGGCAAATTTGCTTGTCTCAAGTCAACTGCCGACTTGTCCCACTTGCTTCAGTGAATGGTTACGACAAAACGCTGAACGGATAGGACTGCACTATGCATCTGAAATTAAACGCCACTTTTCCTGTTGACTTGGATGGCACGGCTGCTGTCATGCCAAAAATTCTTGCAAACATTCAGGTAGTATTAGCAGGTTTTACCTGATGATGCTCGGAAAGTGATATGAGATAGGCTTTAGTCCTAAGGGAGTTATGAGTTGCTTTGCAAGTTAAATTTTGCAGGTTGAGCATTTAAGTTTTTTGCTTGAACGCTCAACACGCAACTCTCAACTAAGTTTTGTTGGCTTTCAACTTTTGCTCCAACTCGGCAACGCGTCGTTCAAGTTCCTCCCGCTTTCTTCGCTCTTGTTCCAATGCTTCCCTCAGTGGCATAATCTCTTTGCTTGCACTGTCAAACATTCGGACTTTTTGCTCTTGAGCGATAACTTTCACTCCCAAAGTCTCTAAAACTGCTTCGTTAACAGAGTTTGGACGCTCGCCAAGATTGGGACGGCAAAACCAAAGCCGAACAGGTCTTTCAGGAAAGGCTTGGATGACCAAGTAATCTTTAACTCCCATCTCGGCATAAAAGTCAACTTTTTCGCCCAACGCCTCTCCCAACGATTTTGAACTAACCGCAACTTCAATGATGGCATCAGGTGAAGGTCCGTCTTCAGGGATGCGGTAAACTAAGCCGATGCGTTCTATCGGTGGCGCACCTTTAAGGACAACAGCAAGGTCAGGAGCATAACGCTTGCCTTTGAAGTGAAAGAAAAGGTCACGAAAAACAACGGCAGTTGGCAAAGACCTTACTGCTTCACGCAACATATCCTCGCATTCTCTGACCTTTTCGTTGTGCCAAGGGCTTTCAGGCATTTTTTCTTCAAGCACCTCCATCTCAACGACGGTGTTGACCATAACAAAAGCACCTCCTGAACGATGGCAGTTTGTTGCTTGCTGGCAACAATTTTAGCAGCACTGATGGGTCAACGGAGAAATTGCAGGGGCACAATAGTGCGGATGTGGGTTCAGGTTAGATTTTTCAACCCAGCGACCTTCTGATTTGTCCTGCTTCAACGATGTATCGCCGCAGTCTTTCCCCATCCCCTCCGTGTCTCCAGAGGTGGTAAATGCTTGAGACCAAGTTTCGGTGCAGAAAATGGTCAGTTTCCGCAGGTCCGAACTCTAAGCCTAAAAAGCGCTGGCACAGTTCAATGTCCTCACGAACCTTGCCCCATAAAGGCGATTCTTGCTCCAACAAAGTCAAGTTCTCCCAGCAAAGGAAACCACCTGCTTGTTGAAGGTCAAGTTTGATGTTTCGGTAGCATCGGAACAAGGTGTCAAGCAGACCTTCCTTTTCCGCTTGAACCAATCCCCGCCCGACACCCAAAAACTCTGGCGGGATGCCCAGAGAGTAGAAAGCAGCCGTGAAGGGAATGGCGCGCGGTAAAACTTTCCCACGAAGTCCTCTCGGGTAACCGAAAAGCCCTATGTGGAGCATTCGTTCCCTTCGTCGTGGAACTAACGCAGCCAATTCGTTCACTAATTCCGCCAAGCCTTCAACGACCTCTTGGTAGCAGTGCGTGAAGATAGCAATTAGGCGCTTTAACTTCTCCTTGTCGCCTTCCTGCCACCTTGGCTTTTTGCCCCAGCGAAACCGAAGGGACAAGTTTAAGTCTCGTATTGCCCGCTCAACGCTTTCTTTCGGGTGGTCGTAACGGAATGCTGATTGAATGGTGACAGTTCTCACTCCTTCATACTCGCTGAGAAACTGCTCAACTGTGGAGGGCGAAAGCCCACCGCGAAACGGGAGACAGCCAACACCAATGATAGGGTAGACGGGAATGCCTCTCTCTTCTTCAAAGTCTGCAAACTCACACAAAGCACCTTTAGCCGCTAAAACTGCTGTGACAATGCCGCTGTTCAAAGCGGGATCGGAACGAGCGATGAAGGCTCGGATGTAAGGCAGGTCATCACCAAATTTTTCCCGATGGAGGTTCAGATAGTCGTCAAGCAAGTTTTTCGCGTCCACCAGCAACTCAGGCGTTTCAATGAGTGGAATAACCTGAAGCCTGTAAAGGGGTCTACCGTTTCCGAACATTTGTCGCTCCAAGTTGGCTGCCTGCTCAAAACTTTCCTGCAAGTAAATCAACTTCCAAGCCTCATCGCACATGGGCAAGATGACCTCAAACAAAGGTGGGGAGAACATGTTTAAGTCGCGGGCAAGTTCCTCAGCGGTCAATATGCTCATGTATGCCCGAGCCAGTCGGTAACCTCTCTCAAGCCATATGTTGGGCAGGCGAAAAGTCAAAAAGACATCGCGTCCCAACTGGCGTTGGAGGAAAAAGTTGAAGTGTTCGCTGTAAAGTCTATCAACGACCGCCTCATCAACGAACTTCCCTTCCCAGTCCCACATGTATTCTTCGCAGCCCAATTCAGCAAAATCAAGGTAGCACTCAAAAACCTCGTCGTAGGAACTGATGAAGGCGTCGCCATTGGTCTTCCAGTAAGGATGCGATGCATTATCAGGATGCTGAGTTGCCATCGTGGCTGGGATTCGCCTCTCTTCAATGTATACGCTCATTTTGCACCCCCTCTAAACTCATCCCAATTTGAGTGCATTGATGGGGCGAAAAATTTGCCTCCAAGGTTCACGGACGATATGGGAAAATATCCGTTTCCTCTGGCTCTCCCCGCAGTGCTCTTAAGAAGCGTTCGTCAGTGACGCGAAGTCGGAAGCGCCCTTCACTTATCTCCCTCAAAGCCCGAGTGACATAATTCTCATCGTGGCGCTCTTGGTCTGGATTCTCAACAAGTTGGCGCGCTCTCTCTGATACCGCCAAAACAAGTAGGAACTTGCTCCTCATCCCCTCAGGCAACCGATTGAGTTGATACTGCAAGTCGTTTAAAAGCACCGATTCAGGCACAGAAAACTCCTTTTCTTGCTCCATACTTTTGAGCACCTCCAAGATAGTGAAGAGTTTCAGTGCAAAATGATGACGCATGGCTTTTGAAAAATCAAGCAGTGTGGCAAGCGCAGAGCCCACCACACCGGTTTTAGTTTCTGGCTCAAGAGATTACTCCCTCTTTTCCTCAGGCTTCTCCACAACCAAAGCCTCAGTTGTCAGGAGCAGGGTAGCGATGCTAACAGCGTTCTCCAAAGCCGTTCGGACGACTTTCAACGGGTCAACAATTCCAGCCTTGACCAAATCAACTATTTCTCCGCTCAAAGCATCATAGCCGAACTTCTCGCTTTCGGTCTCTTGCTGCTTTGCCCGGACCTGTTCAACGATGATAGAACCGTCAGTGCCTGAGTTTTCGGCAATTTGCCTCATAGGCTCTTCCAGAGCGCGCTTGACGATTCTGAACCCAGTCCTCTCATCGGGGTGGCTGTCTTCAGGCTCCTCCAATTTGCTGGCAACATAAACAAGTGCTGCACCGCCACCGGGCAGGATGCCTTCCTCAACAGCAGCCTTAGTAGCGTTAAGGGCATCCTCAAAGCGATGCTTTCGCTCTTTCAATTCTGTTTCGGTCGGTGCGCCGACTTTAATAACGGCGACGCCGCCAGCAAGTTTTGCGAGGCGCTCTTCAAGTTTCTCACGGTCATAATCGCTCTCTGTCTCTTCAATCTGCTTACGGATTTGCTGGATGCGGGCAGCAATCTCTTCCTTTCGCCCTCCGCCTTCAATGATGGTCGCCTTCTCCTTCTCAACAATCACGCGGCGGGCAGTTCCAAGTTCTTCAAGTTGAACGCTCTCAATTTTGACACCTAAGTCCTCACTGAAGAACTTGCCACCTGTCAGGATGGCAATGTCTTGCAAAATAGCCTTCCTGCGCTCGCCAAAGGCTGGAGCCTTAACAGCACAGCATTGCAAAACGCCTCTTAACCTGTTGACGACAAGGGTTGCAAGGGCATCGCCTTCAACATTTTCGGCGATGATAAGCAAGGGGCGACCTGCACGGGCGACCTTCTCAAGCAGGGGCACCAGTTCAAGGGCAGAAGTCAGTTTCTTTTCGTGGATGAAGATGAGTGGGTCTTCAAGCACACACCTCATCGTCTCAGGGTCAGTGATGAAGTAGGGGGAAATGTAACCTCGGTCAAACTGCATACCTTCAACAACTTCAACGCTCGTCTTGGTGCCTTTGCCCTCCTCAACGGTGATGACACCGTCCTTGCCGACCTTGTCCATAGCGTCAGCGATAATTTCACCGATCTCAGGGTCGTTACCCGCGATGGTAGCGACATGCTGAACTTCCTCTTTGCTGGTTACAGGGATGGAAAGTTTGCGCAAGTGTTCCACTGCCTGCTTTAATGCTTTCTCCATCCCTCGCTTCAGGAAAACAGGGTTAACACCTGCAGCGACGACCTTCAAACCTTCCTTCAACATCGCTGCTGCCAAGACAATAGCAGTTGTCGTTCCATCTCCAGCGACATCATTCGTCTTGCTTGCAGCCTCTCTCATTAACCTAGCACCCAAATCCTCAAACTTGTCGGTCAGGTCAATCTCCTTTGCGACAGTTACACCGTCCTTAGTTATCAAAGGCGAACCCCACTTTCGGTCTAAGACAACGAAACGCCCTTTCGGACCGAGGGTAGCAGAAACTGCTTGTGCGACTTTAAATGCTCCGCGAGCCAAAGATTGTCTCGCATGCTCGTGAAATATCAATTGCTTTGCTGGCATCACTCTTCACCCCCTCAAGGTTTGGTTTACGAACTTGAGAAAGTGTTTCACTCCTCAACGACGGCGTAGATGTCGTCCACGCTTAGCAGGATGTGTTTTTCGCCGTTAAGTTTGATCTCAGTGCCTGCATACTTGCTGAAGATGACGGTATCGCCGGGCTTAACGCCCAACTCGTCAAAGGGAATAACTCGCCCGTCCTTCAACTGCTTGCCAGAACCAACGGCGATAACCTTTCCCTTGAAAGGTCTCTCCTTTGCCGCATCCGGCAAGTAAATTCCACCCGGCGTCTTTTCCTCTTCTTCCATAACTTTGACGAGCACCTTGTCAGCGAGAGGTTTGACCACTGTTGTCATGCTACAATCACCTCCTCAAGCGTTTCCTCAAGAATTTTTCAAGGGCAAGAGAAGACGGAGCCAAGTGAGGTCACAAGAAGCCATGTAAAATTTTAAACACCGCCAGTGCTAATGTAAAGACATCGTCCGTGATGCGTGAGCCGTTCTGCGTAAAGCGTCCTGTGTCCATTCGCTACACATCATTTTCCCCTTTTCCCTTCCCCCATTTCTCCGTTTCTCCGTGTCCCCATTTCACCTTGTCCCGTGTCTCTTGTCCCATGTCTCTTGTCCCGTGCTCCATTTCCCGATCTGCCGATTTGCCGACCTCACGATTTGCCGATAAGTTTGGCTTTAGCCAGTGGTTGATGACGAAAATTTTCTGAGTGCCGAATTTATTCGGCGATAATTCGGAGGGCACGGCTCCCGCCGTGCCGAAATTTTCGGTCGGGCAGGAGCCCGACCCTCCGATAACAAAATTTTTCGGCAATGCAGGAGCACTGCCCTTTAGAAAACCAGTCGCCAGTCGCTATTCGCCATTCGATGTCTTTTTGACCTGCCGATTTGCCGACCTCACGATTTGCCGATAAGTTTGGCTTGGCAGAAGTCTTGCCCTTCCAAATTGACGACTGACCCTAAGTTGGTGTCTAATGGATAAAGTCTGCTGAAGCAGACTGAAAAAACTCAGACTGAAAAGGTTGCGAGTTGCGGGTTACGCATTCGGAGAAAAATCCTAACCCACAACTCCCAAAACGCAGCGATTGTGTTCTAAAACTGAACATACCACTGGCTTTAGCCAATATGCGTTCAAGCGTGCAGGCGGGTGCACAAAGACGGGCGGAGTGTCAAGTTCAGGGTGCGGTTATTAAGCGACGAAATTTTCTCGGCGGTGCAGGAGCACTACCCTTCCAAAAAATCATTCGCTATTCGCTGCCGTTTTTGGCTCAACAGGAGCCTCACCTTCCCAATTTGTCCCCCAATTCTAAACTTACTAACTAATGGTGCTAGTTTTACAGGCTGAATTCAGCGATAGAAAGATGCACAAATCCATTCTCATCCGCCTTCAATC
>Ga0209393_1000499_pt1 | contig 18949 bp, 23 predicted proteins | sample SSWtaG_2_FD_184117 | JGI IMG/M metagenome (GOLD analysis project Ga0209393, IMG submission 184117) | Hot spring microbial communities from Sandy's Spring West, USA to study Microbial Dark Matter (Phase II) - SSWsed_130316 (SPAdes)... | ecosystem: Environmental > Aquatic > Thermal springs > Hot...
CGGGGCCAGGGCGGCGGTGGCGGGCAGGGCCATCAGGCTGCAGCGGCCGGCCTCGACCAGGGCCGTCTTCCTGAGCATCGAGGACGAGACGGGGGACATCTCCTGCCTGGTGACGCCCGGGGCCTGGCAGAGGCTGCGGGCCGTGCTGGTGCAGCCCCTGCTGCTAATATGGGGCATCATCGACCGCACCGACGGCGCCCTCAACCTGAAGGTGAGGGGGGCGAGCACGCTGATGGTGTCCCGCTAACTCTGCCAGGTTCTAGCCCAACTGCACCAGTGCAGATGGTCACCCCTGGAAGCTTATGAACGGCATCCCGCTGCCTGCGACTTGCCCGCGCAATCAGGGACCGGTGAGGGAGGAACTCGTCACCTAAGCCACGAAACCCCTGGAGCGCACAAGCGAAGAACCGGTGGACTACGGTCCACGTCCTGCGGAGGCACTCCGCGCGCTCTGCATCGGTTATGGGCAGCGGCTTGCCGTGCCGCGCCGAGACCGCCCTCTTCTCCATATTCGGCGATGAAATGGCGGCTAGTGCGCAGCTCTTCGTGCATCGCCTTCCAGGCGGCCTCTCGGTCCTCGGGGTCCAGTCCCTTTTTTCTCATGAAGTGGCATAGGGACTCTAAAGCCCGATAGCAGTAAAACGGCGTATCCGTGGCGCGCATGCCGATGGCCTCGCGAAGATCGGCTAGGGCGTGACGCAAAAACGGCTCACAATCGCTTATCACGCTGCTGCTGCGGGAGGCCCTTGCAGCGCTGCCGTCATCCATAGCCACCTCCACCTCCAGGGTGGGGTGGTCGCGGGAGTCCAGCACCTCCCTGGCCTGCACAGGAGCGATCCTCATGGTCAGCGAAACATCAGCCCTGGGAACGCCCGCTTCTTGCGGTTAGCAAGCCTCCTGGCCCGCTCCACGTCCCCAGGGCTCAAATACTCAACAGCCCCTGCAGCTTGCCCCGATGAAGGGACAGAGGGGCGGTTCCTAATCATCGCCACCTGAGGCGGTCCGCCCACCGTGGTGTCCAGGTCTTCTACCCACCAGATGATAAAGGCAGCCCGGAAGGCGCTCTCCTCGACCGATAGCTCGGGCAGCAGCAGGAACTTGGCCAAGGCATGAGCGTAATTGGCCCCGTGTCCTGAACAACGGTAGGGCACCGCTTCACCATATCCCTCGGGATGGACGTAGTACAGCTCAGCGTTGCCGGAGTGAATGTTTTCCAAGCCAGCCATGAGGGCACCGAGATAAGCGCCCCCACCCAGTCGCTGCTCGTAGCGACGCCACAGTTGCTCCACAATGTCCTCCACGACCAGCTTCACTTCATACAGGCTAGAGGAGCCCCTAGCCAATTCGGAACGCAGTAAGAGAAGGAAGTCGTCTCGAATACCTGTCAGCCCCTCGAAGGCAAAGACAACACCACCTATCTCGAATATCTTGTCGCCGTAGTGGGGCTCTTCCCCTCGTAGGAGCTTTCGGTCAGCTGCCAGCACCACCCCGTCACTGCACTTGTGACCTATGATCAACGTCATCGGGCAGCTCTCCGCCGAAGCAGGTGGATGAGGGCCTGCCTCGTCCGCCGCAGCGCCAGGCGGGCGTTACGCTCTCTCAACACCTGCAGGGGCCGGTTGCTGTCCTCCCGAGCCTGTGTCCGCTCCGATTCGCGCTGCCTGAGTATATCCAGGAGGCTCTGCATGACCCCACCAACCCCGGGTCAAGTCACGGTTGTTATGTAGAGGGCCTTAAGGGGTGCCATATCCATGTACCTCCTGAGGGCCCAGTCCTCGCTGGCCCGCAGGGTGATGGCCGTTGCCAGGCTGGAGGCGCTTCTCTTGTCCTCGAAAATGATAAGCGGTGATGACCCCAGCGTGACCCTCCTCCGACCCTGCCGATCAGCATTATAGGGACTCCCTCTCCCGGAGGTCAAAACTGCCTCGTTAGAGTCGGCCAGGACCAGTGCCCTGGGGTCTTCAGGCAGGAAGTGGAAAAAGACTGCCCCACCACCCACAAACGGTTCAATGTAGCCCCCCCAGGGGTACCCAGGGAAAGTATGGGTCGTAGGCTGGCAGCAGCTGAGACTTGCCCCGGCCCATTTCAGGAACGAACGTGCACCGATAGCTACGCTTCTCATAGAACCGTTCTGTCGGGCGGTAAGGTAACCTTTCCCCTGCATCCGGTGAAGTCCCCGACTGTCTGTGAGTTGGTCTCGAAACGCGGTTAGGGGTAGACTCTCCCCTGGAACAAGGGGGAGGGAGCATGGAGTTCAGGGAGCTGAGCGACGAGCAGTGGCAGTTCATTCAGCCCCTGCTGCCCCCCAAGGCCCGCACCGGCCGCCCCAGGGCCGACGACAGGAGGACCCTTAACGGCATCCTCTACGCCCTGACCACGGGCTGCCGCTGGATGGACATGCCCAGGCAGTAACGGCTCCCATAAGACGGCCTGGCGACGGCTCCTGGAGCTGGGCTACCAGGCAGGGCGGCTAAGGCTGGGGGCGGTGGCTGCGGATGCCACCACCATCGAGGCCAGGAAGGTGAGCAGTAGGGGTGGACGGCTTGCGGCGGCGCAAGGGGAGCAAGGTGCACGCCCTGGTGGCGCCGCTGGGCCTGCCCCTGGCCGTGGCTCTGGGCCCTGCCAACCGCCACGATGCCACCGCACCAGCCAGCTGATGGCGGGCTTGCGGCTTGGGGGCAGGAGGGGCAGGCCCAGGAGGAGGCCAGAGGAGCTGTGCGCTGATGGCGCCTACGACACCAGGGAGATTCGCCATCACCTGCGCCGGCGGGCCGTCACGGCCAGCGTACCTGAGAACCCCAGAAGGCGGAGGCGGCCCAGGCGTGGCCGGCCCTATCGCTTTTGCTGGGCCACCTATCGGGTGGCCAGGGCGGCGGCGGAGCGCTTCTTCGCCTGGCCCAAGGGCGGCTTCCGGAGGCTGGCCCTGCGCTACGAGAGGCTCTTGAGCACCTTCGCCGCCCTGGTCTACCTGGCCTGCTTCCTCATCGCTTGGAGGCTTTTGAGATGAGTTCTATATGAGAGCGCCCAGGCCTCTCAGGAGACCGGCTGGCTACGCGCTTGACGGTTACCGAGTGACGGCCTCCTATGCTGGCATTGCCGCACCTCCCCGCCTGTTCCCCCATACATCATGCCCACCGGATATCACCTGGCGGCTGTTGTGTTGCTCCTGCTCCCACTCCTCGTCCAGAAAGTCGTCCTCTCCTCTGTGCCCATCTGCTTCCAGGCATCGCCCAGCACTCCCCGGGACGACAAGATGTGGACATTGGTGGTCCATACCAGGCCCACAAGCCCCCGGGGCAGTGACTGCCTGATGACGCCCCCTATCGCTTCCTCCTTCGCCGGATCAGGAGCCACCACCAGAAGCAGTGGCCAGTATAGGGGCTGCCCGTGCCGCAGGAGCTGTCGGTAGTAGCCCCTGTAGGCCGCCATCTTCTGCTGCCAGCGGTCTTCGCCCATGCTGCCCCTGTCCCATTCCAGCAGGAAGTGGACTGTCTTGCCTTCTACCACGAAGGCGCCTGCCCCGTCGGGCGTGAGCCTCCTCACCCGTCCGTCTACGGCATACTCCCGCCGGGTGAGGGGCGCCTCCCGCAGGGCCAGGGCCCTTCCCCCTCGCTCCTGCACCTCCCGTGCCAGCCTGGCCAGAAACCCCTTCACCTCCAGATGGTGGGGCAAGAGCAAGGGCGAGGGGAAGACGCTCCGTGCGGCGGCCGATACCCCAAGTAGACGCCTGCCTATCTGCTCTCCCTCCCTTGTGGCGACCCACCGCTCCTCCACGGCGTGGGCCAGACCTTGCCGCTCCAGCTCCCCCACTATCCTCTCCGCCTCTGCCATGCTCACCCCCGCCAGAGAAGCTAGCTCCTCCAACCGACAGAGGGGATGGCGCAAGAGCGCCGTGATGGCCCGGCGCATCCCGGCGCTCATGGGCTGGGGCATACCCTCTCCCCTTGCTGTGCCCGGAGGCAGCGAGGCCGGCAGGGCGGCCGGTTGTGCCGACCGGAAGGGCAGCGGCAACGAGGCCGGCAGCTGTCCTATCCGGTGCAGCAACGCATAAAGGGGGCCGCTACCTCTCCCCTCGGTGCGCGTCCACGTCACCCCCCATGGGTTGACAACAGCGCCGCCGGTGGCCAGGTACACCGGCGGCGGGGGAAGGGAGCGCCTGTCCCGGGAGGCCGATACATACAGGTCCCACTGGTCCATCTCCTCCCGGGTGGGCGTCACCACCAGCAGCATGGCCCCGGCCATGGCCGGCATCTCGGCCAGGAGCCTTGTCCACCGGCGGGCCATCTCCCGCCGCCGCGAGGGCGTCGTCTCTTGTCTATCTACCACCACGAACATGGCGCTGAACCACTCCTCGCCCATCGTCACCACCATCCCCTGGGCGCCGGCGAAGACCGCCCCCGGCGCTCCCGGCCGCAGGCGACAGGCCTCCACCACTTGCAGGCCCCGCTGTCTTGCCCCTGCGGCAAGGCCGGCTACCAGCCGCGCCACCGCCAATGCCTCGGTCGTGTCCCAGAAGAGGGCCTGCAGACGCCGCTCGCCAGCGACCAGCGGGGCCATGTCCACCCCTGCCGAGGCATAGGCTGCATGGGCCGCTGCCGTGGGCAGCCACACCTGGACTGCGTCCTCCCAGGTGGTGGAAATAGAAGTGCTACGTGCCCAGCCTCTCTGCCGCAGCCGCAGGAGCGCCTCGCTCACCCCTGGGGGAGCCATCCCCATGAGGAGAGCGAGGTCCTCGCTGCGACAGACCGGCAGCCTCACCAGCCCTGCCAGCACCCGCCGGTCATATGCCTCCCAACGGTCTGCCTGCATCTCCCCTGCTGGCCCCGGAGTGGCCGTTTGCCTTTCGAGATGGGCATGACCACCCCTCGCTCTCTGCGGAGGTCGCCCGGCGCCGGCTGCACTATGGGACAGGTCTCCCCGCGCCGGCCATGAGGGCCATGGCCTATCCCTTCGCCTTTCGGTCCATCTCCCTCAAGAGCGCTACCACATCGGGGATGGGGGCGCCTGAGGGCGTCACGCCGCTAACCATCAGCACCGTCTCGCCGCGGTGTGCAGCAGCTACGTCGATGGTGACCTCCTCACCCTCCGCCAGGGCCCCCTTCAGGTCCAGCCGCAGGCCTAGCGATGCCTCGCCGATGGCGCCGGTGTCGAGTTGCGACACCTGCTGGACTTCAATGCCCATGGGCTCGAACATGCTGGCCGCCGCCTGTGTGAGCGTGGCCATCTCCTCCTCCCCCAGGCGGCCATGGCCGCGCCACTCCTGGAGCGATGCTGTTTCCCTCCCCTGGAGCTCGACCGCTACTGCCACCACGATGCTGGAGCTGTCGGGGCTGGTGCCGGAGAAGGCCCTCGTTGCCACCAGGGCCTCGCCCTCTGGCCGTTGCGTCCTGAAGGAGCCTTCGAAGACCTGGTACATCCCAGGCACCGTTTCAGGCAACAGGGCCAGGAGCCTCTCCGCCTGGCCAGGTGGCGCTGGCTCCCAGGCCTGCCCCTGTAGTTCCTCTATCTGCCCTCTGCTCAGCGCTGGGCCCAGGGCGCCTACCAGATAGTTGGCTGCTATGTTGGCGCCGCTACTGCCTCGCGGTGCTGGGGTGTCCTCCTGCGAGACAGGTGTGACAGGCGGCGCCGCCGTTGGGACGGCTTTCTCGCCCCCGCCGCAGGCTGTTCCCGCTCCCAGGATGACTGCCACCATCGCTGCCAGCGCTGCCGTGGCCCACCTCTGTCTCAGAGTCACAGTCATCACCTCTTCAGCAGCCATGTCCCGTCTTAGCGAAGACGCCTTCCGCCTCAGGCAGAGCGTTCTGCTACTGCTGCACGCTCGGGTCCACGATGACCGACTGGGCCTGCTGGACGGGATACCGCAGCCTGCCTACGATGTAGGTCTCCCCCAGGTCGTAGGGGCCGAAGGTGCGGCGCTCGGTCCAGCACTGCTGGCTCCCGTCCTCCCTGGTAGTGCACCGTAGTCTCTCAGCATCGAGGGTGAAGCTTCCCTGCCAGAAGGCCCATACTCTCACCAGGTACTTCTGGTCGGGCTGCTGTAGGCTAGAGCGCTCATAGACGTGGTAGATCTCCGACAGCCACTCCGGCCAGGGGGCGCCGGGCGTGGTGGAGGTCATCCCCCAGCCGTCGCCGAAGTCCCAGCGGTAGCGCACCACCCAGGCGTTCAGGTGGGCTGACACCGCTCTCCACTCGCCGATCGAGCAAGAGACGGAGAAGGACCTCGATAGCTGCATGTCATCACGATAGTTGGCTATCCAGAAGTAGGACGTGAGCCCTGTCAGGCCCATATCGGGGTTGACTTCTATCTGGGGCCTAGGAAGACGCAAGGCATTCCGTGCTTGGGCATAGCAAGACTGGTCAGGCTGCTCCTGTGGGGGCGATGGCGGTGTGTCCTGTGAGAGGCATGCCGCGGCGTAGTCATCGAGCACTGACGGGTCCAGGCTCACCGGTATGGGGACGAAAGGATCGCTGCAGTCCCACAGCAGTCCACTGGGCCCTGGCCGAAAGTCGGTGCCGTGACAATAGTTGTATAGCCCGTAATTGCCAAGTGTTAACGTGCCCACCGAGGAGCAGTCGATGGTGATAGGCTGCGCTGGCCCGTGGAAGCCCGGCGAGTCAGGGCTGCTCCCCCCGGGCTCCTGTCCCCTGATGTACACAATGCCCTCAAAGCCGCCATCTATCCGGCATCTGTATCCCCCTACCCCGAGAGCGACCTCGACGCCTCGGCACTCCTCCTGGGGGTCGGCATGTGCCTGCGGTGCTGCTAGCAAGAGGAGGCCTCCTGCGATGGCGAAGAGGCCCACAACGAGCAGCGCCCTTACTAGAAGGACTCGCCACTCTCGCCTCTTACCCCTCGGGTCACCCAGGCTACTGACTTGTTGTCCTGTCATGGGCCTTCACCCCCTTTTCTCTTCCCCTAAGGTCCCACTGGTACCTTGTCCCCCTTGTCCTGGTCGTAGACGCAAGGAGTAGGTACAGAGTTGAAGCCGCTGATGCGCCAGGAGCCGTCGTCCCAGCGGACGATGCCCACCGCCCACTTCTTGTCGTAGTCCTCCCTTCGTAGCTCCTCCCCGGTGGCCGGGTCCACATAGTAGATGGTGTAGCGCCGGCACAGCCCCACCGATGCCACCAGCCTTCCTCTTTCATCGGGGAGCGGGTGGTCGGGAGGCATCTCCTCCAGAAGGGTCAGGGAGGGCCGGTAATGGCTCACCCAGACCGCGGCCATGCCGCTCTGCTTCAGCTCCTCGATGCCCCGCCTGACAACATCCCCCACGTAGTCCGGAGTACCGATGCCTGCTTTCTCCAACACCGTGTGGTCCTGCAGGAGGGCAGCCACGTTCCAGCCCTCGTCCAGGCAGCGGAGGGCACGGGCAATAGCCTTTAGGTCCTGCTCCGAGAGCCGCCCTGCCGGCCGGTAGATGGGCCACGACACTTGCGGCAGCGGCAGGGGCGACTCGCTCACCACTATCATGGGCTCCCAGGTGCTCTTCATCTGGGCCCAGCGGGCCAGGTGCTCCGGCACTGGGGGCAGGTTGCAGTCGCTGGAGGGCGGCGTGGGCGTCGCCTCCTGGGGAGGCGCCTGGACCATGCTTCCGCTGCTGCTGCCGCCGCAGGCCGCAAGCAGCAGGGCCACCCCTCCTATGGCGCTTGCCAGCACAGCCGCCTTCTTCATGCTAGCCTTTCGCTCGTCCACTGCAGGTCACCTCCTGTCCCTATTGTAGCAGAGAGGTTGTGTGACCTTCAGAAACATGTCACATTTATGACCCCCGCACCAGGAAGGCCACCCCCTCGTGGCAGTAGCCGCAGTAGCGCCCCTCTGGCGGCGCCGCCGGGTCGAACTCCACCACCTCAACCATGACCCTCCGGGCGCCCGCGCGCTCCAGCATGCGCCGGCAGTCGGGGCAGGCGTCCCGCTCCACGATGATCCTGGCCGGCCCGTGGGGGCAGCAGACGCCGCCCGCCTCCCAGCGCAGGACCAGCTCCAGCCGACAGCGGTCCGGCTCCTCGTCCCCATCGGGGAAGGCCCGGAAGCAGTACTCCTCCAGCTCGCCCACGAACTCCTCCATCCCGTCGGGCGCCTCCTGCACCAGGGCCGTGACGTCATAGGCAGAAAGCCTCTCGCCGATGCGGTAGCTCCTATCCAGGATGGCCACTGTCCTCGCCATCTCCGTCATGGCCCTCACCCCCCTGACAGCTCACAGCTCGTACTCCGAGTCCTCCACCTCGCGCACGTCCACCGGCAGGACGAAGCCCGGCCCCGTGTCGGGGGCGGCCCTCGCCTGCATGAGCTCAGCGATCTGCCTCTCCACCTCCTGCCGGGGCCGACCATACCGCTCCGCCGAGCGACGTCGCACCTCCTCGGCCCTCACCTCGTCTCCCTGGGGAGGGGGAAGCAGCCGGAAGCGAAAGGTGGGCATGGTCTCCCCCTCACACCACCAGCGGGCATACGCCTCGTAGTCGGGCAGCGACACCAGGTCCTCCACCGTCACGCCGTGGCCCAGCTCCTCCTTGAGGTAGCGGGCGTCCTGGGCGGAGACGGTGAAGACCGTCAGCCCATCGATGTTGGCAAATACCCCTGCCATGAGCCGCTCGTCGTACTGGCGCAGCCGCTCCAGCGACTGGGTCACCATCACCAGGGAAAGTCCGTACTTGCTGAGCTCCGATAGCATGCGCCCGAAGTCGGCTGCCCCCAGGGTGGCCGACTCGTCCACCAGGGCGACGATGCGCCGCCGCTCCTGGGGTGGGAGCCGCACCTGCTCCTCCACCAGCCCCGCCACCAGGTTGAGGAAGCTTGCCCCCAGGAGCATGGCCGTCCCCTCGCCCAGGTCCCCCACCGGGACGTTCACCACCAGGATGCCCCCTTCCCGCAGCACCGCCCGAGGGTCCACCGTCGACTGGGGCTGGCCCACGAAGAGCCTGGCCGCGCTGGAGACCGCCCAGCGGGTGACGCGGTTGGCGATGGGCTGCATCATCTCCTGTCGTCGCGCCAGGCCCAAGTCCTCGAAATTCGCCTTCCACCAGCTGATGAGGGCTACATCTGACACCTGACGCAGCACCTCCTGGTGCCGGAAGGCCTGGTTGGTGATGAGGGGCACCACATCGAGGATGGTGTACTGCTCTTCTCCCCTCCTGAGCCGCACCTCGTTGGCAGCGTGCAAGCAGGCCACCGACGTCCGCAGCAGCCCCTCCATGCGTGCCCCCCAGGCCAGGGGCCACAGGCGGTGGAACATGGTAATGATGCGCTCCGCCTGGAGGTCGCGCTCTGGGAAGAGGCGCACGTCCAGCAGGTTGAGCCCCACCGGCCGCTCCTGGCCCCGGCTGCTGAAGTCCAGGTAGACCACCCTCTCCACCAGCTCCTGGGGCACCAGCCCCACCACAGCGTTGGCCAGGTCCCCATGGGGGTCCACAACCACTAAGGCGACGTGCTCTCCCTGGGCCATCTTGCCCAGGACATGGCGGGCCAGGTGCAATAGCAGGCTCGACTTCCCCCTCCGCGTCTTGGCCACCACCAGCTGGTGGCGCAGCAGCAGCTCCTCGGGCATGCGCACCTGCAGCTCCCGCCCCTGCCAGGAGACGGTCCCTATGGGGCACCCCCTCCTCACCGTAGCCCCCCGCGGCAGCACCATCCGCGACCCGGCCGGCCGATACAGGGGCAGGGAGGCGTCCAGGTGGAATAGGAGCGCCGCCTCTGCCGACCCCAGGACGTCGCGCCGCGAGGGCGGCAAGGTCTCCTCCTTCCTCTTGCCCCCGAGCCGCTGCAGGACGAGGGCTCCCCCTGCCGGGTGAGAGACCGCCCGCGCTGCCGCCGCCTGCTGCTCCACCAGTGCGGCCAGCCGCTCCCGGGGGGCTGCGCCTCCTGGCCCGAAGGCCGCCACCCGCACGTCGGCGGCAAAGAGGGCGCCCGCCAGCAGCTTCTCCTGGGCCTGCTCCGGCGAGAGGCCCATGTCCCCGGTGAGGCGGCGCCACAGGAAGAGGGCAGCTGGCGTCCCCAGGAGGGCAGCAGCCCCCAGGGCCACCAGTCCCTCCATGTCGCCGCTGCGGTAGAAGGACATCCCCAGGAGCACCGCCATGAGCAGCCCCCCTCCCAGGACGAAGGTGATGGCGTCGTTGACGGGGCTCTGCCACTTGTAGTGGAGCCGCGCCTGCCGCATATACTCCTGGCGCGCCCGGTGCTTCATGATCACCCCTCTCAGATAGGTCGAGAGGGAGGCCGGCGCTGGCGCCAGGTCAAGCCGCAGCACCGCCCTCTCCCCAGGCGCCAGCATCCCCAGGACAGCCAGGGGCAGGGGCGGCGGCGCATCGCTCACGGCGTATGAGATGGAGAGCTGCGGCAGCGACGCCCTCGTCCCGGGGCCTGCCTCCACCCTCGCCAGGGGGGCAAGCCTGCCGGGGGAGAGGCGCAGCCTGGCCACTGCCCATTCCTCCCCCTCCCTCCGCCTCCAGGGAGAAGCTGTCGCCTCCTCCACCTCCGCCTGGGGATAGGCCGCCGACAGGGCCATCAGCGCCTGGCGGGCCAGCTCCCTGGGCGCCTCCAGGAAGAAGCGCAGAGAGCCATCTTGGGCGGCGACCATGAGGGCGCACCACGGCAGCGAGGAGAGGCCTGAGAGGAGCCTCTCTGCCCGCCGCGCCGGCTCCGTGTCCAGCCGGGAGGCGAAGACCTCGTAGACCACCACCTCCCCCCGGCTGAGCCCTGGCGAGACCCCTTGCAGCGCCTCCGCCTCCAGGACCGCCGTCCCGCTCCTCTGCTGCCCCGCCGTCCCGCCCCTCTGCTGCCCCTGGCGGTCGTACAGCGGCTCGTCCAGCTGGGTGTAGCGGAGGGCGTCCTGCACTGGCCGCTCTTGCTCCCAACGGAAGATGCTGATATCGTCGCTGTCATCCCACCGGCCCACGCTCTTCCCCCCTCCTTACGGGCCCCTTGCAGCGGTGGTCATGGCCACAGCGTCCCTCCAGGTGAACATCGCTCATGTCTGCACCGGTAAGGCCAGCGATTTCTCCCTCTTGCAAGGCCTTTCTGGCCGCCCTATCCAGCGCCCCTATCGCCTCACCGCTGCCGTACCACCAGGCCAGCAGGAAGCGCGGCCAGCGCCGCCGTATCTTGAGCCAGGCCTCCGCCTGCCCCCGGGAGAGGCTGATCCCCTCCCCTCCTGGCCCCAGCTGCGCCTGCCACCACCGCCGCCTGGCCATGGGAATGAGCACGAAGTGCCACAGGAGGACTAGCCCCAGGAGAAGGGAGGGTCCCAGAAACCACAATAGCCCTACTGTCACCACGACTGGCCATCCTATCCCCAGCGGCAGCGCCCAGAGCAGCGTCAGCTTGACAGCAGTAGCCACGCTCCCCGCTTGCCACACGATGTTGCCCACCAGGAGGTCGTTCTCTACCCCCAGGGCGTACACCGCCATCAACAGAAGGGCGCTGAGCCCCCACACCATCGTGATGACACTCGCTGCCATCCGTCTCCTCATCAGGGTGGTGCGCACCTTCGGGTCCAGAGGTAGAGGCGGCAGCAGGAACAGCTGCTCCCGCAGGGACTGCCTGCCCACGGGCCGCTCCATCCAGTCGGCGAGGTGCCTCTCCCCCCTGAGGGTCACAGTCGCGAGGGCCCAGGCAGTCAGCACCGGCAGGGCCCGCAGGAGGGGCGCCACCACCGGCCCGCCCCACGCCGCCAGGGCCTCCCCGGCCGCGAAGGGGCCCAGAATGGCAGTTGCCAGCATGAGGGGCACGAGGTGCTCCCCCTGCCGGGCCATCGCCTGCAGCTCCTCCTCAGCATGGGGCGCTATTGCCTGGGCCAGGAGCAGAAGCGCCGCCATCACCAGCAGTCGTGGCAGGAGCTGCCCCCGTATCCACCCCCTTGCCCCTGCCGGAGTTGCCCTGCTCGGATATGCTCTGCAGATGCCTGCCATGCTCTCCCTCCTTCTCCCTGGACGGCCCTGCCACAGCGGCCAGCTGGCTGTGTCGTTGCCGCCACCATCCGGCTCATGGCCCAGATGAGGGCTGCTGTCCCCGCTGTTGCCAGCGCTGCCGGCCAGCCCCGCAGCAGGAGGGCCAGCGCCCCCGTCTTCCCAGTGGCCAGCACCTCTCCCCCCGCCAGAGGCCAGAAGAGGGCAGCTGCCACTGCGCCGAGAACGGCGTCTCTCTCGGCAGCTGCTATGGCCAGGGAAAGGGTGACATCCCCCGGGACCTGGGCCCCTGCCCCTGCCAGCAGGGCGCCGCAGGCCATGGCCACCAGCAGCCTAAGAGGCCTCCCTGTCTGCATGCTGCCCTCTCCTTGCTCCATCTCTGGCCAGGAGCTGTTGCCAATAGGAGCGCCCTTCTGACTCCAGCAGGAGGGCTACCTGCGTGCGCAGGGCCTCCACCGCCTCCGCCAAGGCACCCATGATGAGGGGAGCGGTGATGGGCTTCCTGACCACCCGGCTGAGCGCCACCGCCCTGGCCACAGCGTGGGCCATCTCCCCCCTCTCGGCGGCCGCCATCCGGAGGACGAACTCGGCGCCTGCCTGAAAGCCCCGTCTGAAGGCCGCCTCCGCTCCCTGGCACCGGCAGAGGGCTACATCTTGCTCCTTCATGCCTCTCTTCCCTCCCTCCGCAAGCTCACCAGCTCCCGTGGGTCGGTGGTGCACAGCTCGTGCTCCCTGGCGCTGGCCACCACCCGCACGGCTGCCCGCGACCCCAGGGCCATCATGAGCCCCTCGCCCTTCTCACAGGAGAGGAGGAACTGCCGCTCCTGGGGCGACAGCTTGAACACCTCCGCCACCAGCTCGATGACCGATGGGTCCTGGCGCAGCAGGAAGGTCACGGCCACGTTCTGCAGCACCGCTCGCCCCTCCTCGGCCACGAGCATGTCGGCCACGTCCTGGGAGACCACCCTCAGCCCCAGGTAGTGCTTGCGCGCCCGCCGCGCCAGCGAGGAGAGGAAGCGCGCCCCCTCGCGGTGGCGGGCCAGCGTCCAGGCCTCGTCCACCAGGAAGATGCGGGGCCGCGGTCGCCTCCTCACCTCCCGCCATACGTGGTCGGCGATGAGGTAGAAGACCACCGGCCGCAGCTCCTCCTCCAGGTCCCTCACGCCGAAGGCCACCAGGGGGCGCCGCAGGTCCACACTGGTGGGCTCCTGGAAGAGGTGGGCGAAGGCCCCTTCCACGTAGCGGGCCAGCCGGTCTGCCAGCCCATAGGGGTTGCCCTGCTCCCGCAACACCTGGTAGAGGTCGGCCAGGAGGGGCGCCGGCCGCCGGTGGGTGTGCGCCTCCCGCGTGATGCCCGCCCGCCGGTATGTCTCCCTGATGGCCGTGTCCAGGGCGCCCTGCTCCCGGGAGGAGAGGACCTCCCCCGGCGCCGTCACCATGAGGGAGATGAGCCCCTGGAGGGCGCCCACCCTCTCGGCCAGGATGTCCTCCCCCTCCTCCAGGGGGCGCTCCGGCAGGTCGAAGGGGTTGATATGCGCCGCCCTTGCCCCCGAGAGGGTGATGAACTCTCCCCCCACGGCCTCGCACAGCCGCCGGTACTCGTGCTCGGGGTCCACCACGTAGTACTCGATGCCCGCCATGAGGGCCCGCAGGGCCTCCACCTTGCACAGGTAGGACTTGCCCGCCCCCGACTTGGCGAACACCACCATGTTGGCGTTGGGCATCTCCTTCCCGAAGGGGTCCAGCACCACCAGCGAGTTCCCCTGGAGATTGATGCCGTAGAGGATGCCCCTTCCCGTCCCCAGGTGGGAGGAGGCGAAGGGGAAGGCGTAGGCCAGGGTGGTAGTGTCCACATTGCGCCGTCGCCCCAGGTAGTCCAGCCCCAGGGGGGCGCAGGAGAGGAGCCCCTGCCACTGCTCATATAGGGCAGGTCGCAGGGCGGCCATCATGCTCTCCAGGGAGGAGGCCACCCGGCGCTGTCTCATCTCCACCTCCCTTTTGTCCTTCCCCCGCAGGAGGATGTAGGCCCGCACCGAGTAGGCGCGCTCGTCGCCCCGGGCCAGGGACTCCCGCAGCCGCTCCACGTCCTCGTAGGCGATGGCGCGGAAGGCCTCCTCCACCCTTCCTGCCTTCATGTCCAGCATGCGGGAGCTCTGCAGCTCCGCCAGCTTGCGCGTCAGCTGCCGCACTATCGGCCCCGTGGGCAGGGGGTCGATGTGCAGCGCCAGGTCCACCGGCTCCTCCATGTCCACCACCGGCAGCAGCCAGCCGGCGTTCACGTGCCTGGGCAAGGAGGAGATGTAACAGGCGCGCACCGTCTCCCGCCCTTCCACCACCAGGTGGTCGCGCTCGATCTCCACCGCCGCTGGCGCCACCAGGTCTGCCACGCTGCGGGCGCCCCTGGCGGCAGCCGTGGCCCCCGCTCCCCCGGCGTTACCGCCGAGGGCCCGCTTAAGCAGACCGTAGAACACTGGTCCTCACCTCCCTGTGGGGAATGTTCCCCTCCCTCCTTGTGGCCACATGCACGGGCAAGAGCTCCCTCTCGATATCCTGGGCGAAGGGCGCCCCTGACCCTAGGAAGTCGTGCAGCACCCGCAGGGCCTCCTCCCCCGACAGCCGCCGACAGGGCACTCCTATGGAGAGGAGGCCTGTGAGCGCCTGGTCTACCCTCGTCTCCAGGAGACGGATAGCTGCCTCCAGGGAGTGGCCCATGGCCTCCTCCCGCTCCTTACGACCTGTCCAAGGGAGGAGGGTGGCCAAGGAGGCGGCGGCTCCCACCTCTGGCGCTGCCGCCTCGGCGCCCACCACCACGTAGATGCGCCTCTCCAGGATGGTCCGCTCCTGAGAGAGCCGCCGCACGAAGGCCTCGTGTTCCATGGCCAGGCGCTGCAGCTCCGCCGACGGCAGGGAAGATGCGGCGCTGCGCACCTGGGCCAGGTAGTCGTCCACCGCCGCCGGGACGCTGCGCACCACCACCTGGATGGGGAAGGTGAGGGAATGCAAAAAGGCCCGGAAGCCGGCCACCATGGCCTCCTGCTCCTCCGGCGGCCGCAGGGTGAAGTTCACCGGCCGCGCCTCCAGTAGGGCCCTAACCTTTCCTCCCCGCAGCACCAGGCAGTGGCGGCGGACGTCCTCTAAGGGTAAGAGGTCCTGCACTGTGCCGATCATCGCTCCCGCCTCCATCAGCGGCCTCCCGCCGGCCGTCCATACCTCGGGGCCTGGCTCACCAGCGGCGGCCGCTGTACCCTCTGTCTATCGACGATGGCCTTTGTCGGCATCGTCCTTCTGCGCCACCTTTGGACCTCTGCGCTTCCCCTCTCCACGGCGCTTGGGACAGCGCCCGCTGTGAGCACCAGGGCACCCCTTCGCCCCTCGTCGTCTCCCATCTCCTCCCCGCAGGGACGCCATACGGCCACCCTGGGGGTGAGCTGGTACTTGAGGAAGGCGAGGAGCCATTCCTCCATCTTGCGCCCGTCGGGTTCCACGAAGGTCGCCGCCAGCGTCGCCGCCCCAATGACCACCGCGCAGAGGTAGCGCAGGAGCTCCGGCAAAGGCAGCGGCGGGGAGAGCACTGCCCCCATGGCGAGGAAAGACCCCCCTGCCAGCACCAGCACGTGCCGCACGGTCATGAAGCCGAAGAAGACCCTGTCCTCGACGTGTAGATGGGTGGGTACCTCGTGTCTGGGAAGCATGCTCTCCCCCCGCCGCCTCTAGGGCCTAGCCCCGCTCCATGCGTGCTGGGTTGCCCTCCGCCGTCATATACAAGAAGGCGCCCCAGGCGATGAACAGGGCGCACAGCGCCAGGGCCACGCCGGTGCCGATGTTGAGCAGGTTCTCGAAGAGCTGGTTCAGCTCGGTCACGGGCGTGCCGCCGGCGCCGCCCACGGCCCCTCCCACGGCGTTCTGGAGGAGGCCGGCGATGGTGCGGGCCATCAGCACGATGATGAAACCCACGCCGGCGTTGACCATGGCTGCCTTGCCGGCGGCCCCCTTTAGCAAGGCCTTGAGCCTGCCCATAGTCGTCACCTCCTTTCCTTGCTTTTCTGGCTTCATGGACCGTCGCACGTGCTGCATCATAGTCATCACCTCCCCACCGCCTATTGCAGGTAGCGCATCTCTGCCACTAGCCACCGTTCTCCCTGGCGGCGCAGCTCCACCAGCAGTGTCCTCTCCACCTCGCGGGGAGCGCTCCACTCGCCGCCGGGCGCCCCAGGCACGCCTCTGGCCTTGACCTGCACCGTCGTCTCGGCGACATCGCCCTGGCGGCGGACAGACGTGGTCTCCACCTGCAGCACCTTCACCGTCACCTGGTAGGCGACCGTCGTCGGGTCCGGCTGCATGGCTGCCACCCGCGACCGCAGGGGGTCCGTCGCCAGCTCTAGGACACGACGACGCCAGGCATCGAAGTCGCCGTCGTAGTTGAAGTAGCGCCGCACCATCTCTTCCCCCACCTGCCGAGGGTCGTCCTCCCGCACCTGCTGCCAGGCTGTCCCCTCTGCGGCCCTGTCGCTGCCGCCGCCGCAGCGGACGAAGGGCAGCCCGATGGCTGCCACGCACACCAGCGCCAGCGCAAACAGGGCCAGCTCAGGCCTTCCCCTCATGCCTCATACCTCCAGGAAGAGCAGAGGGTCCACCGTCCTGCCCGCCAGCAGCACGCCGAAGTGGAGGTGTGGCCCCGTGGAGAGGCCGGTGGAGCCCACGGCGCCGATGGGCTGGCCCGCCTGCACCACCTGTCCCGGTGTGACCCATGCTTCTGATAGGTGGCAGTAGACGGTGGCCAGGTCCTGCCGGTGGGCTATTGTTATGCCCAGGCCGCAGATGTCGTCCACCGTCACCGCCTGGACGATGCCTGCTGCCGCTGCCACCACCGGCGCCCCCATGGGGGCAGGGATGTCGATGCCTGTATGAGGAGCGAGCCCCCGCGCCTCGTCCACCTGGCCGAAGAAGCTGGAGATGCCGTAGTAGCCGGGGACGGGCCACAGGAGGCCTCCCTGCCAGTTGCCTCCCAGCCCGTAGACAGCAGCTATCACCAGGACCTGGTCCACATACGACCAGTCGTGGTTGTAGGCGTAGAGGGCACGTCTCTGGGCCTCCAGGTCGTCGTTGCGCCAGCCGTGGTCCAGCAGGTAGCGAGCCACCGCCGGCAGGCAGTCCCGGAAGCTCATGGGATCGGCCACCCCGTCGCCGTCCTCGTCGCGCCCGTAGGCTGCCCAGGTCTCGGGCATGAACTGGCAATAGCCGATAGCGCCAGCAGGGCTGGGCCCCATGTTGCGGCCGAAGTCCGACTCCACCTTGGCGATAGCCGCCAGCACCTGCCAGGGCACCCCGTAGCGCTCTTGCACTGTCACCATGACCTCCAGCTGCTCGGGCGGTATGGCCAGGACCTGGTCGCCGAAGACGGCCCTCGCCTGGACGACGACCGTGGCAAAGAGGCTCATCAGGGCCCCCAGAAGGACGACGACCACCGCCAGGACTACACCCAGCTTGACGCCCAGGGCGGCGGCGCCCAGCCGTGCCGCCCCGGCGATGCTCCAGGCCGTGCCTATGGGGTTGGCCTGTCGCTCCCTGTCGCTCATGTCCTAGCTCCTCCGGCGGCTGCCCCGCTCCCGCTGGCAAGCATTGCCCGCACCGTGTTGACGGTGGCGAGGACGGGTGACCAGCCTGGCTGCCAGTAGCCGATGGCCTTGCTCAGCATGTCCGGCACCTTGAGAGCTGCCAGCAGGACGGCGATGGCCGTCAGGGCTGCCAATATGGTCGGCCCGGTCACGCCAGCAATGCCGTATATGGGCAGGTAGAAGATGCCGATGTCACCGCCTGCTGCCGCGTAGACGGCGCTGACGATGCGGAAGCCCAGCACCAGCGTCCACGCCTGCAGGGCCTGCTGGAACACGGTGGCCGGAAACAGGGTGGCCCACAGCTCGTTCCAACGCCGCGTCTGTGGCAACACCCACATCATGATGGCGATGGGGCCTGTCACCAGCAGCAGGTCCAGGATGACGAAGCGCATCAGGAGCTGCCCCGCCAGGAAGACCCCCAGCACCAGGAACGCGATCCAGAAGAGGAGCATCGGCAGGACCCCAAGGTCCGAGAGGAGCTGGTTGGTGGTCGCCTTGATCATATCGGGGTGGACCACCGCCCTTATGAGGGCGTTGTTGACGTCGATGAGGAAGCTCGCCAGCCAGGGGAAGATGGCGATGAGGGCCACTGCCAGCGCCACCCTAGGCAGAAGCTCCACCATCTCGTGGTATGGGCTCCCCAGGTGGCGGCCGCTCATGATGGCGAAGCCTCCCCACATGAGGACCACCGCCATGAGGCCCAGGGCGATGGCCCGGGAGAGGCCCATCATGTCCTTTACGAAGGGGGCATCTATTGTTATCTCCTTGCCGGTGGTACCCAGCAGGTCGCCGAAGGTGAACTTCACCAGCTCGATGAAGGGGGCGAAGATGATCTTCAGCACATCCATCAGGACATTGAGGAAGCACTGGGGGAGGTCGGCGAAGCACTCCCCCACCTTCTTAAGGGCCTCGCCTGTGCCGGTGAAGAGCCCGATGACCGGTCCCACCACGGGCACGTCCTCGGGGCCGCCCACGGGGCCGGGGGCATAGTAATAAGGAAGGCCTCCTGTCGCCGGCTCTTTGGCCTCCTGCTGCCGTCCTGCCGCGGAGGGTGGGGGAGCATCGGCCAGCGCTGTCGCTGGCATCAGGAGGCCGATGCTCCCCGCCACAAGGAGGGCCGCCAGGACCAGGAGCATCCGTATGGCGACTGCCTTCATAGAAGTGTCCTGATCCATTTGCTCTGGCCCTAGGCTACTCCACTGCCGGGGTCTCCAGAGGGTCCGATGAGGCCTTCCCGGGGTCCTGGCGGGGTCAGATGAGGAGTCTTCGGGGTCTCCAGAGGGTCTCTTTTGTGTATGGCTACTACCTATCCACTTAAGTCGACATTCTAGCGCTAGCTAAGGCTAGGACCCTCTGGAGACCCTGGAGAGGGCCCATTTGACCCTCTGGGGACCCTGTGGGGACCCTCTGGAGAGGGGGGGGCTGTGGTATAATAG
>Ga0209393_1000500_pt1 | contig 18949 bp, 18 predicted proteins | sample SSWtaG_2_FD_184117 | JGI IMG/M metagenome (GOLD analysis project Ga0209393, IMG submission 184117) | Hot spring microbial communities from Sandy's Spring West, USA to study Microbial Dark Matter (Phase II) - SSWsed_130316 (SPAdes)... | ecosystem: Environmental > Aquatic > Thermal springs > Hot...
CCTATCCTACGTGCTGGTCTACACAACCCTTCTGAAGAGACGCAGCGACCTGAACATAGTGATAGGGGGCGTCGCGGGCTCCTTCCCTCCCCTGGCTGGCTGGGCCGCGGCCACGGGGACGATAGGTCTAGAGGCGGCCCTCCTAGCCCTCCTCGTCTTTCTCTGGACTCCAGGACACTTCTGGGCCCTTGCCATAAGGGCGGAAACCGACTACCGGCTCGCGGGGCTACCCATGCTGCCCGTTACGCGTGGCGTAGAGAAAACCACAACAGCCATCGCGACATCCAACGCGCTGATGCTCGCGGGGTGGCTGACGCTCGCACTCGTCCTTAAATCCCCGACCCACTTCCTACTCCTAACAACCCCACCAACCATCCTACTCACACACCACACCATAAGACTAGTCCGGACGAGGAGCAGGGAAGACTCGTGGAAACTCTTCAAAGCCTCAAGCCCCTGGCTACTCCTCATCCAGCTCGGTCTCATCGCCACAAAAACACTATAAAGCAAAAATGCTCCGGCCGAGATTTGAACCTGGCTCTCGGCTCGGGAGTCTCGTATCACGATAGCTTTGTCATCATTAAAGAAAACATTGTAGATCTTTCAGGAATGATTAGCATTGAACATGCAGAACCTCTTATTTAAGCAGGGCTTGAAGCAGCGAAATCCGTAGTTGAAGTAGTGCTCATCGCAATCAAGAAAAGATTCTAAAAAAGTCCATTACTATTTTTGATACCTTAGTTTAAACCGCCCAAACCCTAAATTCTTAAATATAATTCGGAGGATATTGAAATCATGACAAGAATTGCTATCGGTAGTTTTGGGGCTGAGTCAAACTCATTTAGCGCTGAGAGCCCTATTAATGAGTTAGTAGAAGTATTATTAGATCAGGACTTGCTGCAAAGCAATGCGGGTAAGAAGACCGTTATTGGTGGGTTCATTGATGTTTTGCAGAATGCTCAAGTCGAATTAATACCAACCGTCAAGGCTTATTGGGGTACAACCGGTATTATAGGAAAGAATAGTTTTGAATATTATAAGTCTGAGTTATGTAAACGGCTTGCACAGTCAGGAAAGCTTGATGGTGTCCTCTTAGATATGCATGGCGCTATGGTGGCTGAAGATGCTCCTGACGCTGAAGGCATACTTCTTAAAGAGATTAGAGAAATAGTAGGTGATGAGGTCCCGATAATCTGCGTCCTTGATTTGCATGGAAACATAACTGACCTTAAAATAAAGTCAGCAACTGCAATTCTAGGTTATCGGTCTAATCCACACATTGACTTATATGAGAGGGGAAGGAAAGCAGCACAGCTTATGCTAAAAATTTTAAAGAAAAAAGTCAAACCCGTGATGCAAATAAAGAGGCTTCCGATGCTCGGACCAAACCTAGGCATGAGTACCTGGTCGTATAACCGCTTAGAAACTAAGAAATTGCCATTTGCCAAGATTATGAGAAGGGTTTTCACGCTTGAGAAAACTAGAGGAATTCTCGACCTCTCAGTCTTCATAGGCTTTCCCTACGCCGATATTCCTGAATGCCTAACGACAGTGGTAGCAATAGCTGATAACGATCCAGCTCTTGCACAAAGAATAGCAAATAAAGTAGGCGACATGGTGTGGAATTCGCGTAACAAATTTCTAAAAATCCGGCCACTAATACCAGTTGAAGAGGCAGTCGAAAGGGCAATACAGGCAAAGGAAGGGCCGATAATTTTAGTAGATGTTGGTGACAACTCTGGCGGTGGCGCACCATGCGATAATACTGTTATTCTGGAGGAATTAATTAAACGGAACGCAAAGGACGCAGTAGTGCCGATTCGAGACCCTGAGGCCGTTTCCGCCGCTATGAATGTAGGCGTCGGCAAGGAGATAGAAATTGATGTTGGAGGAAAGATTGATAAAAGATTCTATAAACCAGTCAAGGTCAAGGCTCGAGTAAGGTTACTATTTGATGGAAAATATATGATTAGAGGGCCTCACCATGGAGGATTCAAGATAAAGGGAAGATTATTGCCGCGTGAGGCTTGGAAAATGGTTGATGCAGGTAAAACTGCTCTTCTCGAAGTAGATGGGATCGAGATAATTGTTTCGGAGGGGAGGGTAGGAATGGAACAAGACTATTACAAGGCGGTCGGCGTCGATCCTTCCCAACGAAAAATCGTTGTAGTTAAGTCTCACCAGGCACATAGAGCATCGTTTGAAAGCATTGCCAGACAAATAATAGAGGTAGATACGCCGGGCGTGACCAGCCCTAGCTATAAAGGCTTATCCTTCAAAAATATTCCGAGACCCGTCTTTCCCCTAGATCCTATATAATCTGTTCTAGTGTAGAGAAGAGTAGGTGGCTTTTAGATGCTTTATGGACCCGCTCTTAGAGAACGTGATCGTCTATATGACCTGAGAATCTGTTATGTCAGCTTAATGTGCGTGGAAAAATTGAAAAATCAACTATTGTAATTATTTGGTATTTTCTTATACGACGACTGTTCCAGGATCTATGATTTTTATGCTAGTTATGTATCTTTGCAGCGTAGCTGCGACCAGTAATGCTGGAGTTATATTTGTCATCATTGCGGCTGCTGCCATGGATGTCTCAACAGTTATATTCTGGAAGAACGTCGTTAAGAATGGGGTAAATGGTTGTACCTCTCCGCCTCCCGACAATAACATTCCAAATAAAAACTCATTCCATGAATATAGGAATGTTAGTATCGCTGTAGATGCTATTGCTGGCATTGCTAGTGGAATTGCCACCTTTGTGAATGTTGATAGTCTACTACATCCGTCTATTCTCGCTGCCTTCTCTAGATCTCTTGGGAGGGTAGCGAAGTATCCCATTAATATCCAAGTCATTAATGGAATCGTTATCGTTAGATGCACCAATATTAAGCCTATGTATGTGCCTCTAAGCCCAGTCATTACATAAAATGCATAGAATGGAACTAGTAGGCTGACCGGGGGAATAGTCCTTGAGCCAAATAATATAGCTATAAGCGCGTTTTTTGCCTTTACCCTGTATCTCCCGAGTACATACCCTGCCGGGACTACGACAGCAGTTGTTATAATTGTAACTGGTACACCTATGATTGCCGAGTTAATCATTCCCCTAATAAGCTCCCTCCATTGTCCGGCTGGTCTCAGTGGGTTTCCCATAGGATCAACAGCGGAGTAGCCGAAGATCCTTAAATAGTTGGCTATCGTAGGATCGTTTGGAAATATTGGGCTTGGAATTCTGATGACATCCTTGGGCCAGCTTATCGACACTAAGAAGATGTAGTAAATAGGACCTATGCTGTAGAACGCCACTAGGATCAAGGCGATGTAAACCAGATATTTAGATGGCCTTGCCATTTTTCTCACCTCACTAGTACTGCATCACTCTTCTCCTCTTGGATAAAACGATGAAATAACTTGTTATGGCTATTATAAGGCCAGCCATGAGTAACCACGAGCCAGCTGCGCCATATCCAAGATTTAATCCTCTAAAGAATACTTTATATATGTAGAAAGTTATGGTCTGAGAACTCGTTCCAGGTCCTCCGCCAGTCATAACGATTATCATGTCAGCTGTTCTAGCAGATTCAATAGTTGCAATGATTCCAGTCATAAGTACGGCATATCTAATGAATGGCAATGTTACTACTCTGAATCTTGTGAAGAAGCTGGCACCATCAATCTTAGCCTGTTTAATTAAATCTTCTGGAATCGTCTGAAGACCTGCGAGTATGAAGAATATCCCTAATGGAGCAAGATGCCATGCATACATAAATGCTAATAGCTCAACGACAAATGGTGATCCTAGAAAATCAATGTACTTATCTATTAGGCCGAGTCTATAAAGTATAGCATTAACAAAACCATAACTCCCATTGAATAAATACCTCCCTGCTGTGGCCGTTGCAAACTCAGAAAGTGCCCAAGGCATTATGACAATTACCCTCATGATCGACTGTCCAACGAATGCTCTATTTAGGAGCAACGCAATGAAAACACTTAGTAGCAGTACCATGACCGTAGAATCTATAACAAATCTAATAGTAACCATTGCAGCCTCTCCGTATGACTTATCACTAAAAAGTTTAATGTATTGCAGCCCACCAATATAGTCAAATTTGTTCAAGAACAAATTAACGTCGTGAAAGCTAAGATAAAGCGAATACATCATCGGATATATACTGAGCCCGAAATTTAAAATAAATAATGGTGTCATTAAAATTAATGCTATTTTTGTGTCTGTCCATTTAACCAATTGACTTCTTCACCCATGATACTTCTTCCAGAGCTCATCAGCGAGCTTTCTCATCTCAGATACAGCTTCTTTTGGCGAGATTTCACGAGCTAGGCATTTAGCCATGAAGTCTGGGGCTTTGACCATCCATTCACCATATAATGGCGACCTCCAAATCCATGGTGTGGCCATTGTCGCTAGCCACTGTTCCGCACGTTCTGCTGTTTCTTTAGTTTTAGGACCTAACCTAGCCTCCCATGCTTTCTGTACCTCAGGGTCTCTTAATACTGCCGGGTATGCTGTATGTAGGAATTCTTCTGCTGCCCATTTGAATGCGGCAAGGTGTTTTCCATAATTGTCTTTATATCCAAACCATAGTATTAGCCTAGCAGACCTGTCATGGTCATGATTGTTCTTAGGCCAGCAATAAAGTCCCGTGTCGATTAGCCCCCAAGCCTCCTTAGTAACAGGTACTAACGTTGCCTTTCCAGCTATCCTAGACTTTGCCGGATCCATCGTATTCCAGTATCCATAGAGGCCGTTTAACCGTCCAAATGCATAGCTCCCAGTCCAGAAAGCTTCTGTACCCACTGTGTCCGATGATGCAGAAATTACTGCCATTTCCACAAGGTCTTCATCAACTAGTTTCCTCCAGTCAGAAACTGTTTCATAAACTGTATCACCTGGAGCAGCATCAAACGTAGGTGCGAAATCTTTTCCAAACATTGATTTTGTCAATTCTGGGTCTTTTGCTCTGCCAGCTACTTCCGCAAGCAGAGACCATACAGTTCCCCAGAAAGCATTAAACCAGTGAGGAACATATGGTTTTACCATTCCAGGAGGTGCTCTCTGCTTGATTTTCCTCAGCATATCATATAGCTCTGCGTGGTCTTTTGGCAATTCACCTGCCATACCTGCTTTTTCCAGCATTTCATCATTAGATATTAGGGCAGGAGTTGCCGATACGAAGTATGTGAGTCCGGCTAATCTTCCCTGCTTGTCGCTGTATGCTCGTTTTACGCTTTCAAACATTTCTGCCTTAACCCATTCTATGTATGGTAACTCTTCTGCCGTGTTTGTGAAGCCTAACTCTACCCATCTGAATGCCATGAATGCGTTACCGTATACCATGTCGAATTTCTCGCCTGCCAAGAACTTTGTCTCGACCAACCCCTGATAGTCTGGGCCAGTTACTTGCTCCTGCGTTAAGTTTTCATTATTCTGCTGGTTAAATATCTCAATGTTTTCTGCAATTATGTCCGGCCTATATCCCCAGTGAACCCATATAAGCGGAACACCAGGCTTTACAGGCTCTGGCCTCCACGGCGGCCACGTAATTGCTGGTGGTTGTGTGGCCGGCCCAGTTACTGTTACTGTTCTCTCGACGATCTTCTCTACTGTGACTGTTCTCTCCGCTCCTGGCGCGGTGACTGTCCTCTCGACGGTTCTGGCTGGTGCTGCCTGCGAGCCTGCTAGGTATCCACCCACGCCCGCTACCACGACGGCGACTCCTAGGCCGGCTGATACCGCGGTAAGCTTGCTAATGGCCGCCCTCCTCGTGATGGTTTTCCTACCAGCAATATTTAGCGAATCATCACCAATTTTATTAGACAACTCTTTTCTTTTCATCAATCCCTTACTACTAATTACTCCTATTTAAATATTAACAACCCGACTCCTTATATTTATATATTAAAGAAAAAAACGAGATATATTTTGAGGTGTAAAAAAGTGGGTTTGCCCCCTTTGATAGATCTTCATGAAGATATCTCATACTATTATGTAAGCGGAGCAAGTGGGTTAGAATTTGGACTGGGAGAGTTTGGAATAGACATGCCTAATCGTCACGCCGACATACCTAAGTTCAAAAAGGCGAACGTTGCTATTGTTTTTTCTTCCGTATTTTGCTTATTGTCTACGATATCGCCGAGAATTAGCGAACAATTGACGAGGGGATATGATAAGAAGGCCTTACGTGCATGGACACCAAAAGCAACACACTCTACAGCACTAGAACACTTAAAGGTTTACTACAAATTAGCTGAGCTTTATCCACAAGATCTCTCAATAATTCTCTCAAAGAACGAAATCCAAAACGCCATAAATGGAAAGAGAATAGGTCTGCTACTAGCATTAGAAGGGGCATATATGTTAGAAGATGTGGACGACCTTAAGCTCTATTATAATATTGGTGTAAGGAGCCTCCAACTTTTATGGAACTTCGATAATAGGTACGGCGCGTCTTGTATGTCTGCAAAGGATTACGGCCTGACTGGAGAAGGTGAAGAACTAGTGAAAGAAGCAAATAAACTCGGCGTCATCATTGACTTAGCACACGCAAGCAAGAATACACATCTCGATGTTCTAAATACATCTAAGCTACCAGTAATAAACAGTCATTCTAATGCAAAAAAACTAAAGAATCTTCCGAGAAATCTAGATGATGAATTATATGAAGAATTCAAAAGAAAAAAGGGAGTAGTAGGTTTCATTTTCGGATTAATCGGTGGTAAAGAAGATATATATTCACTCGCAGACCAAATAATGTACGTGTATCAAAACTTTGGTCCAGATGTGATGGCAATAGGGACTGATTATTTTGGACTTATAGACGGTAAAGCACCCCGTGGGTTAGAAGACATAACGAAGATTAATGACCTATATAAAATCTTGCTCGACAGAGGCATGAAAGAAGTAGACGTTGAAAAATTAGCATATAAAAACGCACTAAGGGTGATTGAAGAAAACGCCGTAAATTGGAGAATACACACGTTGATATGAGGTGAACGCATGGAATGGGTCTGATTGAAGAGCTAGGTCTTAAACCAATTATCAATGCTGCTGGTAATTTAACAGTTCTAGGAGGTACAACGCTGGATAAAGAGGTAATTGATGCCATGATTGAAGCATCAAAAGTTTATTTAGACATGAATGAGCTACACATAAAGGCGGGCCAATACATAGCAAAATTACTCGGCGTCGAGGATGCATACATAACCTCAGGAGCAGGAGCAGGCATGGCACTCGCGGTAGCAGCATGTATGGTAAGGGATAGGCATGACAGGTTTGGAACATTTCCCCACGTCGAGGATTTAAAACACGAGGTCATAGTACAGAAAAAACATAGAAACTTTTATGATTATATCATAGAGATTCCTGGTGCAAAAATTGTAGAGATTGGCAACGAGTTAGAAACATCCGCAGATGACTTAAAAAATGCAATTAATGAAAAGACATGTGCTGTAATGTATTTTGTTTTTGATCCAATGGATGGAGTACTTCCGCTAAACAAGGTAGTCGAGATCGCTCATCATTACAGTGTTCCTGTCATAGTCGATGCTGCCGCTGAAGTCCCTCCAAAAGAAAACTTAAGAAAGTTTTACGAAATGGGAGCAGACTTGGTTATATTTAGTGGAGGTAAGGATATAGGTGCGCCAAACGATACGGGAATAGTATTAGGAAGAAAGGAACTCGTACAGTTATGTAGAAGATTAGGTCCTCACAGCTATGAAAAAGTCGATAATAAAACAAGAATTTACTTAGGTAGACCGATGAAGACAAGTAAAGAGGATATATTTGCAGTCGTTGCAGCATTAAAGAAGTATCTAAGCATGGATGAAAATGAAAGAATGAAAAATTGGGAGCGTAAAGTAGATTACATTATTTCTGAATTGATTAGAAATGGAGTGGAAAATGTCAACAAAATTTATCCATCAGGGTTTGGCCATTCGAGACCTGCTTGTATTCCTCGTGTAGAAATACAACCTCCACACAATGAGACCGTAGATAATTTGCTGAAAAAGTTGCGAGAAGAAGACCCACCAATCTATGCATACACCTTTGGAGACAAGCTATACATAAGTCCACAATGCCTTAGAGATGGAGAAGAAAAAATAGTAGCTGAAAAAATTATAAAAATACTGAAAAAATAAAATTTGTATTTTTATTGTGCTTTTTCCTCTTCTACTTTAAAGTAAGGAATTATTTTCGTTTTGAATATTCTTAGCATTTTGTTCAAGTTGGGACTGAAGTCGCCCCAGATTACTTGACTAACACCTATTTTTCTGAATTCATCAAAAGCATCAATTATGTCAGTGCCGGTTTCGCTAATATACATTTTTTTCATTATGAGTTCGTCGGACATTTTACTACCTGCCTCGAAAATCTTTCTAGGATCAGGCTCGTTAAACATTTCCTTAATGCTAGCACCAGCAATGTAAGTCTTTATTCTTTTGATGACTTCAGAAGGATCGCCAATGCCGCCTCCTATTGATACAGCTTTTTTAATCGATGTTGGATCTCTTCCAACTTCTTTAGCGCCCTTCTCAAAGTTTGGAAGAATTACGTTTTTAAATCTATCCAAGTTCGCTACAGTTAATAGTATATCTGCATGTTTGCCAGCGATGTATGAGCTTTTCTCACCCATAGCGGAGAAATAAACAGGAATCTCTGTCTTCGGTTTTAGATAAAGAAATGCCATATTCATTTTGTAGTACTTCCCTTCGAATCTGAAAAAATCTGGCTCATGCCATAATTTTTTGATTAGGTCTAATGCTTCTATGAGTCGTTCAATTCTTTCATCCCACCTAGGCCAGTACCCAAGAAATGGTAGCTCATTCATGGCCTCGCCGGCGCCAACTCCTAAAAGAAATCTTCCAGGAAAAATCACGTCAATAGTGGCACTTGCCTGAGCTATAATCGCTGGGTGGTATCTGCCCCCTATGGGAACAGTGACCGCTACACCACTCTTGATCTTCTTTGTCCTCGATAGTATCGCTGGTATCATAGACCAGACATAAAAATTATGCTTAAAAGAGTGGTGCCAAGGATAAAAATGATCGCCAAGCCAAACAACGTCAAATCCAGCTCTCTCAATTTTTATGAAATGTCTAAGAGTATAATCTTCGTCCTGCAGCATGGTAAACGAGGCATCTATACCGATCTCGAATTCTTCCATAATCACTCATAAATTTTTGCGAAAAATTGATATTTAAATTTACAACTAATTGAGCACAAAGTCAATTAATTAATGTAACTTAAATCACCATTATAACTGCCCAAATAATTTAACTGGATTCTCATAAATTATATTTTTTAATACATCTCTTGGTATTTTTGGCAGGTTCGTTCCTTTAACGATATTATTTAGATTTAACAGATCTTTAATTGCCTGGTCAGGCTTGGTAAATGGGAAATCTGAGCCAAATAATAATTTATCAGTTATTCGATATTCAATACAGTTCATTAACTGTTGATAAAGTCTAAACGGTCTGGGCGTCAATGCTGAGATATCTGCGTAGACATTTGGGTGTTTCCTGATAACGGCTATTGCCTCGTCCTCCCATGGATGGCCCAGATGCGCTAAGATAATTTTCAGGTCTTTGAAAGTAGCTGCCACGTCGTCTATAAGAGAAGGGTAAGCAAATTTCAAAGGTGCCCTTCTGAGGAAGGTGGTTGCTTGATGGATGATTACTGGGATGCCCATTTCTTGAGCAGCTTCAAATACTTTGAATGCTTTTTCAGAATTAGGATCAAAGTTCTGGTATATTGGTGATAGCTTCAGGCCTTTCATGTGAAGATCTTGAATGCACTTTTTTAGCTCAGATATAGCATCTGGTTGGTTTGGATCAACCGAGCAAAACCCAATAAATTTTTTAGGATCCCTATCGACGTACTCAGCAACAAATTCATTTGGAACATTTATCCCGAAGAATAGACTTTTAAATGCTAATACAACCGCCCTATCAACCTTAGACATTGCTTCCATGTGCATCTCAGGAGTCGATCTTAGCGTATCAATATTTCCATCCCAAACTCTCATGTAGTCAGTAATCAGTTCTGACCCCAGGTGTTTCTCGACGTCCCAGATATGAGTATGACAATCAATAATCATTGCGATATAAACATCACTTATGATTGATTTATCCCTTTCTTTTTGGCTGGCAAAGAAATCAATTAGGGTAATGGGGTAATGAAAGATTATTATAAGGTTCCTGAGCTATATTTATTGAGGTTTTTAGGAATGAGCATTCTCCAATTCTTGGGTGTTAATAGAGTTATCAACGCTGCAGGTGCGGAGCCTCCGTTAGGAGGAAGTGTTTTGCCGCCCGAAGTAGTCGACGCGATGCGTGAAGCCTCATTCATTTTCTTAGATATGTATGAATTGTTATATCGGGCTGGAAAAAGAGTCACTGAACTATTAGGCGTCAAAGCTGCGTTTATAACCTCTGGCGCTGCGGCTGGTTTAGCAATCTCGACAGCCGCATGCATCGCTGGAAAAGACATTGCCAAGATCAAAAAACTTCCAATTACTGATGATATGAAAAATCAGATCGTTGTTCAAAGGTCTCACAGAACTGTCTTCGATAATGCATATATGATGGCAGGCGCAAGGTTAATCGAAATAGGTAAGCCGTTCATCTATGATAAAAGAGGAATTGAAGGAGCGATAAATGATAAAACAGCTGCAATTGCATATACAGTCACTGGAAGGGGCATAGTTTCATTAGAGGATTATTTTGAAGTTGCCAAACGTCATGAATTACCTCTAATTGTGGATGCAGCACCCGTCATCCCGCCTATAACTTATCCGAGAGATCTATGCAAAAACGCTGATCTAGTCGTAGTAAGTGGGGGTAAAGCATTGAGAGGACCCAACCACTCGGGCATAATTTGTGGAGAACCTGATTTAATCGAGGCTTGCGCTCTAAATGCACATCCAAATTTTGCGATTGGTAGACCCATGAAAATAAGTAAAGAACAAACAGTCGGTTTAGTAGCAGCAGTAGAGCTTTATGCGAAGAGGGATGAAAAGGCTGAAATAAATGAGTGGTTCGCCACACTCAAAAAATCTCAGAAATCCTTGATTCCGCACCTAATTTTGAGAAAAATTGTATTCCCCGACGAGATTAACAGACTTGTACCTCGACTTCATATACGTATTGGGCCTAATAAAGTTTGGGATGTTATAGAAAAGTTAAAAAACAGTATTCTAAAAATATTCGCTGCGGACTATCTAACAATGGACTACAATCCGGATTGGTTGGCAATCGATCCAACTACGCTTCTTGAAGGTGACGATGAGATAGTTGCCAATAGATTGTTGGAAATTTTAAAATCTCTTTAGGGGGTAAAAATTTTGTGTAAAATTGAATTAAGAATCAGCGAGGTAGAAGTAATTCCTGTCCGAGTCCCCATAGATTTTTACTATGCATCATCCATGGGCATAAGAGGAGATTCCGAGTTCGTACTCGTCAGGTTGATTAGTTCTGATGGGCTTGTGGGTTATGGTGAGGCAAGCCTTGAGTATAATTGGCTTAATGGAGAAATACAGGAATCAGTAAAAACCACTATTAACAAATACATTTCAAGACATTTGAAAGAAGAAAAAATAAGAAGCTTAAACCTAACACTAAGAAAAATTAACGGTGCAATAGCGGGTAATTTATATGCGAAGGCTGCGGTTGATATTGCACTTCACGACTTGACGTGTAAACATTTGGGAATTCCGTTATTTGAATATTTGGGAGGACCCATCAGTAATGAGGTGGAGGTAAAATTTAACATTCCAATTACAAGTAGCGAGGGAGTAGCAAGGCTCTCAAAACAGGCAAAAGAAAAAGGATTCAAAACCATTAAGTTAAAAGTGGGCTTAGATGAAAGGACAGATTTATCAAATTTGCAAACTATAAGGTCCATCATGGGATATGATGTCAAAATAGGTGTTGACGCTAACGGAGCTTGGAATCCAAAGCAGGCTGTCAGAATAATCAAAAAGATGGAAGAATTTGATATTTTATTTGTCGAGCAGCCCGTCCCACGCTGGAGCATCGACGGACTAAAATATGTGGCCGAACATGTAACGACACCTGTAATGGCCGACGAGAGCATCAGCACTTCTTATGATGCAATAAACCTAGTTAAAAGTAACGCTGTTGATATGTTTAGTGTCTATATCGGAAAAGCAGGTGGAATAAATGAGGCAAGAAAAATACTACACATAGCTGAAGGAGCAGGAATTGATTGTACAATAGGAAGCAATATAGAATTAGGTGTTGGTAATGCAGCAAAGCTCCATGTGGCCGCCTCATCGAGCGTCGTTACAATCGCGCCAGACATAGCACCTTGGTTTTATACCGAAGACGTAATAACGCCCAAGCTTGAATGTATTAATGGAAAAGTAAAGGTTCCTGAAGGCGAAGGACTGGGAATAAGAGTTGATGAGGATAAAATAGAAAAATACAGAGTGAAGATATGACAGCTTGGTTAAAAAGCAAGGCCCATAATTAATAAATGCCTATCTACATAAATTTACAACTTTTATGAATTATATTTATATATTGGACCTAGGTTAATTTTCTAATGGGGGAGTTAAATGGTATTAGTTAAATTGGAAAATCTTACCAAGAAGTTTCGAGACGTTGTTGCAGTAGATAATGTGAATCTAGAGATTAAGGATAAAGAGTTCTTTGCCTTCTTAGGACCGTCAGGATCGGGTAAGAGCACGACGCTGAACATGATTGCCGGCCTTGAGGAGCCTACTTCTGGGTATATTTACTTTGACGGACAGATAGTTAACGACATTCCTCCTGAAAAGCGAGACGTGGCAATGGTTTTCCAAACCTTTGCCCTCTATCCTCATCTGAATGCTTTTGAGAATATCGCTTTTCCGCTAAAAGTCAGAAAATATCCAAAGGACGAGATAAAAAACAAAGTGATTCAGGTTGCTGAGATGCTTAGGATTAGGCACATCCTAAATAAGAAGCCATACGAACTCAGCGGTGGAGAACGTCAAAGAGTGGCTCTGGCCCGGGCAATTGTCAGAGAGCCTAGACTTTTCCTACTTGATGAGCCATTATCGAACATTGATGCCAAGCTAAGAGTCTACATGAGAGCAGAGCTGATCAGACTGCAGAAAGATCTAGGTATAACCACGATTTATGTGACTCATGATCAAGTTGAGGCAATGACGATGGGCGATAGAGTTGCAATCATGAATTTAGGCAAGATCATGCAGGTAGGATCACCTATGGAAGTTTTCAAGAAGCCGGCCAACATATTCGTGGCCGGATTCGTAGGATCTCCTCCGATGAACTTCTTCGAGTGTAGCCTAAAAACAAACGGTAAGAACCTTTTAGATTGTGGATACTTTACACTTTCAATTGATGAAGAATTGGCCAATATTATTAAGCAGAAGAGTAGTGGTTCTGAACTAATCTTAGGAATTAGACCAAATGATATTAAAGTTACTGTTGATAGAATTTCAGACGATAGCTTCCAGTCCGAAGTATTCGCGGTAGAAAGATTAGGAACAGAAAGTGTCGTTAACTTTAAACTCGGTGATGCAATCTATAAATCAGTAATAGAAGGAGTTGTATATTATAGATTCGGTGAGAAGGTATGGGTCACCATTGACAAAAATGCTATACATATATTTGATAAGAAGTCTGAAAATGCGATCCTGTAGATTGGCAATTTTTGGTTTATTTTAATTGGTTTACTGTTGTTTTGATCCATGGGAAGATTGTTTTGGGTGTCCATCCGTAGTTGTAGAGTGATATGCCGTCAGCTCCTCCGTTTAGCGCTGCTTGCATGCTCATTGTTAGGTTTTCTTTTGTGTATATCGTTGGGTAGTTTGTTCTTATTGATGGGATGGCCCAGCAGTTTTCATCTATTTGTATCTTTAGTATCCTGACGTAGTTCTCGATTCGCCTAGGGTTTTCGAAGTAGCATATGTAGTCTATGGCATCGACTACCTTGCTGATTTTTTGGAGGTTGAAGCCTTCGTTAAGCCACATCGCTGCTCCTGATATGATACTGATTTTTACTTTGTTGTTTATTGATTTTAAATTTTCGCGTATTTGTTTGACCATCTCTAAACTTGTTATCGACTTGAATTCCACAAGTTGTTCTAGGTGCTCGTCAGTCATTAGGTATTCGTGAAACATCGATGCTAGGTCTGTTTCCGGGATGCTTATGAAGAGGTCTGGTGGGCTGTTAATAGTCATAGATATTATTTCTCGTGCTTTTTTCTTGATCTCGGAGAGCTTTATGCCGTGCTCTTTTGCCTTTGCCTCGCAGTGTGGGCAATAGCAGCTTGAGAATAGGTATGAAAATAGTGGGTCTACGTAGATTCCGAATGTTTCGTGGTGATCGAAGTGTGTCAAGCCCCATGGATAGGCGACAGACTCTAGCTGTATCATGTTGAGGTCATAGTTGCTTGCTAAGTCGCGTACGAGGCCTATTACGTATTCTCTTGCGTCTGGGTTGTTAGGACACATGAAGTTTTCATCGATGTTGTCAAGTGGGTCCCTAACCGCTACATCTGGGTTGCCTCTAACCAGTTCGTAGTTGTGAAGGCAGACCGTCCAAGAATTTACCCTCAGTCCATAATTTTTCGAGCTATCTGTTGCAATTTTTAGGACATCGTAGTCTCTGTATTTCTTGGATTTTCTTGGCCTTAGTTTCGTCTTGCTGTAGAACTCTTGCGTAGGATTAAAGTAAACTACTCCCTCTTCAGCGAAGTAGATAATTTTTTGTGGATTATGTGGAAGAATGTATCTACCACAGTGATAGCTCGTGGCTAGGTTGACGTGTGTTAACCCCATGTCCTTCATTGAGCTGAAGACGTTATCAGGACCCTCATCAATCAGATCCCATGGATGCAGATACATTGCAAAATAATTTTTTATCATAATTTTTAATGAATAAAAGTTATACTTAAGTCTTGTAGGTCTCTCTACTCATACCGGCCATAAGGTCAAGTATATTAGTTGACAATTGTTTTTAGGATTAAGTAAGTTTTAGAATTTAGGTATATTTGGAAAAATTTGTTAATTCGATAAATAAGCCTTTTCTATAACTTCGTTTTTCTTAGAGAGACCTTAAACTTCGAAGAACGTATCGTTCTCAGTGAGTGGTCCCATAGAAACTGCAGCGTTGGGGAGTACTACAGGATGCATGCTGACAGTCTCGCTAGGTTCGAGGAGTTCTGGGCTAGCATAGCGAGAGAACTGGACTGGTTTAAGCCATTGAAAAGATGCTAGAGCATGGCGAGTATCCAAACGTATACAAATGGTTCGTAGGTGGTAGTCTCAATTTATCCTATCTCTGCCTAGATAGGCATGTGAAGAATTGAAGGAAGAACAAAGTCGCAATAATCTGGGAAGATGAGTCGGCGAAAAGCAGTAACGAGCCACTCGAGGTCAAGATGCTTACTTACTATGGGTTATGGAGAATCGTTAATAAAGTTGCCTACGTGATGAAAAATAAGCTTGGGTTGAAGAAGGGTGATCAGGTTGCATTTTACATGCCGATGATCCCTGAGCTCCCCATACTTATGCTGGCTGCTGCTAGGATCGGTGTGATCTTTACTCAGGTTTGCAGTGGTTTTAGCGCTGAGGCGCTAGCGACTAGGGTTAACGATCTGGGAGTCCGCTATCTTTTTACGACTGAGAGGTATTATCGTAGAGGCAATGTAATTCGTACAAAGAACATTGCAGATAAAGCAGTTAATGACTGCCCAACTGTTGAGAAGATCGTAATAATTAAGGAGAATAGGCCTATCAGACATCTCAATCGACAACAATAGGGATGTCTTCTTAGATGAATTGTTAAAGGATGTGCCCTTCAATACTTACGTTGAGCCTGAGCAGACGGAGAGTAATGACACGCTATATGTGATTTATACGTCAGGAACTACCGGGAGCCAAAAGGAATTATTCATGATACAGGTGGATACGCAACTATTCTACACGCAACGATGAAGTGGATATTTGACATTAGGGATGACGATATTCACTGGTGTACGGCAGACATTGGCTGGGTCACAGGACATTCATACATGGTCTTCGGACCATTGATGATGGGTGTTACGACGCTGATCTTTGAACGCGCGCCCGACTATCCCGAGCCAGATAGATGCTGGAGCATAATTGAAAGACATGGCGTCACTATATTCTACATATCACCAACGGCAATTAGGGCGTTCATGAGACTCAGCACTGACTATGTCAAGAAGCACGACCTATCAACTCTCAGGTTGATTCACAGCGTAGGCGAGCCGATTAATCCATCGGCATGGAAATGGCTATTCGAAGTCGTTGGAAATAAGAGATGCCCTGTTGGCAGTACTTGGTGACGAGGTAAAAGGTAAGGTCCTTATTGCTTACGTAGTACTGAAGACCGGCGTATATCCAGGCCCAAACATTCAGACAGAGCTTAAGAAATGGATAAGGGAGAAGATCGGACCCATCGCCGACCCGAAGAACATATTCGTTGTTAGAGGGCTACCAAAGACTAGGAGCGGAAAGATCATGAGGATAGTGGTGAAGGCTTTAGCTCTCGGAGAACCGGTCGGTGACATATCGACGCTTGAGGACGAGAGCGCAGTGGAGGATATTAAGGCAGCATACGAGGCGCTGGCAAAAGAACTAGAATCAACAAAGAATTAGTATTTTTCGTTGACTATTTTTATTTTAACACTCTATTATAAATCTAGTGAGTGAATATTTTGTCAGCACAACTGGGCCATCTTGAGTAACGAGGAAGTTATTTTCTAGTCTGATTCATCCGCCTATTTCGGGAACGTATAGTCCGTTCTCGAGCGTTAAGGTCATGTTCGGCTTTAAAACATCTCTTGAGATGGGAATGAAGAATAGAGACTCCCACCCCTCTAGCCCGATTCCATGTCCCGCGTGATGCGGGAAGAACTCGCCGTATCCAGCCTCCTTGAACGTGTTGTACACGGCCCTGTAGATCTCTGCGCCAGTAACGCCCGGCCTCAGCAATTTCATTCCATTTTCAAGAGCCCTCATGACGACCGAGTGAATTTTTTTATCTGCTTATCCGATGGGGCGCCGCCGACAACAAATGTTCTGCAAGTATCTGACCAGTACTCCTTGTATATCCCCAGAGACCGATTATGAATGTCTCTCCACCTCTCGATACCTTGTCTGTAGGCGGACCTCCGATGTACAGCGACCTCTTGCCTGAGACGGAGTCGCCAGCAGAGTACTGAAACGTCCCGACTTTCTTGCACAGTTCTTGATGCACCTCGCTGTAGACGTCAACCTCCCGCTTGCCAGGCACGGCGAGCAATTTAGACAATGCGTATCCATGATCATTCAGTGCGCAGATGGTCTTAATCAGTTCCAGCTCGTCTGGGTCCTTTGCAGTCCACATACTGATGATGTCGTTTGAAATATCGATTATCCTGAAATCTTCGAAGACGTTCTTTATCGAGAGGAATAATGAGTGCGGAAGGTTCCACGAGTCCGCACCTATTTTTAGCACCTGCCATGTATTCCTTAAGGAGCTCCTTTGCCTCGTTAACAACAAAGCCTGGATACGCCACCACTCTACTGTCGAGCCCATAATTATTGTAGGTCACTATCTCGCCGCCGAAACTCTTTTCAGCCAGGCCCTCATCGGTAGGTCCGGTAAAGAGCACGGGTACTTTTCCCTCGCGGTAGAACAGGTATGTTGGTAGGATTAACCCGCCGCTCATGAACCCGGTAAAGTAGTAGACTTCCTTCTTTCCAGAGACAACAACGCCGTCAAGGCCCTTGAACTCGACCAGCTTCCTTAGCCTATTAAATCTTATGAGTGGACCCTCACTCCATGGCATGACTACTCAGCCAAAAAAGAATAAAATTACGTTTATGGGTTACTGCTCCACTTCTCCATCGACTCTTAGTCTGCTTACTCGCTCTGGATTTCTAAGCGCAAAAGCGACTAGGGACGCCTCTATAGAGCCTTTAGGCGGCAGGGTTATGTGTGTCTTCCGTTCTACTTGTGCTGGTAGTCCGCCGGGATAGCTTGTGCATGGCTCTAAAGCAACATTCCACGCCGAGCCGTACCAAGGGTAGTCTGGGAGGTTGTAGTTCTGCCAGAACCATATGTATCGATAAACCTGTAGGTCCCAAGCCAGCCCAAAGCCTATTTTGAGCCTTGGATTAGAGAGAACGTACCACCCCTCTCTCAAGTTTGTCAAGAATGAAGTCTCATTAGCCACCACTCCTTTTGAAGGAATCACGCTGAGGTCAACAGTGCTGCCGTCCTTGCCGATTACTTTAGGCCACTCATAAGTCCCTGGCTTTAGCCTGCCAAAGGGCTCTCCCTCTTCGACAATCACTGTGGCTGGCTGAGGTATCTTGATGGTGCATCCGGGCTCTAGGAAAGGCTCTCCAAAGGCCGGATGCTGCAGCCACGAGTACTCGAGTGTCTGCTTGCTCGGGTTAGTTAGCCGCTCCCTAAAGTATATCTTTTCCTCGTCCCTCCTCATGCTTATCAACCTGTCAAGTCTGAACGGGTACCGGACACCCTCCACCCATAGATGCGCCGACACCTCGTCTCTGCTGTCCTTCAAGACCTCGCACATCCATGGCAGCATCGCTGACTCACCGTGTATGCCGAGTTCAGCGCCCCTAAATGTGACGTTTCTACCGCCGGCCGAGGGGACGATGTCTTGCCAGCCGCCTCCATAATAATCCATGAATCCACCCATAGTGTTTGGGTCTGGCAGCGTCCCTATGGTTGGGTTTCTCCAGCCAATAGGCGAGTGCCACATAAAGTCTAAATCCATCGGCTTATACACCAGCTCAATAATGTCTCCGCCCTTGTCAAGAAGAACTACGAGCCGGACCTGCTGATTCTCCATTATAAGAGTCCTCATATCTCTATACTTCCACTCTGTCGAAATACGGCAGAACATGAAAT
>Ga0209393_1000507_pt1 | contig 18821 bp, 17 predicted proteins | sample SSWtaG_2_FD_184117 | JGI IMG/M metagenome (GOLD analysis project Ga0209393, IMG submission 184117) | Hot spring microbial communities from Sandy's Spring West, USA to study Microbial Dark Matter (Phase II) - SSWsed_130316 (SPAdes)... | ecosystem: Environmental > Aquatic > Thermal springs > Hot...
CCCTTTTCCCTCAGCCATCGCTCTTCTTCTGAGCCTGCCTCAATTCGTTCACCCTTCTCTACCATGACGATGAAAGTTTCAGGGTCATAAAAGGTAAAGTGCGAGACGAAGGGTGGTGTCTCTTTTCCCACTCGCTCCACTTGGGAGAAGCCAACTTCAACGAGTGTTTCTCTCCCAAGCAAGTTGACCATGACAATTAAAGTTTGACGCTGAGAATTTACCTCTTCTATACGACCCACAGTGTCAACGAAAGGTCCAGACTTAATCCTAACTGTTTCTCCCTTGTGCCATATAGGGCGTGGGCGTGGTGTCTCCTCCCCCATTATCCTCAAAATTCTGTCAACTTCGTGGTCGCGCAAAGGTTGGATAAGTGAGACACCGCTCCTATCCGTCTTACCTTCCTGGACACTGAAGAAGCCTGTAACCCCGGGAGTTCGCCTCACTAAGTGCCATGTTTCCTCGTCCAAGACCATTTCAACCAAAATGTAGCCGGGGAAAATCCGCCTTTCTATTGGACCTCCCCGATGGCTTTGAATATCTCGCTCTTTCGGGATAACAATCCGACCAATCTTTTCCTCTAACCCCAATGCCTTTGCCCTTCGCTCCAAAAGTTGCTTGACCTTTTCCTCTTGTCCTGTCATGACATGAACGGCATACCAGCGTTTTCTGACTTTCGGTTGTTGGAGTTGGGTCATAGGTGTGCCTCCTACCGATGAAAGAGTGAAAAGATTCTCGCGAAAATGAAGTCCAATGTCGCTAAGTAAGCAGCGGATGCTAAAATGACGAATAAAACAGCCATGCTGTAACTGAGCACTTCCTGTTTTGTCGGGCGCTGAGTGAGTTTCAGTTCAGCCCAACAATCCATCAAAAATTGTCGGATGCGTGAGAACAGATTGCCCTCGCCTCTCAATGTAAGACGCCGACGAACCGTCGTTTCAGGTAAAGTTGATTTCATTCGCAGCAATCGTCTCACCCTCTTTGTTGAGACACCAATCCATCGCTCGTTACTCTGTCAGCACGAACGAGACCGTCATCTATATGTCATGGTGGCGCTGTCAATTATAACTCAATCCCAACAAAAAATCAACTGCCCATAAGCCATCGTTTCAATTTAACTGGCTGTGCCAAATATGATAGCAGCATCATCAGCGACTGTAAATGTTGGAGGAGAGTGTTCCAAAAGTCAAAAATTTCCTTCCCATGCTACAGGCTCGTAGTTGATAATGCAACCAAAAGCAAACCATGCTACGGACTTCAGTCCGTAGTTGATGACGCATAAAATTGAGCGCCGACTTCAGTCGGCGAAACTGTGAGAGGGAGAGGCTACTACCGAGCCAAAAATGACTGAAAACCGCACTTCGCACTCAACACATCATTTAGGCTCACCAGAAGGTTCGCCCTCCCAAACGCCGAATGAATTCGGCGCTTTAAAAATTCGTCATCAACCACTGGCTGAAGCCAATGGCATGTTCAGTCAGTTTTAGAACACTCTCCCTTTGACATGAGAACGACGCTACCAAATTCGTCATCAACCAGAGGCTAAATCCAATGGCATGAATAATTTTGGGACGCACTCTGAAAAACTGAACAGCGTGATGAAAGGGTTGCAAACTTTTGAGAGCGAAAGCGTTGCCCAACTTACTTGCTAAAACTTTGTCTGGTTTCATGTCGTTGAAACTTGCCTGAAAAGGTGAACAAAGATGACTGGGACATTGAGCAATCGGCTTTTCTGGCTGTGGTCGGTTGGTGCGCTTGCCGTTTATGTAGGGGCTATTTTGCTCGTTGCTATCGCTTGTGTCATCTATGCCGGGGTCGGGAACATAACTGCAGCCATCTTGTCCGAAGAACTGCGTTTTTCCACAAAGTTGTCGGTTCTAACCGCCACGATAAGCACCATTTTGAGCCTAATTGTTGGCATCCCTGCGGCGTATGCCCTTGCGCAATATCGTGGTCGGTTTAAAGCCCTCGTGGACACGCTCCTTGACCTTCCAATAGTCATGCCTCCTATAGCGTTGGGCGTTGCACTTCTCGTTTTCTTCACCCAATTCCCTTCCCAAACAAGTTCGGTTGAGAAATGGTTTGAGGCTTTAGGGCGACCAATTGTTTATGAAGTCCCTGCCATTGTCATCGCTCAATTTGCTGTCGTTTCTGGCTATGCCCTACGAATTTTGAAAGCGGCATTTGAAAGTCAAGACCCGCGTTTGCGAGATGTAGCCAGAACCCTCGGCTTGTCCCAGTGGAAAATCTTTTTCTGGATTGAGTTGCCCCAGTCAACAACGAGTTTGTTAGCAGCAACAGTTTTGCTTTGGGCAAGGGCTATGGGTGAGTTTGGAGCGACGGTCGTCTTGGCGGGAGCAACTCCTGGCAAAACTGATGTCTTGCCAATTTCAATCTACCTCGCTCTTAACCGAGCCGAGATTGACAAAGCCTTAGCAGCATCGGTGGTCTTAATCCTCGTGGCTGTCTCGGCTCTGTTCCTCTTCCGCAAACTCGTCCAACGAGCCGTTTGAAGAAACTTTGCTGTCCCTGAAAGTGGGTGAGAAGTGTGGGGTTGACTGAGTTGCTTTTTGTTAAGATAACAGGTGGCAACACGATTTTGCAAGGTCTGCTGGGCGGGATCGTCATAACTCTGATGAACACATTTGGCGCTCTATTGGTTCTTGTTTGGCGAAAACCGTCAGAGCGATTTTTGGATGCGTCTCTCGGCTTCGCTGCGGGAGTGATGCTGACAGCAAGTTTCACGAGCCTAATTTTGCCGGGAATTGAGCACGGAGGGTTCATCCCGACTTTCATTGGGGTAGTTCTCGGCGCCCTCGCTCTTGACATTGCTGACCACTTGATACCTCACTCTCACGCCGTTTTGGGATATGAAGGCTTGGCTCAAACTCGCCTCAGGGCTGTTTGGCTCTTCATAATCGCTATCACTATCCACAACATGCCTGAAGGACTCGCCGTCGGGGTAGGCTTTGGTTCAGGGGACTTGCCCAACGCTTTGAAGTTAATGCTTGCTATCGGCATACAGAACATCCCTGAAGGTTTGGCTGTTTCCGTTTCCGCTTTGAGTGCTGGTTTGGGCGCCCATTTTTACGCTTGCTTTGTGGGTGTAAGGGCTGGTCTCGTTGAAATTCCGCTGGCACTTTTGGGGGCATGGGCTGTCCACATAGCCCAACCAATTTTGCCTTACGCTATGGGTTTCGCTGCAGGCGCTATGCTTTATGTCATCAGTGACGAAATTGTCCCCGAAACTCACCGAAAAGGTCATGAACGATGGGCGACCTTTGGCACAATTTTAGGCGTAATGGTGATGCTTTACCTTGATGTCGCACTCGGTTGACAGAACGAGAATTAGCAAGGAGAGGTGAGAAGGAATGGGAGCGTGGGCAGAACAAATGTTAAAGCAGTTGTCGCCACAGGAGTTAGTTGGGCAGTTGGTTTTATCAGGAGTAGGAGAAAGGTGCGACGAAATTCTCAGGCTCGCGGAAGAAGGGAAAGTTGGCGCTTTGATTTTCTACGGCAAGGACATGCCTGACCCGCAAAGCGCTGCTCAACTTGCAAACGAGTTCCAACGCAGGAGCAAAGTTCCGCTGTTGATTGCTGCCGACTTTGAAGCGGGCACTGGGTTCATCATGCCTGGTGGAACGAAACTGCCTTCCAACATGGCAATTGGAGCAACAGGTTCAGCAGAACTGGCTCAAAAATGCGGCGAAGTCACGGCGAAGGAAGCAAAAGCGGTTGGCATCAATTGGATTTTCGCTCCCGTCGTTGATGTCAACATCAACCCAGAAAACCCAATCATAAACATCCGAAGTTTCGGCAGTGACCCTGATGAAGTTGCAAGGCTTGCAGTCGCTTGGATTAGCGGTTGTCAAGGAAACGGTTGTCTGGCTACGGCTAAACATTTCCCAGGTCACGGCGACACGAGCGAAGATTCCCACCGCGTCATGCCGGTCGTCCCACACGACTTGGAAAGGATGTGGCAGGTGGAACTCAAACCTTTTCAAGCAGCCATCAACGCTGGTGTCGCGTCTATAATGACAGCACACATCCACTTCCCTGCCATTGACCCCACTTCCGGTTTGCCCGCAACCCTGTCCCAAAAAATCTTGACAGATTTGCTTCGCAATCAGATGGGTTTCAAAGGGCTTGTCGTTACCGATGCGATGGCAATGCACGCCATCAAACATAACTTCCCAATGGACGAAGCCGTCGTCATGGCTGTCAATGCCGGCGCCGATGTGATTATTGCGGATGACGCACCATCAACCTACGAAGCCCTGTGGCAAGCCCTTCAGGATGGGAAACTATCAATGGAGCGAGTTCGCGAGGCTGCAAGGCGAATTCTTGAGGCAAAGGAGTGGTGCGGGCTGAACCGGCAAAAGTTTGTGGAAGAGGACAAAGTCGCAGAAATCGTCGGCTGCACTGAGCATCAGGAGATTGCCCAGTTGGTCGCGGAGAACTCCGTCACGGTTTTGAGAGACGAAGGAGTCCTGCCGTTGCGCCCTGAAGCCGAATTATTCGCGGTCGTTGCGGAAAGCGTTCGCTGGACTGGGGAAAAACCTTCAGATGAATTGGCAGCACTAATCCGAGAACTTTTCCCTAACGCCACCGTTCTTCTCATCTCCCGTGATCCAACCCATGACGAAGTTTCTGCAACTGTCAAGGGATTGAACGAATCGCACAGCGATGTGGCTTTGCTCTGCATCTTTCCGAGAGCGGAAGCCTATCAGCCCGAAAGCGCCCACGCAGGCGGCGGCATGTTAGCGCTGGCGGAGCAATTGGCGAACAAGTTGCCTTTGACTATCGCTTCCTTTGGAAGTCCCTATCCGCTTGCCAAGTTTCCATTTGCAAAAGCGCTCCTTTGCGCTTACAGCGATTGCCCAGCGTCCCTTTCAGCAGGTGTGAGGGTTTTAGCGGGGAAACTTGAGGCGAAAGGTAAATTGCCTGTGACTTTGGTGAGTTGAGTTACGGTCGGTGATGTTGATGAGGAACGAATGGGCACCATTAAGGCTTTTTGACCCTTTGGATGGGGTGACAATTGCTGAGCCACCTGACATTGGGCGAGGTAACTGGGCTGGGGCAGCGAATGTGTGGTTTGACGAAACAGGGGATTTCTGGCTCGTCTACCGATTGAGAAAACCTCACCCGCATCGCGGCTATTTGCTCCGAATTGCCAGAAGCACCGACGGGGTGAACTTCACAACTGTTTGGGAGATGACGAAAGAGCAATTGGGAACAGAAAGTATGGAGCGTTGCGCTTTGATCAGGCTTGACAAAAACCTATGGCGACTTTTCGTCAGTTTCGTTGACCCTGCTGACCGCCGCTGGCGAATTGACGCTATGGATGCTCCATCACCAGCCCAATTTGACCCACAAAAACGCAAAGTAACTTTAACCGCAGCAGACATTGGCGTTGAAGGCGTCAAAGACCCAGTGGTTTACCGCTTGGCTGGGCTTTGGCTCATGTTCGTGAGTTTTTCGCCAACGCCACCTAACGCCACTGAAGAGTTGAAACAAAAGATGCACGCAACGGGAGATGTTTTTGCCACTGGATTTTCAAGGAGCGCAACCGGTTTGGCAGTGAGCGAAGACGCTGAGAAGTGGGAATGGCAAGGCGAGGTTTTCGGTAACCGACCTGGCGAATGGGACGGATATGCAGGGAGAATCACCAGCATCGTTTTCCACTTGCCCATCTTCGTCGCGTTTTACGATGGCAGCAGGACAGTTGAGGAAAACTACGAGGAGAAAACAGGCATCGCTTTCAGTTTTGATTTGCGCCATTGGGAACGGGTGAGCAGAAGTCAACCGGCTTTGACTTCGCCCTATGGAACAAGGTCGCTAAGATACATGTCGGTTGTCCCCGTAGGCTCCGAGTGGTTCTGCTACTACGAATTTTGCCGACCTGACGGAAGCCACGAACTGAGGCTGAGCCGCGTAGAAGTCAACTGACGGTTTCTTTCAGAGCAACTGAAAAGCGCCTGCAGTTAGAGGTGGCATTTGAGCCCATACCAAGCCATTGTGAACGCTCACGACCTCATCACCCACGAGCAATTTTGCACCTCTAACTTCCCGCCCGATTAGCCAACGGGCGAAAATCGGCACCGATGCGGGTGTGTAGCCTGCATTCACCACCAGCAAAACTTCTTTTCCCGCAGTCCTCCAACATGTGTAGTGGACATTGCCTTCTCTTCCGGTCGCCAATTCGTAAGCGTCGTCAGCAGTCAAGAGCGACTGAAGTTGTCTCACTTCCCTTGCGATGTGGGGCATCGTTTCCCAAAACTTTCTCCCCATCGGCTTGTAAATGAACCAGTAAATGAGCCGACCGCCTGTAACTATGGTTAGCCAAGTGTGTGTTCGCGCTTCCTCTGCTGTCGGTTCCCTAACAGCGTCGTCGTAGCCATACATTTGTTGCCAAAAAGCAACCGGCTTTCCCAGCGGACGACAATCTCGGTTCATTCGCCAAAGCAAATCTGCTAACTTGGAAAATGGGTTTTCAACATCTCCGAACGGGTAACAATCAAGGGAACCAAAATCGCTGGCTTGAAGCGAGCCATAGCCACCTTTACCATCAATCCAGTAGAGCCAGTTAAGTTGTGCTGGTCGGTATGGGTCCACCTGTTTTGCTGCTTGGTAGACAATGGCTAAATCCTCTTCCCTTCTCCCGCTTTGACGCCACCATGTCTCGGGTTCGTCAAGGAGATACCAAGCGACAATTGCTGGGTGATTGCAGAATGAGGCGATGGTCGTGGTTATCTCATCTACAATCTCCGGAGTCATCTTCCCCACAGGTCTCAGCCACGCAATCACCCACAAGTTCCTTTTTTGGGCTTCATCCAGAAATGAGTTCGTTTGTTGCCATGATGAATCGGCAGGGACAACTGCATTGAAACCGTGTGCTGCGATATCGTCCAGCCACCAAGATTCAGGGTTTGCGTGGATGCCTTGAGCGAAAATTATCGTAGGCTCACCGTTGATTACCAAATGCCGCCGAATTCTGTCAATTTGGACAAAAGTGCCGACATCATCCAATGGCGGGAGTTTCACCAACAAATCGCTTACCAAAGCCACTATGCTACCTCCCTCAGAAACCGCTTCAAAAACGATCTCGTGGGTGCCGGCAGGCAGACCATCAATCCGAAAAGAAATAAAGCGCTTCTCGGCGGGAAAGAGTAGCGGGTCACCCTCTGCCGGCAAATCCAATTTTCCGAACCTACAGCGAACTTTTACAGGTTCTGACAAGTTGTTTTCGCACCAAACCTGCATGATAGGTTCGTGCAGGTATGCGTTGAACTGGATGGTTGCGTGAAATGGGTGGTCGCATGACTTCAGGAAAATATCGTCACGGTAAAGGGGAGTGTATTCAGTTGCAACTTCACCTTCTTCCAACTGTGGAGCAGCCAGCCACAAATTTCCCGACTGGATGAACGAAATTGAGACGATGAATTTTCCTCGTGCCCAATGTCCTCGTTGGGGTTGGGCGGTGAAGGTAAAGCGTTGCCATTGGGTTGAGGCTTTGACCGTAGCACTTTGGTCATAACCGAGATTCAGCGTGACAGGGAATTCACCTCGGTCCGCTCGCATGTAGACCGAGAAGGTGTAAGTTTTCCCAGAAGGCAGTAAATAGGCGAACGACTGGAGCGAAAACCATGTCCCATTTTGGGGGTTGAATAGCCTCAAGACCCTCGTGTTAGGCACGGGTGAACCGTCTTCCAAAGAGATGCACCTGTCCCAATTGCGGATTCTCTCTGCAACCCCCGTTCCCCACCAATCGGGGACTTCGCCGTTAGTGGAAAACCAAAAGTGGGAGTTACGGAGCAAGTTCCTCGGTTGACTCCAACACTGAACTCGGTCATCTTTACCCGACATCAAATGCCACCTCAATCTTTGAAGGAGATCACGCTAAAGATAAGGTGCGTGGGACGGCAGAAAGTCAGTTTTTTCTCAGAAGCGCAGGCTGAGGGTTAGCACGATGCCGTTGCTCTCTTTTGCACTGCCAGTGTGGTAACGAAGTTGCAATTCGGAGCGAGGACCGAGATAGTATGCAGCACCTACAGTCCCGCCCAAGCGGGTCTTGTAGTCGGTTTGATCGCCGACATCAATCTTCGCGTAGACGATGCCGATGCCAGCAATTAAGTCCAACCTCGGCGCATAGTTTTGGCGCTGGTTAAGGAACAAGGCGAAGTGGGAATATTTGATACCTGGCCCAGAGCCTTCAGTGTAATCCAAACTCACGATGCCTGTTTCGGGGAAGTTCCGTTCCAGCCCGATGTAAGCCCAAAAAGTGTCGGTTGCATCGCGGATATTGCTTGCCGTTGGCCAAAGCACCCCTAACCTCACCGCCCACTTTTGCTGAGGCTCTTCAACTTGCGCTAATGCCGGCAGAACCATCGTTACCAATAGAACCACAACACCAATCAACCTTCGCACCATAGTTTCAACCCCCTCCTTGCTTTGCAGCGGTTGTCAAGGTTCCGCTGCTTAGGATTTTTAAGGCTTTCTTAAGCCGTCCCACGCACTTTTCCTTGCCCAAAACTGCCATAAGGTGAAAGAGGCTTGGACCTTCCATGCGACCAGTTATAGCAGCGCGGGTCGGGTGAATCACCTCTGCCGCCTTCAACCCGCGTTCCGCTGCAAATTGGCGCACAGTCACTTCAACTTGTTCCACACTAAATTCATCCAACGCTTCCAATCGGTTAGACAACTCTGAGAGTAATTCTGAGATGCCTTCCTTACTCAAACGAACAATTGCCTTTTCGTCGTAACTTTTTGGCTCACGGTAGAAGAAATCAGCCAACTCCACAGCCTCGCTCAAAGTCCTCATTCGCTCTTGGATGAGTGGCGTCACTTGCAGCAAGTAGCGCCACTCCTCGTCAGTGGGCGGGTTGTGAACCCAACCTTGTTCGGCGAAATAGGGAACAAGCATTTGTGCGAGTTCTTCAACGGGTTTTTGGCGGACATAGTGCCCGTTCATCCAGAGCAACTTCTCCAAGTCAAAAATTGCGCCCGACAGCTTGACCTCTGAAAGTTCAAACTCGGCAATCAACTCCTCGCGAGTTTTAATTTCCCGTTGGTCTCGCGGATACCAACCGAGCAACGCCAAAAAGTTGAACATCGCCTCGGGCAGAATTCCCATCCTGCGGTATTCGTTCAGCGAAACGGCACCGTGGCGCTTGCTCAGTTTGCTTCTGTCAGCACCAAGAAGCAAAGGTAGGTGGACAAACTGAGGCGGTTCGTAACCGAGAGCCGTGTAAAGGTGCAATTGTCTTGGCGTGTTGGAAATGTGGTCTTCGCCCCGGATGACATGGGTGATGCCCATATCGTGGTCGTCAACGACGCAGGCGAAATTGTAAGTTGGAAACCCGTCACTTTTGAGGATGACGAAATCGTCAAGTTCTCGGTTGGCGAATCGGATTTCGCCCCGAATTATGTCGTTGAAAACGACCTCACCCTCAATAGGCATGGCAAATCGCAGGACATAAGGGCGACCTTCACTCATCAACCGCTCCCTTTCCTCTGGCGAAAGGCGGCGGCATCGCCGGTCATATTTGGGGGCGATACCTTTAGCCAACATCTCCTGACGCCGTTGTTCTAATTCTTCCGGCGTGCAAAAGCAAGGGTAAGCCTTTCCCATCTCAAGCAACCGCTTTGCTTCCCTCTGATACAATTCAAGCCGCTGGGACTGGTAAACGATGGGTTCGTCCCAGTCAAGCCCGAGCCATTTTAACCCTTCAACGATGTCCTGTTCAAATTCGGGCTTGCTTCGTTCCCTATCGGTGTCTTCAATTCGCAGCAAAAACTTGCCACCATGTTTTCGGGCAAAGAGCCAATTAAAGAGTGCCGTCCGAGCCGTTCCGACATGAAGGTAACCTGTCGGTGAAGGTGCAATCCGAACGCGAACTTCACTCAACTTTGCTTCACCTTCCTCAAAGACCAAAAGTCGCTTTCAAATTGTGTCTTGTCTGAACTTGAAAGGACAGATGCTAACGGTGTCGTAGCAGTTCGCGAACTTTTCGCGAGTATCGCCCGTATTGGTAGACGGCTGCACAAGCACCCTCGGAAGAAACCATGCACGCACCTATTGGGTGCTCGGGAGTGCAGGCAGTCCCGAAAACCTTGCACTCCCAAGGCAAAATGGCACCCCGCAAAACCTCACCGCATTGACAAACTTTCGGGTCAGAAACTTGCCGGCGAGGCAAATCAAAGTGCAATTCAGCGTCAAATTCCGCAAACTCAGGTTTTAACTTGAAAGCGCTCTTCTCAATCCATCCTAATCCACGCCACTCAAAAGTGTCCCTCAAATCAAAAACTTGAGCCATCACTTCCTTAGCCTTCGTATTCCCGTTGGGGCGGACGGCTCTCGTGTATTGGACATCAACTTTTGGCTCGCCTTCAATCAGTTGTTTGACAAGCATGTAAATGGCTTGCAGCATGTCAAGTGGCTCAAAACCGCTGATGACAATCCCCTTGCCGTATTCCCTCGGGATAAACTCCCAAGCCTTTGAGCCTATCACCGTCGTTACATGTCCAGGACCGATGAAGCCATCCAACCGAGTTTCAGGGCTGTCAAGTAAAGCCCTAATAGCCGGCAAAACAAGGACATGGTTGCAAAAGACGAAGAAGTTGCGGATGCCTAATTGTTTCGCTCGCAACAGCGTGACTGCAGTGCCCGGTGCGGTCGTTTCAAATCCGATGGCGAAGAAAACGACTTTTCTGTCAGGGTTTTGTTGGGCGAGTTTTAAGGCATCAAGTGGCGAATAGACCATGCGGACATCAGCGCCGTCGGCTTGAGCATCAATCAGGGAGCCTTCAGAGCCCGGAACCCTCATCATATCGCCGAAAGTCGCCAAAATAACGCCATCATATTTGGCGATTGCTATCGCATCGTCAACTTTTCCCATCGGTAGAACGCAAACTGGGCATCCCGGACCGTGAACCAACTCAATATTTGTTGGCAAGACATCGTGCAGTCCGTATCGGTAAATGGTGTGGGTATGTCCGCCACAAATCTCCATGATATGGAAGTAATGACCTTGAGCGAGACGCTCTATCTCCCGGACAATCCCTTTCGCCAGTTCCGAATTGCGAAATTCGTCTATGAACTTCATCTTGGCTCCCCCTCAAAAACTCGTTTGGCTTCGGCTATATTGGAGTGTCGTGGTTCCTACCGTTTCGTAAAAATCTGCAAACGGTCAGGCGAAAGCCCAATTTCGGAGGGCACATTTCCTGCCGTGCCAAAAATTTTGTAAACGGTCGGGCAGGAGCCCAACCCTCCGAAGGGGATTTGGTCAGGGGTAACCTTTTCCGTCATCCCCTGACCAAATCGTTGCAAATTCGTCTCCAATGCCTTGCCCGAGTTGTCTCAGTAGCGCTAAAGTTTGCATCGCCTCTTCTTCGTTAACCTTTTGGATGGCGAAGCCAACATGGACGAGAACCCAATCGCTGACCTTGACATCTTCAAGCAAAGCAACGCTTATGTTCCTCCTAACGCCGCCTATATCAACCTTGGCGATTTGGTTCTCCTCGTCAACGATTTCAACGACTTTGGCGGGGACGGCGAGACACATTTGTTTTCACCTCGTTGTTTCATTTTGGCGAAAGCAATCGCCCGTCCACCTCTATCGTGTGGTTGACGAATTTTGCCGATTGGACGAACTGGAAGCCATCCCACCTTTCCGACTCAACTGTGTAGCCAATGGAAAGGTTAACGCGTTTTTGCCGAATTGAACCCAAAGCAGGGTCAAACCAAAACACTCCTTCAACCTTCGCTCCACCTGTCACGATAATTGAGGCGTCCTTCCACTCCCACACCAATTTCACCGGACTTTGCAACTGCACGGAAATTTTGAAGCAATCCTTCCCATCAATCGTCTCCCTTCCCTCAAGTCGGTAAGTTACCGTCAATCGCCTTGGTTCGTTCGGCGGTTTCAATCCAACCGAAATTTGGTATTGCCACCTGTCACCTATGCCGATTTCTGAAAGTGGGAAAACGGGACTAATGCCCCCAAACAAATCAAGCAGCCAATCGTCAAGTTGGTTCAGAGATGGTGGCGGAATTGTGATTGATCGGGCAGGATAACCCAAAGGCGTTAATTCCGAAACTGTCCGCTCCAATTTGTCGGTTGGGATGACTTCACCGTTGATAACGAACCTCATCACCTGAGACGACCAGACCAAATTACCGTTGGAGCGAATTTTCTCAACTTGCTCGCGAACCCAAAGTTCAGTCACTTCCACTTCAGCCTTCTTGTTTATGACCTTCTTCGTCACAATTCTCATGTGCCAATCCAAAGGCACTCCTTCTTTGAGTGAAAAGCGAAACGACCAGCGCTCTTGACCCAATGCAAGCGCAATTGTTACGAGTGCTGCGAGCGATAAGAAAATTTGCCTTGTCCCTTTCACATCGTCACCTCCCTTAAACGCCGAATCAACGAAAAAGCGAAGCCCAAAATCGCGTTGGACGATGCCTCAAAACTCCCAACCGTTAAGAAAAGCGCAATAGGCAAAAGGCTCCGTTCCGAAAGGGCAAGTAAGAGCGACAAAAGGGTTTCTGCGACGATAGTGCTTATGCCCGCGCAAAACCCTGCTGCCGGAGCACTCTGCCACAACCATTGAGTTCTCATCCAACCAGCAAAAACACCAGCAAACGCTCGCGACAGCGCAAAAGCCCACCATCCTATTCCGTGAAGCCAACCTTGAAAGAAGCCAAAGATTAACCCCAGCCAAAAGGCGCTGCTCCCCGGCTTCCAAAACCCAACAAGCACAACCGTCAATAGCAAAAGGTCAGGAACGAACCCAAAGGGCAACCAAATCGGTAGGACAATGGTTTGAGTCGCCAGTAAGAGTGTCAAGACGATAAAAATGGCTATCCATCGCCTCATGCCTTTTTCATCCTTCAGGGACTTCAATTTCTCTCAAGAATTTTGCGTTCTCTTCGGGCAAAGCGACATTGATATACATGCCTGACCCAATTTCAAAACCTGCCGGTGTCGTCAAGCGGGGCAGGATTCTCAAGTGCCAATGAAAGTGAGGCTCACCTTGTGAGTAATGCGGCGCCGTGCTGATAGCGAAGTTGTAATCGGGGTTCTTTAGCCCAAAGCAAAGTTTGCGAAGAACCAACCGCAGCATTGCAGCGAAAGCGCTCAATTGTTCATCAGGCAGTTCCCCAAAAGTGGCTTGGTGTTGGCGAGGCAAAATGTGGACTTCAAAGGGAACTCTGGCAGCGTAAGGGACAAAGGCGACAAAGTGTCTATTTTCAGCGACTATGCGTTCATCGCACTCAAGTTCGTGCTCCAAAATATCGCAAAAAACGCACCGACCTAAAGCGTCATAGTGCCGTTCAGCCTCGTAAAGGGCTCTGCGAATTGGGACAGGGACAATTGGGGTGGCGACTATTTGCGAGTGTGGATGGACAAGCGAAGTGCCAGCACGCTCTCCTTGGTTTCGGAAAATGAGCACGAGTTCGTTCGCCGGGTCAGCGTTTAAGGCTTGATAGCGTGCCCGGTAAGCGCGGATGACATCCTCAACTTGCCATTGAGGCAAAAGGGCTAAAGTCTTGTCGTGTTCTGGCGACTCTATGATGACTTCGTGGTGACCTATCCCATCCATGCGAAGGTAAAGCCCCAACCTGACCCTTTGCGGACGACCGTTGGGGACTAAGGCAGGGAACTTGTTGGGCACAACCCTCACACGCCAACCGGGAGTGTTCGGTGGCGTCCCGTCTCTAATTGCGAAAGTTTCGGGAGGCGTCATACTTTCGTTCCCAGGACAAAACGGGCAGTTAGGGTCATGAGAAGGGAGTTGAAGGGGTTCTGAGCGACCTTTCAAAAACTCATGAGGACGCTTTGCCCGTTCCGTAGCGATGATGACCCATTCCTTCGTTGCGTAATCTTGCCTCAATTCAGGCATCACAAATCACGCTCCTTCCCCAGTGAAGTAATCGGCAGCGCTGTCTTGCGGTTCATAGCCCACAAGTTGCTGGGCATTGCCTATGTCCCAGAACCGTTTCGGGTTGTTGGAAACGGCGATGAAAATCGCGAAGCGGACATCGCTTTTGATGCTCTTGACAATCAACTGAGTCAAGTCCTTAGGGCTACACCACATCGCCAGCATTGCAGGTTGCCTTTTCAGCAAATCGCTGTCGTAAGGTTGGAACCAGCCTATCCGGATGCAAATCATTGACATGCCGAACTTTTCAGCATAGTAGCGAGCGAGGGCTTCTCCGAAAACTTTTGTGCAAGCGTAGACGGTGACAGGTCTGACAGGCATTTCTGGAGTGACCCAAATCCGAGACTTTGTCCAATCGCCTTCAAGGTAGCCCAAAATGGTTTGGCACGAACTTGCGAACAAGACTTTTGAGACTCCTGCCTGCCTTGCTGCCTCAAAAACATTGTAAACGCCCAATAAGTTCATAGGCAACAGGCGAGTGTAAAAATCGTCCTCATCAGACACCGCTGCCAAATGTAAAACCGTTCTAATGTCCTCGCAAGCCTTTTTGACTGCCTCAAAGTCTCGGATGTCACCTTGAATGAACTCATCGTCTCCTTCAGGCTGCATCGGCTGAATGTCAAACAACCTGAGGGCGAAATGCTCCCTCAAAAGCGGCACAATTTGCGTTCCAACCCTGCCGCACGGACCAGTGACCAAAATTCGCTCCCTCATGCCAACACCTCCTTGCAACTTAAATTGTGGCAGCAAAATCCCTGAGTTGACAGAACCTTTATTGCGCTGCTGAATTTGAAAACCGCATAATCTTATCGGTTGCGAGAAACAAGCAGTTTATCCAGAAGGTGACAAGGGTGCTGACGCAAAAGTCGTGGCTTGAGAAGTTTTTGGACTGGCTTTACCCGCCTCGTTGCGGCGTTTGTCATCGTTTTTCCGACAACCCGATTTGCCATGACTGCAAAAGCAAATGGGTTCTCGTTTCCCGACCATATTGCCTTTGGTGCGGTAAACCCTTTGACCCTCAAGCGAAAACTTCGCCGCTATGCGGCATGTGCCTTCAGGGACGATACAGGTTTGATTACGCTCGCTCGGCAGTGATTTACGAAGGCATAGGGCGTGAAACTGTCCATGCTTTCAAGTTCAACCGAAAGCCTCGTCTGGCTAAACCGATGGGGGAGTTGATGGCGGAGATAGCAATGAGAGCCTTTGAAAGTGAAGGTGGACTTCTGCCCTCGCCTTGGCACCGACCGGATGTCATCGCTCCTGTCCCGCTCCACCCTAAAACCCAGCGTCAAAGGGGTTACAACCAAGCAGCACTGCTGGCAGAAGTTGTCGGGCAAGCGATAGGTGTTCCCGTAGAACCAAACTTACTCCTTCAAATCCGCCCGATGAAGCCACAAGCAACTTTGGGAGAAAAGGAAAGGTGGGAAAATGTCAAGGGCGCTTTCAGCGTCGCCAATCCCGAAAGCGTAAAAGGTCAAACTGTCCTCGTGATTGACGATGTGATGACGACCGGAAGCACTTTAAACGAAGTGGCAAAAGTCCTCAAGAGAACAGGTGCTCGTTTCGTCTATTGCCTCACCTTTGCCAGAACACTCAGCATTTGACCACCTACCTGATGTCGGTTAAAGGTTCAAAGCAGACTTTTAAGGGGAGAACAGTGTTCCTACAGCCACCAGGAATCTTCACACTGAACCAAGGAACGAAAACACCATGCCTTGATTTGCCATAAACTTTGGCTTGGAAAAGGGAGAGCCTTAAGCACAACATTGGTTTGAAGGAGGTGGCTTTTATGCGCTGGTTGCTAATTCTCACGGTGACCATGACAAGTTCCCTTTTCGCCCAAACGCAGCCGAAACAGCCATCTAAACCTTTGGTGCTTTCTGGCGCGGTGAACTTGGTAGCGGCAAAAAATGGTGGGATGATTGTTAAATTCACGAGCCAGTTGGACGATGAGTATTGGAGTGTTCGCAACCTCATTGACGGGACTGTTTGGGACGGTCGTGAACCTCAAACGGGAACTAATGGTTGGGCTTCCAAAGAGGCAAAATTCCCGCAAGAGATTATTTTCGCCCTCCGCAACCGAGAGGTCAAACTCATCAACAAAGTTGTCCTTGACCCAACCATTCCTGACCCAACCTTCATCGGTCGTGCAGCCAGAGACTTTGAGATTTGGGTCACCACCGATAATGATCCAGACAAAGCGAACTGGAAACTCGTCCTAATAGGCACACTTCGCAACGAGAAGCGACGCCAAGACTTTTTCTTCCTGCCCACAGAAGCCCGCTTCGTCAAACTGCGCATCCTCAGCAATCACGGCAGTGACCGCTATGTCGCTTTGGGTGAGTTTGAAGTTTACGAGGCAACTCACGGGATTGCTGTCCTTGACCAACTCATCGCTCGGCTTGAGCAACTTCTCGCTGATTTGAGGCGATACAGGGATATGTTGGCTGAACAAGGGCTGAGGGCTGTAACTGATGGTTCCGAGCAAGGTGAAAAGAGTGACGAGAAAGATGAGGCTGCAAAAAGCGAAAGTCAAGACCAGCCTCAAAAATGAAGTTGGTCGCAATCACCCATTACGCTTCACGCATCACGCTTTACGCATCACGAAAAGGGGTGATGAACTGTGGCTGGTTTGGTCGTTGCGCCTCAGGTCTTGGCAGTTGAAGAAGGGGTCAAAGTTTTGAGGCAAGGCGGAAATGCTGCTGATGCAGCGGTGACGACAGCGCTGGTTCAAGGTGTAATTGACCCACAAATGTGCGGGATAGGAGGGTTCGGTGTCGCCCTCATCTACGAGGCGAAAACCAAGCAGGTCAAATGTCTCGCTTTTCACGCCAGAGCAGGAAGCAAGGCGACACCAGATATGTGGGCGGACAAAGTCATCAAGGAAGCGCCTGACGGTTTTGGTTTCTTCCTGCAAGGTGCTGTCAACGATGTCGGCGCTCAATCAGTTGGAGTGCCAGGGACAGTCGCTGGATTGTTCGAGTTGCTTAGACGATACGGAAGTTGGTCTTGGGAGCAAGTTTTGCAGCCAGCCATCCGCATTGCTTCCGAAGGTTTTGTCGTCACGGCTGAATTGGCGAGGAGTTGGAAAACCCCCGCAAGATTCCCAGAACGCCCGTCACTTTTGCAACGGTTGCAGTTTTCCCCCGAGGCTCATCGCTTGTTCCTGAAACCAAACGGCGCACCTTATGAGGCAGGTGAAGTTTTGATAAATCCCGATTTAGCTCGGACTTTAGAGCGGCTGGCTAAACACGGGGCTGAAGACTTCTACCACGGAGCCATCGCCTCAGTGATAATCACTGAATTGGAAACTCATGGTGGGCACATCACTCGGAGCGACATGGAAAACTACCAAGTCCGATGGCATGAGCCCATTCGTGCGACTTATCGGAATTTTGAAGTCGTATCGGCTCCGCTGCCCGCTGGCGGCTTGACAATCTTGCAGACCTTGCGCATCTTGGAGGGTTTTGACCTGCAAAAGATGGGGCACAACTCTCCCGCCTACATTTTCACCATTGCCCAAGCCTTCAAAGCAGCCTTCACTTGCAAAGTCCGCTATCACGGTGACCCTGAATTCGTGGATGTCCCTGCTGATGAGTTGCTTTCCGATGAATATAACCGAAAGTGGCGTGAAAGAATTGAGCGAGGTGAAGTCTTGACAGTTCCACGAATTGGGATCAGCGAACCTCACGGCACAACCCATATAACGGTCGTTGATGGCGAAGGAAACATCGTGGCTTTAACTCACACCCTCGGCTCGTCTTCAGGAGTTATTCCGAGGGGCACAGGATTTATGCTCAACAATGCGATGGTAGGCTTTCATCCTCTACCTGGGCGTCCAAATTCAATTGCACCGGGAAAGGCAAGGGTTTCTGGGATGGCTCCGACAATTGTCTTCAAAGACGGCGAACCTTTCCTCATCTTGGGAGCACCGGGTGGAGCGAGAATTGTCAGCGCTATCATTCAAGCGATGTTGAATGTCATTGAATTCGGGATGTCTCCGATTGAAGCCGTTTCAGCACCGAGGTTTGATGCTCAAGTCCACGAAATTGAATGTCAAGCCCGAATCCCTTCGTGGGTGCTGGAAGAAGTTCAAAAGCGGGGACAACCTTGCGTCAAGTTGCCACAAAGTTATGGCGGCATCGCTTTGGTGCAATTGGCTATGAAGCAAGGCAACGAATGGGTAGGTGCTTCCGACCCTGCAGGAGGTGGTGCCGCTTACTCACCTTGAGTGGAACATGGAGCGTGGGGACATGTGGGAGTGAAGGAAACGAAGAAATGGTGAGGCGAGGAAACGGCAAAATCAAACATCTGCAAAATCACAACACCACACATGAAATTTGAACACCTACCCGAAGTGGATGCTAAAATGAAGGCGGGGTGTGAGGCAAATGAGAGACCGCAAGCGCTACAAAATGGCAGTTCTCTCCACCATAACTTCCCTCGCCCTCGCTTTGCTCCTTCTCCTTCCGTCAACGGGATGGATTGTTCGGCAGCAATTTCGCATGCTCTTTACAACTGCCCCAGAAAAAGCATTCATGCTCCTTTTGGGAATCAAAGCCCAATACATCGGCTTGTCGGAATCAAAGGCTCAAAAGTTAAATGAGTGGGCGGAGAAGCGACTAAGAGAGGCTGCCGAGCGAAACCCAAATGATTTGCCTGTCCAAATCTCTTCGGTCATCTGGACAGTTCCCTCCATGGAAGTTCCCAACCGATTGCGGGAACTTCTCAACCGATTTCCCAACGAGCCAATTTTGCTGGCTGCTATCTTGAGACACCATCGCATATTGCCGCAACTAAGCCCGAAAGAAATTGCAACCTTTGCTCAGATAGCACTCAAGGGCGAGAGGGTTGACCCTGAAAACGCTTATTTCCCAATG
>Ga0209393_1000508_pt1 | contig 18809 bp, 19 predicted proteins | sample SSWtaG_2_FD_184117 | JGI IMG/M metagenome (GOLD analysis project Ga0209393, IMG submission 184117) | Hot spring microbial communities from Sandy's Spring West, USA to study Microbial Dark Matter (Phase II) - SSWsed_130316 (SPAdes)... | ecosystem: Environmental > Aquatic > Thermal springs > Hot...
GACACTATATATAGTATCTATATTATAGGAGAATGATTTCACCTGAGACCTTCGGCTGGATAATGGAGGTTGTTCCTTCTAGGAGTTATAAGCTAGATGTTAGGCCTTACCAGATCGATCTAGAGGATGTTAAGAAAACACTTCAACACCTACAACAACATCATGAGAAGTACTACCTGATCTACAGGCTGATGCTTGAGGGAGGGCTGAGGCTTTCGCACGCATTACAGGTGGTCAGGGAGTTCAACCCCGGGGAGGTAGTCGAAATCCCGGGTGTAGGGCTGGAGACCCCTAGGCTCGTGTGCTTTGAGGACAAAGGTTTCTGCAGGTACTACGTGGGAGTGAAGGGTTCGCAAAAGCCGTGTGAGTGGGCTTACTTCTCGGCAGAAACCCTAGAGCTACTGAAGAAGTACGCCGGGAAGAGGGTGAGGAGGCATGTCGTCCGCAAGTATGCCAAGGAGCACGGGTTGGTGAGGCCCAAGATGATGAGGAAGGTAGCGTGGAGGCTCATGATCAAGGTGATGCCGAGGGAGGTAGCTAGGTTCGTACAGAGTCGCTTCGGTGAACTTAAAGTTAGCGAGGCTAGATACGAAGACCTCTTAAGCGAAGCAGACGAGCACTACTCGAAGTACTTAAAGAACCTCGAACAGCTCGTTAACTCATCTAATGCGTAGGAAGTAAGTAGTTGAAGTACTTTTTTATTTATTCTAGATTTTAATTAGTACATAAATACCTGAATTTTGATTCAATTGTGGTAGAGGCTTTCCTAGGTGTTGTTCTATGTCTTCACATATCGATATTAAAGATATTAAAGTTTTAATAGACAACATTGTTAAGAAGGGTGTTGCTTATGCTGTAGGTCTTATTACATTTCTATGTTCTAATGTTAATTACAGGTACATAAATGTCGTAGACACCTTAAAACCTGCGTTTGGAGTTACTGTAGCTGAAAAAGTCTATTATGACTTAGCTGAAGCATTTAAAAACATCAATATTTATGCTAAAGTCGTGATTGAAGGTAAGGAGACGTGGTTGGACGATTACTTGCATCAAAGAGTTTTGAGAGAAGATATTACAAGAGTAATTCTTGACGAAGCCAAGAAAAGATTTCAGCAGATGCTGGAAGAGGATAAAAGAGTTCTCTCAATAGCCTCTGCAATTATTGACGTGCTTAAGACTAAGAGTTATCTAGCTGTATTCGTGAGTTATCCATCGTATGAAACTAAGGGAATAAGCGTAAGCTCTACAGATGGAGAATACTTCTCAAAACTCATTTCATCTGTTTTAGGGACTGACATACCTAATGTCAGGGCCTTGTTTTATAAATACCTCTTAGGCTTTCAGTGTGACTGGGAATCACGTAAATATAATCACTATGTTTTAGAGATATATCCTTTTGTAATTCCGTTGCTTAAAAGCCTTACAGCAAATATTTCCAGGTACATTGTGATGCCCGACAGATTTAGCATTAGGTCTAAACTTAGCGAGCTTTACCAAAAGGGGGAGTACGCTAAACTTGCTATAATTAAGCGAAGTCTTTCTATTAGAAGTGAATCAGAATTTCTATCACGCTTCTTTGGGAAATCCTATGAGCATTTATGTAGTGAAGTTGTTGTTGAAGGTATTATAAGTAAGTGTTTTGTCAATCCGTTAGTTTATGATTATGTAAAAGAGGCCGTGAATAATCTTCATGAGAAGGCTTCAAGCGAACTTATAGCAGCGTTTAAAGCCATTTTCGAGAAAGCTGGATACAGCGTAAGTTGTGTTGGTAGTTGCTGTTCATTTACAAAAGCTATTGCTAAGCCCATATACATATGTTTTTATCCATGGCCTGAATACTGGTACCTCTTAAAAGATGTGGCAGGGGCTATAAAAGCTGTTATTATACAAGGCATACCTACACAATCAGTTCTTCAAACACATGAGTTACAATATTATGGCTCTAGAGGCTATCTATGGCTATTTGTTGAGAAGAACAAAATTGCCGTGGCCTCAAATACGTATAGGCATGAGGATCACTACGAGCTCCTAAACATCTTAAGAAATCATTTCGCATTAGAGGTTATAGGTCCTACCCCAAAGGAGCTAGAGTCCTTGCTAATCCAAGTTAAACCTATCCCTATGGTGACTCGCGAAGGCATTTACAGACCTACTCCTCTAGTTGAAAGATTTAGTGCTAGAGATCCTCTCGAAGATGCTGTGGCAGGTGTTTTGAAGTCTCTTGGCTTTTCTGTAAAGGTCGACTATAAGGTTATTAGTAAGGCTGGTACTGAAATTGAAATCGATGTGTGGGGCGAGAAACTGATTAGTGATATGAAGTTTGTTGTCTATACCTCTTGCAAGAACTGGGATAGGCCTGTAGAGGTTGGTGTTATTAGAGAAGAGTTTGGTAGAATACTTCAGCTACCCTACATACCGCACGTAAGGATAATTGTAGCACCTACATTTACGGAGTCAGCTAAGAAAGAAGCTTTAGCTGATGGCTTCGTCGTTGTTGAGACCGAAGAGAAGGCCATTGAAGAAAACCTAGAGAAGATTTACCAAAAGGTATATGAGAAGTTAAATAAATTGTTCATGGGTGTAGCACCAAAGTGGATGCAGGAGCTAGCCGAGAAAGCGAAGAGCATAGCTGAAGAGATTAGAAAGCTAGGCGAAGAGCTTGAAAAGGCTGCGGGCATTAGGTAAGCGGGTACCCGTTAGCTTTACGGGTTACTCAGCCTTAAACTCATTGCCTCAATGATTCATACACCTAAAGGGTTATTTGTATACTACTGAAAAGTTTTGCAGTACCTCAGGGTTTATGGTGAGGTTATAGAATTTATTGATTTTCATCTGCTAAGCCACGATGTTAATAGATTTATTGTTGAAGGATGTTGGGTTCCGGAAGCACCCTTATACCTAACCTCTGCAGTATAAAAGTCTTTTTTAAACACTATGCGAAAGGAAATTGAAAATTTCTTATGGTATACTGAAGGAATGCGTCGACGGGAAATCACTTTAGTGTGTGATTAATTGAAAATACTAGTTATAAGAGGGAATCCTCAAATTTGAGGAAGATTCCTGAGGGCCAGCTTAAGGGCTTACTCAAAATTAGTATTGAACTGCTGCTTTACATGGATTTTCATGATCTTTATTAAATAGAGCTCCTACATACTTGTCAACTAATACAATAGCTGAAGCAATAATACAGTTCTCTAATTCTCTAATTGAACTGCTTAAACTCTTTAACACATCTTCTCTACACTTTGAGGGCTTTTCAGAGGTTTTACTAGAAATACCTTTAATTAAAGTGTTTAGAGCTTCAGTTATAAAAGGTAAGACTATTTTCTTCGTTATGAACTCTTTAACTTCATCTTTCTTTAGGTACATAGTTCTAAGAGTACCTCGTACATTAGGATTCGTATAAATTTGACCTGTATCTACATCCTCATATATAATAGAAAAGCCCATTTTATTAATATCGTTAACTATATGCTTTATTAGAGCACCATACTTAAGCTTCGTCATGAGGCTGCATGTGTAGTCCATTATGTGGTGATGTATCAACGCTTTAACACCTAAAAACCCCACTTCTCGTACGCGTAACTAGCTACAGGTAGGAGTTCGCTTAGCTCCCAATGCCCATATATAATCAGTCTTCCCTTATCGTGTTTAAAACCTTCATCCAAGAACTTATTGATCTCCTCCATAATGTATTCGTCTATACTACAGTATTTACCAAGCTCTACATGGACATTCCATTTAGGCATTTTAAACCCTCAAATTTTACAGTTACTAACTTTGTTCATATGAGACCTTACGTTATGATTGATTTATATCTCACCTCTACATCACTATACATTTTTACCTTCTTGTTTATTTCTTTGATGATATTTTACCTTATCTTCAACGTCTTTGAAACTTAATTCAATAACTCGCTCATAACCCTGTAGGGATTTCCGATACCCCTATAAGCAAGATGGAAGTGTTGGCCTATACGTTATCTTAGATTCCAATTCATAGGCTTACTTACGCGGTAAAGCTGATCTCTACACCTGTAAGTGCTGTTGAGAGTGTATTTAGTGCATACGTGCTTAAGCAATTCTTCCGAGACCTTTTCATCTTCCTCGATCATCCATTTCATTATCTTTGCGAGCTCCGGTTTATTTAGGAAACACTCTCTGATCTTCTCTGAGATCCCTCATCTATCCTCAGAATCGACGTAACCCCCTCAGAAACATTAATTACGTACACATCGTAGTGTCGAAGGGTTCAGTTATAGTAGTGAGTTACTTAGATAAATTCACGAGCAAGACTAAGGCAGTAGTGCTATATAGAGAATGAAGTTATTGATGTAGGGGAGAAAAAAGCGTTAGTAAATCTTTTTGTAGAGCACTACTCTGCACTAAGTTCAATTCTTTAACAGTTTTCAACTCTTTATCGACTTCAAGAGAGGATTTGCAGAGTAGATGGAAAAGGATGAGAAAGAGAAGGAAAGTAGGCTTATAAACCAACTTTTCATGTAATCACATTATAGGTGATACATGAGGATGTACATCGAGGTCGACTAGGAAAGGGTGGAGTGGTGGTTATGGTAGGCAACTACGTAGGTGTTGTACCCAAACCCAACGATGATAGTAGCTCCTTTAGCAGTCAGCATGGTGGGGTGGGTCATAAACTTCTTTCTAGTTTTTATAATAAGTATGTAGTCCCGAGGTGGTGGCGTGAGCTCTTCATCGGAAACGATGGCCTCCTTAGATTTATAGATGATAGTAAGGTGAGAATTAATATCTGCTACAGTTGTACTGTTGATCTTAATTATAGAGAATTAATTTCCTGCCTTGATTCTAGTGAATACATTTATCGTTTGCCAAGCCGTTGGCGTGTGAAAATTCCGAGAGATGTTCGTAGACGTAAAGGTATTGTCGTCGTCCGCGTTACTGATGGTGTTAACTGCTTAATTAAGGTTGAGAGGGGGAGGTGTGTCTCTGTCCAGGTTGTAGGGGATGTAAGGGATGCTAAGTCCTTAGACAACATTACTGATTTCTTGAAGGAAGTTTTCGGTATCGAAATCAGGGGTGAGGACTTGGTTTGTCCTCCTACGATTAGGCCTGATTTCAATCAGTTGAAGAGACTTAGTTGGTGGGTTATTAGGAGAGCGGAAGAGGATTGGTTGCCCGTGACGGAGCTGGGGGAAAGAGTTGCTAAAGCTGTCGCCGAGAGGCTATCTAGGGAGAGCAGATGGTGGATCGATGTTGTTGCTGCTCCTCGTACTGGTAAATCATCTGGCGTGATCTTTTGCTTGGTGATGTGGGCTGTTGAGTCAGGTGCTGATGGCTACGTCATAGTTGTCGTTGTGCCTAATAGGCGGCTCGGACGCCAACTCTATAGGTTTGCTCTCGGAGCGTGGAAGAGAGTGCTTAGGAGTCTGAGGGTATATGGGTGGAATGCAGGGATGCTTGCTGAAAGGGTTAGAATACGTTACTATGAGGGTATGGAGGATAGTTGTTTGCTCGGTAAGAGGGAGCATAGGGTTGAGGATTGCTTGAAGTGTCCGCTGAACCAGCAGTATCAATCAGCTTGGCGCAAAGTGTACAAGGCACCTGTCCCCGTCCTCGACCCTGTGATCCTGAGGTTCAGCGGGTTCTGTCCCTTCCAGGTTCTCTTTAACCGTGTGTTCTGGCGAAACTTAATCGTTATCATTAATTATAGACTTCTTCCTCTTCTACCCTATGTCCTCTCCCAGTTGAATCTCCGGCGGGTTATTGTCTACTTCGATGAGTACCTCTTCCACCTTATGCACAGAGTTGTGTTTCGCCCGGTTAAGGAATCTCTTCGATAAAAGGGTACTTGATCTGAAGGTTACGTATAACGGTAAGGACTACGCGTTTAGGGATGCTCTTAAGATGTGGAATAAGGTATTTGGCAACTTCTTGGAGGAGATCGCTAGGTTCTACGATGATCTTGGTAGGAGTGTTGTTGAGAAGAATAGGCATAAGGGTGGTGGGGAGGCTGCTGTAGTCTTCGACTTCGCTGAGTTCTTATCCAGGGTTCTCCACGGAGTTGACATGCAGGATGTACAGGATAGGGTTCTTGGGCTGGTTAAGGAATTGTACGGAGTGCTGAAGGAGTTCTACAGGTCCTACAGGATCCCCCTGTTCAGACGGATGTTGAGGTTTCTGCGCACGTGGTTTGCGTCTCTGTTTAGGATTGAGTATGTTGTTTTCAGTCCAGAAGTTGTTTTAGTTAGATCTGGGCTAGGGATCGCTTCTGCTTTCGGTGGATATGTTTACTCTGTTGTTGAGCAGCTTGCTAGTGAGCTGGAGGGGATGGTGCTCGACGTAATTACCTCGAGCGTTGATGACAGTAACGTTACTTATATTCAGGATATCCTCTCTCCACTTTCTCTGAGGATGGTTGCTCCGCGTGATGTTCTGCATTATCATAGAGTCTCTGTTGATTATCGTCGCGGGGTGAAAGGTTGGGTGATTGGTTGGTGGAAGAAGTCTGGGTTAAGGGATCCTGTTTACGTGAGATCCCTCGCTGAGCTCTTTGATCTCCTGAAGAGGGGGTCGAAGAACGTTGCTGTCGTTGTCGATAAGGAGTCTATGCTTTTGCTTGCTAAAGGTTTTGAGCGCCTTGGTTGGAGGGTAGAGTATGGGAGGGATAGTGAGAATCCTAGCGTTATTGACTACGTTATCGCTTATAGACCTAGTGGTAGTATAATCTTGATGTTTCACCCGCATGGTCGTTGCGCGATGGGGGTCGACCCGCCCTTCAGGGACGAAATTGAGAGCGTGGTTGTTGCTCTTGGCGTCCGCGGCAGGCCTAGGCACATGGTTCCGGTTCCCGGGATCTTTAGGAGGTATGTGCGGAGGTTCCTGGAGGGGAGGGTTGTGGCTCTCGAGGAGTGGGTGGGGCTGTACGTTGTGGTGAAGGGTGGGTGGATACTTGTTTACGATGTCTTTTCGCTTAAGTACGATATTCATATGCTGGCGCAGGTGGTGGGGCGCTTCTTCCTGAGCCAGTCCATGATGAACTTGGTCTTGAACGGTAGGTACGATTTGAGGTGGGTGAGTAGGGTGAAGTACTTCGTGTTCGTTGACCCTAGTGGAGCAGGTAGGGTGTATAAGGTTAAGTATATTGGGAGGGAGTCGGGTAGTGAGTTTGGTAGTGAGTTCGAGGTTCGTGTACATAATATCCCCGCCTACTTGGTTAAGAGGCAGTATGTTGAGGTGGATATCTCTCAATTCTCTAGTGGCTGTGTTGTAGTCGTGGATGTGGGGAAGGTGTGGAAGTGGATGTATGATAAGTTGAAGAATATCTATAATAGTTTGCGTTATTGTAGGATTCAGCTGAAGTATGGGAGAGGATCTTTTGATGATTGGTGGTTGTATAAGAAGCTCGTGTGGCTGATTAGCGGGTTTGAGTACGCAAGGTTAGAGGGTAGGAGTGTTCCTCCTGGGTTGAAGAGAATGTATGAGGTCTACCTTAATAGCGGTGTCCGCGGCTTACTTGAGTACGTTCACTCTAGGTACCTTAATGGTCTAGACCCAAGTAGGTGGAGGGATATCAAGAGAAGAATTAAGCGGGTATTTTTCTAATCAGGGGTGCTCTTCAGCCGTTTTCTATGTTTAGGCCTACTGTGCGGTTAGCGGTGAGACAGAAGTGATGTCGTGATTTATACTTATTGATGAGATATCGGCGTAGGAAACAGCTCCTTGAGCGTAAGAAACAAAGATATGAGCGTAAGAAATATAACCCTGGTAAGGTTAGATATGTTGGTGAGAAGATGGCCAGCAGGAAGCCTAGGTCTAGGAAGGATAGGTTAATGGAGCTAATCATGCAGGGTAAGCATTACGCTGTGTTGAAGGAGGTGGACCATATCAAAAGGTACTACGAGAAAGTGAAGGAGCTAGTCATAGACTACCCGATGGAGAAGGATGAACTGATACTGCAGACCACAGTGAAGGAACCTGGAAAGTACCTAATCTACATTGTTTGTAGGAAAGGCTCTAGCGTGCTACATCGCTTCTATCTAAAAGATTCATCGATAAAGCGGGTGAAAGACCATACATACAATGTGATAACGATGCGGATCCCAGCAGAGTTAAGAGGTTCAAGGCTCTACGTGAAGATATTCAAGGTTCCGGCATAGGGGCGTAGGCTTACACTACTAAGATAGATTATAGTGTATTTACGCCTCGCCTCCTGGAGGAGCGGGGTTCATCAACGAGCCGAAGGCTGGAAGTCGGCTCTCAGCCGGTAATTACTACTGGGTTTTAGCCCACTTGCTTGATCCAGCATTTGCCTTGTAGCATCTTCCTCATGAGGAAGAGCCTCAGCCTATAGCTGTCTAGGAGGGCTGTCCGACAAGCATGTCATTACGGCGTAATAGCCTACGCAAAACACATCAATAGCTGACCTCTCGAGTGCTCTGACAACACGAACTGAAATTAGCTATACACATATAGTAACTAGCTCCTTAACCTAGAACTCAATTCTTTACGTTTAAGTATAAAACGTTGCCAAGTTCATAACGTAAGTAGAAATCTGCGCGTTAGCTAGTAAGGTATTAAACCCCTGTTTTTACTGCTACAAATGAAATTCAAGGTGAAGTCTTAGTGAGTTTTATGTGTAGCACACCATAAACACTTATATAGTACTTTACAGTACCTTTACTTGGTGGTAACGTGTCCGCTACCCTAGGTTTTGAACGTGTAACTAGGAGATGGGCTTCGCTAAGAAGGTTTGCCAGCCTAGCGGTTGAAAGCGCTCTTGATACTATTGAGCAGGGCCACGTCGATGTAGCACCCTACTTTGCGAAGATCGTATACTTCCTACCGTTCGCGTCTAGAAGCCTCGAAAAGATCCTCACATACTCCGTCGTGAAGGCTGTCTACGGCTATGCGAAGAAGGATGCCAGCTACTTCGAGGTATCAGCAGATGAGGTACCTGGGTTCGAGCCCGATGAAAGGGACAAGGTTAGGGCAACGTTTGAGTCGATGCGCGACCTAGGCTTAGCCGACGTCGTAGCGCCAGACAGGATCAGGCTCAAGGTAGATCAGAGCGGTCTCGGTAGAGTAATCAAGCCTGTAGCACCCTATGTAATGGGCAACATAACTCCTCAGAACGTAGATGTAGAGGCCATCTCATACCCGTACAGAGTGGTCTCAGGAGTCAGCTCCCTCTACGTCATGTACAGAGGTGGGCGGTTACCTAGTAGCTTCACGATAATGATGGGCCTCATAAGCCCCGTTGCATGGGTCAAGAGAGATGGAACTGTTGAGAGGAAAAACACTATTGAGCCGGATGAGTGGAGCACGGCGAGAACGAATATGGCTAAGCTCAAACCCCTTAAGGATAAGTTCGACGTAGAGTACTTCAAGGCCATAGGGGTCCTCTACGAGAATAAGATCATTGTTAGGTCCTACCCCATAGAGGTCTCCGGGGACATGATAGACCTGGTGGTAGCTCCTACATATAGACGTTACCATACCTTACTGAGGGAGAGAAAGATTAGTAAAGTGAGACCTTGGGGCAGGGCACAGTAGTCAATACATGGGCTCTGAAGAACTACAGAGTTCTAACCAGGGAAACGGTAGTGGCAATCTTTAGCGAATTGCAGGCACACATAGCTGGCGCGAAAGTGCCGTACGTACTGTCCAACGCTTCGGATGCCCTCGCGTTGGCGACTAGGTTCAAAGGCGTGCTGTACAGGTACCCCTACTTCAAGAGGAAGCACCTTAGGGTACTGCACGCGGTTATTGATAGGTGTGGCGAGGCGTACAGCTCTAAAGACGTGTCTAAGCTCTACATCGGTAAAGCCACTGTTGAAGAGTGGATCACCTCCTTCGCTATACCTCCAGAGAAAATTGGTGAGTACTTGAGGCCCCTACAAATATTCGGCGTTCTGCAGCAGAGCAGCGACCCAAACTATTTGTACAGGGTAAGCGACGACTTCTACCGGCTAATGGGGCCCGTAGCTCAGCACCTTGTAGTACCTGTCGACACCAGAAGGTTCGCGGAGATGATGGCTGTTGCTAATGGTGTTGCGAGCGTCTACGTCATTGCCACGGCCTTACGAAGGCAACCACAGGAAGAGCAATCCGTCATACCTTGGTTCCTCAAGCTACCGATGATCTACACCCTATCAGGTCTAGAGCCTGGAGCGATGAGGATAAGGGATACCCTTGAGATACCCAGGATCAATGCCGTGGACAACTACTTTGTTATAAATAGAGGGGCCCCTGTAGAGTGGTGGAGGAGCATTAGGACAGAGGCCTTCGAGTTCATGGCTGACAACTACATCATTGAGCAAGCTGTACCAAACGGGTACAAGCTCAGCAAGCTGTGGGTTAGGACGCACGAGGAGGGCGTGAAGAGGTATGTCCAGAGAGTCAGAGAGAGAATTGAGAGGAGATACAGAGGGTTCTAAGGAGATTCTCTGCGAGCCAATTGTAAAGGACTGCGTAGCACGCATTTACATTGTTGTAGACAGAGGAGAGTACTTCATAGTGTTCGACCCATGTTATGAGTCAGGTAACGTATACGTATACAAGCAAGTAAAATCCATAGGGATAGATGAATTGAGAAAGGAATTTAGAGAGCATAGAGATCGGCAGACCTTAGGGTACCTCCTCATTAAGAAAGAGTTCCGGAAAGAGCCGGATTTAATTTACGAGCTATGCAGATGCGAAACACGGTGAGGGGAGTATTATGAGTAGGAGAGCTAAGAGCTTCGCTAAGCCGCTTAAGGTGGTAAACGCTACTGAAATCCCCGAGGACTACGACATAAGCAGGTTCGTGGGTGAGGAGTATAAGCGCGTATCTAACCTCGTCTTCAAGACGTTCTACTACCAGTTTAGGGAGGGTATTAGGAGGGGTATTAGGGGCTTCCTGTTCTATGGAGAGCCTGGTACCGGTAAGACGAGCCTAGCCTACGCCGTCGCTAGGGAGCTCGGTAGGAAGTTCAGGGACGTCTACCTCATAGCGGTCGATGCATCGGATATCGCTAGGCCACTCTACGGGGAGTCTGAGATGAGGATTGTGGAGATATTCGAGGAGGCTAGGGGGCTGATGGGCTACGCCGTAATGCTGTTTGACGATGTCGAGTCCATATTCATGTCCAGAGGGAGAAGAGGGATAGAGTCCTGGCACATAGCGCAGGACAACGTGTTCTTCCACATGCTGGACGAGCTAGACACGTCAAAGGTAGGCGTCATAGCTACGACCAACTGGTTCAAGCTAGTAGATAAAGCTTTGGTAGACAGGCTCTACCCTATCGAGTTCAAGCCCCTAGACCTAGATACAGCGCTAGCGATAGCCGAGAAGAGGTGCAGGGAGCTGGGGGTGAGGTTCGAGAAGGTGAAGGAGGAGATACTGTCGATTAACCCTCCACCAAAGTCAGCGAGGCAGGTAGAGAGAGTAGTGCTGAAGCACTATATACAGATGCTGGAGAGGCTCGAGGTAGCGTGAAGGGCTCTTATTACCAAACGAAGACGATGAAGTTTTTCATTACTTAAAGTAATGAAAGGTTTATATTCACTAAAGTAATGAAAAGTTTATATTACTCAGAGTAATGAAAAGTTATGGGTGGAACGCATGATATTATTACGTGTACCCAAAGACGAAGTGTTTACACGCAGTATTATTACAAAGTACCATAGAAACCTAAAGCGAGGTCTTGTACTAGGCGACATCGCATACAGTGATACAGCGTTCTACCTCATTATGTCTGATGAGGCTCTTTCCATCGCATTTCTCTACAATGTTTACCTCAGAGCCAAGAGAAGGGGGTTAAATGCCGAAGCCATGTACGCTACTATAGTGGATCTCGACGCTGTGCTACCAGAAGATGTGAAGAAAGTGGGTATTGCGTGGTCTTCTAGGGGGCTTTCCAAGGAAGAGGTCAGCTCACTTAAAAACAAGTTCATAACGGCTAATCTACTGGAGGTGATGCTCAGGTGAAGCTGTACGTCAAGAACATCGGGGGTCTAGTAGGGGAGCACGTGTTCGAGTTCAAAGAGGGTGTAAACGAGGTCGTAGCTCCTAATGCTAGCGGCAAGACCACGATCATTAAGGCCCTGCTCGCCCTGCTCAACCCCAGCGATAAGAATGTTCGTCCAGAGGTATTGCTGAATCAAGACGCTGATGAAGGCTACATAAAGCTTGTCGTAGGCGATGAAGAGTACTACCGGGTATTCAGGAGGCAGGCCGGTAGGGTAGCTGAGGTAGAGTCGAAGCCCCTGGCAAGCGATGAGGGGTTTAGCTGGCTACTGCTAGACCTGTTCATGGGCAAGTTGGTAGCCCAGATAGTCGCGGGTAGCGGGGACATCACGGACTTCATAGACCAGACCCTGAGGCTTAGAGAGCTACGTGAGAAGATAGACCGGTTGAGGCGAGAGGAGGAGGAGCTGAGGGTAAAGCGTGAGGAGCTACTTGAGAGGGGCAGAGACTTAGCTAGGCTGATTAAGGAGAGAGAGGAGATGGGGCGAAAGCTCGAGGAGAAGAGAAGCGAAGTTAAGAAGATAGAGACTGAGAGAATTAAGCTTAAGGAGCAACTAGAGGTAACTATCAGACAACATAGGGAGCAAATAGGTGTTCTAGAAGGTAGGCTGGCTAGCCATAGAAAGGAAGTTGAGGAAACAACTGAGAGAGTAAGGGATATCGAGGCCAGAATACGGGCCCTAGAGGAAGAGGTAAGCACTTTCTACCGTAAGCACCCCGACCCCAAGGCTGAGATAGAGGCTATAGATAAGGAGATAGACAGCATAAGGAGTACAGTCAGGTCTCACGAAGAGAGGCTATCCGAACTCAAGAAGACAAACCCGGTGCTAGCCGACGCCGTGATACGCAAGTTCTCGTACTGCCCTGTATGTGGTCGAGAAGTTGAAAAACCCGAAGAGTTCTGGTCGAAGAGAGCGGAACAACTCGACAAAGCGATAAAGGAGATTACGCAACTGATCGAGGAGAACAGCAGGAGGGAGGTAGAGCTCCTCAACATGAAGGGCGCTATAGAGGGGGAGTGGGCTAGGATAAGGAACGTTGAGGGGGTGGAGCTCCTCTCCCTTAGGAATAGGCTTGAGCTTGAGAAGTCAAGACTTGAGAAGCTACAGAAGGAGATACAGAGTATCGAGAGTCAGATTAGGGTTCTAGAGGAGAGGATCAGGGAGCTAGAGTCCAGGATGCCAGAGGAGGAAAGGAAGAAGGTAGAGGAGCTAGCACGTAAAGTCGCTGAGGTCAACAAATTGGAGGAGTACCTTAGAGGACTTAGTGAGAGGATAAGGAGCTTAGGTGATGTAGGTCGCGAGTTAGAGGCTGTAGAGAAAGAACTTGCAGAAGTTACGGAAGAGCGTGAAGAGTTAGAGAAGAATCTCTACGAGCTGAGGAGTAAGGTCGCGTTAGAGTTCCGTGAGATCGCGAATAGCATCGTTAAGAAGCTTGGCTTCACGTGGTTTAAGTCAATCGCACTCGAGGAAAAGGAGGGTAAGTACTTCATAAGAGTTGTCAGGGTGTTTCCGAGCGGTCGCGAGGACAAGCAAGACCTCGAGTTGCTAAGTACTGGCGAGAGGGTAAGCGTAGCCTTGATCGCCATACTGACAGGCTACAAACTCGGTATGCTGGCTAAGTACCCGCCGAACAAGATTATAGTCTTAGCTGATGAAGCCCTCCTAGCATTCGACCCTGAGCGGTTCGACAAGGTTGTCGAGGAGCTGAAGGACTACGGCAAGTATATTGTAGTGACGAGATTAGTTGAGCCAGAGAAAGTGCCTAAGCTCACAGTAATCACTAAACAACCTCTCAAACCGCTTTGAGAACCCATATACGATTTTTTCCCTTGGTAACAACTTAATGTAACCATTATCAAAACTACTGTGCTTCACCTCATATCTCGAGGATGCTTTAATACAACAGCTTCAAGTTAGCGCTTCTAATAATCATTTTCCCTCAGATTTTAATGTATGAGTAGGAGTCGAATGAGTACAGGGAGGAGTGAGGCATCTGCCTAAACCCAGCCTCAGCTATAAGTAAATCTAGTGCCAATGCAGTTGCGAGTTTGCATAACGTCTTTGTAATGTTTGCATATTTATAAAGGATAGAGGCGTGCAAGAATTAAGCTATTCAAGTTCTTCTATCGGTATCAGATGACCATAGAATTTGAGGAATGCTTGGAGAATTACGCTATTTGCAACCTCCATCATATTTATAATCTTTGTTTCTGAATCCTCTATAGGCATACTCTCTAAAATCTTAATGATTGCAATCCTTGTGTAATCTGAAAATCTCTTGTTAAGCTCTATAGCTTCTTTTGCGTCTTTATCGCTTGGCACAAGATAGTCATACTCAATTTGGTATCCAAGATCTTTTAATGCCCTAATCAATACGTTTATACGAAAGTTTCTATTACGTAATGCCTTTAATTTAAATTCTGAAATTGTTATAAGGAATGACTTTGCTATAGCTATAAATTAGTATTTGTTGCAAGTTTCCAAGCTTACACTTTGCAGGGTCTGCTGGTGAAGGACTATAGCATTCTGTCCTAAATTCCTCAAGATAATCAATATCTATGTCTACAGCTAACCTCTTGCCTAAGACCTTATCTACCAAGGTGTCAAGATTTTGTGGAGGACTAAATACGAGATTTATCTTTAGCGCTTCATTCATATACTTTTGCATTGTTTCGTTTACAATGTTATACTCCTCTACAGTCTTAACCATAAACCTCTTCCTAACAGTCTCTACATAGCAACTCTCGGGAATAACTAGATATATTACGGCACCTGGATTAAGTTCCCTCATTAAGACAAGTACTGAAGTTCTTAACACAGCAAATCTGTGTAGTTCGGGGAGCCTATCTATTAAGTAAAATGCTGTTGAGCCCAGAAGCAAGATAGCTATCTACATGAGAATCGAAAACAGCCACTACTTCAGGCTTAAATCTGTGAACTATATATGGTGTTACAGAGTGAAAACTCGTCAGAACGACATGTACTAGCCATCCACCCCTAACCATATTATTATTGTTGAGTAGAGGTATAAAAACAGCCATTCACTGAAAGGGGTGGTGACTCTGCCGTGGGTCAGAGCAAGGCCAGGCACAAGTTTGAATAGTTTTGACATTGACAGCATACTAGTGGGTAACACGAAGCTGTGAGAACCCCTTAAAGAGGTTGGGATGATACACATTGCTTGGTAGTGAGAAGCGGGGAAGTTTGGGGTACTACTCTCAGGGAGGTACATATACTTCGCGGATTCTGTTACTTATCTGCAACTACTTACTGTATTTAGTATTTAGCTGTGCGTGTACACAGGATGGTGAATGGGATTGGGTAGGTGTAGACAGGTTTCGGAGAGGTTAGGTTTTAAGGAGGTTACACCTACTACATAATATTGTTGAAGAGTGAGAAAAATGGTAAAGAAGAAGATTTACGAAATAATAATAGACAATGAAGAAGCGCTAAAAAGCTTGAGAAGATTGTAAAAGAGTTTGAAGAAGAGAAGGCTAGTAAGAAGCAAAGTAGCGATAAAGACAAGTGATAGACTTAAAGTGAAGACTTGCAATATAATTAACATCTTTGTTTTCATCAACCTGTTCAACACTGGATATCAACACCTTATAGACTTGATTACGCAGCTCAACTAGGGGCATTAATCGCTCTTGAAGACTTAGAAAGTTGAAGGTTTTTGAACTTCCTCATATACTTTAACCTTGACCTTTGCTTCCTTCTTTATATCCTCTTGCAACTCTTTAGCTACTCTTTTCGTAATACCGTTAAGTTTCTCAATTAGTTTCTCAGGATCTGCACTTAGAACATCTTCTAAGTTTACGCTCAACCCCTTTCCTTGACGTAGTCTATTAACTCTCTTTTCAGTATTTAGGGATGTCCCTAAAGTTAATCACAATCAGCATACACCTTACAGTTTGCTATATCATAGTTCTCGATCTTCGATTTCAAATCTCTTAACCAGCTCTCAATACGCTTAAGCCTCTCAATACGGATATCGATTTCAACACCTTCACCAGCGACATGCTTTATCTTTATTGATGGTAGTGCTGGTGGAAATCCTTCAAATGATTTATACCTAAGGTGAGATGCTGAGATGCTATTAAAGTACATTATACCTTCATGCATATTCTTTAGCTTAGCCAAACCTCATTAAGGAGGTAGAGTGCGTATTGGTTACTTGTTTTCCTCGCTAATCCCCTCACGCTCTCCAGCAGTTTCTCGCTTTCCCCAACTGTTCTTCTGTACACTAGACTCATCAACTAATACCCCATGTCTCAACTATTACTTTAGCTTCTTGCTTCCTCAGTTCCTCGGAGATGATTTCTACAGCTTTTGAGGATTCTCTTATGGTCCACAAGAGCCTACCGTTGTATGGATTCTTGTATGGTCTAACTATGTACCATTTCTCCAGCTTTCTCAGTATATTCGATATATAGCCTACCGTAATGTCTATCCCTTGCCTTAGCATCTCCTTACGTATCTCTCCAGCTTGTAGTGCGATATTCTTTTCTAATAGTATCCTTGTAATGGCTAGATATAATGGATTGTTCAGTACTCTTTGTGTAACCAGCATAGGTTCATACTTTACTCTTCGTACTTTCCTCTTCCTACGCATACTCCCCCCGCAATAATAGGAATATACTTATAAAACACCAAGCTATAAAGGGAACATGAATACACGATGACTACATCTTGGAGAACCACCCGGGAGGCGGTTCGAGGTGCGGTGTGTTGGTTCTATGGGGTGTGCGCGATTGTATTTACTTTGAGCGGTCCTCATATAGATTACGGTTTTCGTAAATGCTGCTTTTTAAAGGGGTTTCCTGTATATGTGGGGTGCGATATGTCGGTCGTATATGAGTTGGTATTGGACGAGGAAAGTCTAGAGATATTAGAGAAGCTCCTGGAGGAAGCGGAGGAAGAGAACGGCGAAGAAACTGGCAATACTTGCTCATGAAAAGTTTATGGTTCGGTTCCAAGCTGTAAGGAAGCCGAGAAATAGAGCTAGTACAAGGTAATCTTAATTAATGATTGTAATCACATTAAGTTGTTAATGTAAGGTATGCATGTAAGTTCTTTGCCTGTTTGTAGTTAGGGTCTATTTCAAGTGCTTTGTTTAAGCATTTAAGAGCCTCATCGTACTTCCCTAAAGTAGTTAGCACGACTGCCTTGTTGTACCATGCTTTCTTCTCCTTAGGGTCAATGCTTATAGCTTTATCGAAACAATGTATAGCCTCATCAAGCCTGCTAAGCTGTGTTAGAGCTATGCCCTTGTTTACCAGTGCTGAGGCATATGAGGGGTCTATTTCTAAAGCCCTATCCGCACAACTCAAGGCTTCTCCAAACATGCCGAGCCTATTGTACAGATCGGCGAGATTATTCCACGCTTCTTTCAAGTTGGGGTTTATTTCCAAAGCTTTTCTATAGAAGTGAAGTGCTAAGTTGTAGAAGCCTTCGTGTTTAAGCATCGTAGCTGTGTTTGTAAGTATCTCAGCAGGGTAGTTGCTAGGCATAGGTATTACCATGGTTTCAACAGTCCATCCAAGAGGTGTGTAGGGCGTTACTGTTCTATACTCAACAACTAGAGCGTGTGGATATCCAAAAGGATCTAGATGAATCCTGCGTATCATTAGGATAACTGCATCTACATTTGGATGTTTGAACAGCCAATCTCTACAAAAATCCTCGATCTTCCTTAAAACCTTCTCCCTGTAAATATCTCTGCCATAGTAAGGCACGACAATGGCACCTACAGCATCCGAAACATCGACTTGAATTACTTTTCTAACACCCCTACCTGAAGCCTCTACTCTTTCTAACTGTTCATATGCATCCCTAAGTCTACGCTCAAGCTTCTTAATAACCTCGTTAATCTTGTTGATATTCCTGAACACAACGATCTTCGGATCCCTGATCTTCATCTTACCTTCGAAAACCCCTATGTATGCGGCGTACACTAGGTACTCAATATTCTCTGTACTGACCCTGATATCCAATGGAGCATCACTAATACTAGGAAGGGAAGAAACTATTACCCGTTCTAGGGAACCTACCTTCTCTAGTTGACTTTTCTCGATGTATTTCTCAATAACTCTAATAATCGCGTCTGGTTTCTCACTGGGTGTTTTAGCAAAAATTATATCGATTAATGCATTTACTCCTTTCTCATGCAACCATCGTAGAATTTCAACAGCTATCTCTAGATATGGTTCATCTCTCCTAAGTCTCTTACATTCGCACCAAACCTTGATACTGTCTTTCTCTACATAGATATCAATTTCTCCAGAACCCGACAGCTCAGGCATGGCAACATTGAAATCATTAGATGTGTAATTTGCTGCAACAAATAGCTCATTAGTAAAATCATCGAATTGCTCTAGATTGCCGCTATGAAGCTTACCCTGTACAACTCTAGACCCTAGGTCAATAACTCCTTTCTCAATCAACGTTTTGAGAGAGTAGTAGAATAGAAGAAGCCCCATAAACTCTTCTACCTCAATCGAGAACCTCAAATCAAACCTATAGCCCCTCTCTTTAAATGAATTAAGTAACTTATACCACCTAGCAGCTCTATGAATGCTTATCTCTCTAAGGTACTCGTACTCCTCCGGTCTACTCTTTGGTTCCCACTCAAGCTTCTTTAGTTCACTAACAAGAAAATCTCTTCCAAACACTTTATCAAGGAACCTAGCAACTGATGAGATTAAGCTCGGCAAATCCTTAAACTCTTCTAATGGAATTATAGATAACACCATCTATACCCTAATACTAAAATAGTGTTGAATACTAAAACAACTGTTGTTCTAAATTCTGGTATAA
>Ga0209393_1000509_pt1 | contig 18750 bp, 16 predicted proteins | sample SSWtaG_2_FD_184117 | JGI IMG/M metagenome (GOLD analysis project Ga0209393, IMG submission 184117) | Hot spring microbial communities from Sandy's Spring West, USA to study Microbial Dark Matter (Phase II) - SSWsed_130316 (SPAdes)... | ecosystem: Environmental > Aquatic > Thermal springs > Hot...
ACCTTCAAACAGGTCGCAACTACCAAAATGTCACAGTCCGCAGCGGTGACGAAAATGTCAACTTTGTCACCCTTGAACTCTATCCTTTGGGCACTCCCGCCTTGATTGCAGGTCAAGTCGTCAACGCCGAAACCCTTGAACCGATAGCGGGTGCGACGGTGACTTTGGGCGACAAGCAAACCACAACTGATGCTGAAGGCAAGTTCAGCGTCCCAAACGCCCCGACGGGGCAGCAGACATTGCGGGTGGAGCACCCATCGTTTTTGACCTTCAACGAGAGTTTGTTGGTCAACGGAGACCCATTGACAGTGTTTCTGTTTCCGCCCGGAAGTCTGCCTTCTTTGCCCTTTACGATTTCTGGCAAGGTAACGCTCCAAGGCGAGACGAACCACAGCGGCGTCAGGGTTGAAGCGAGACGCAAAGAGGATGGGACGGTCGTTGATGTCGCAATCACCAACATTGAAGGCAATTATGCCCTTTGGGTTCCGCCTGGGACATACTTGGTCAGGGCGAGCAAAGAAGGGTTTATCAGCGATGAGCGAGAAGTCATCGTCCGAAAAGGAGTAGCCGTGACAAATGTCAACTTCACACTCGCTCGCATGGAGGGTGCACCGTGATGCGTTGGTTTGCATTGTTGGCAACACTGATCGCAATTGCGCTTCTTTTGGGCTGCAACGGAAATGGCAAGCCAACGCCAGGCATTTTCGGCAAAGTGATTAGCAAGGGAACGAGGCAACCCATCGCCAATGCGACCGTGAAAGTGCTCAGCGGCGATGTAGAGGTTGCGTCAGTGACGACGAATGGGAACGGTGCTTTCGCTTTCCCGAACTTGCTGCCCGGCTCATACACTTTGGTCGTTTCCGCCGAAGGTTATTGGGAGAGCCGTGTTGGGGTAACATTGGAAACGAACCAGAGGTTGTCGGTCACAGTTGAGTTGTATTCCGAGCAAGAGGGACCACCAACGGATGTGCCGATTACGGACTGATGTTGATGCGTCACAATTTTGATTGGCGGTCAAAAGGAGGCGAACATCCATGCGTTTGTGGACGATTTTGATGCTCAGCCTTTCAATTGTCGCCATTGCGTTCTTGGCTGGATGTGGCGGAGGAGGGGGCGGCACTCCGACACCGCCACCACCACCGGGCACAGGAGGAGGCACTGGCGGCGGAACTGGTGGAGGGACGCCGGGAACTCCGCCATCCCCGCCGACAGGTGGCGGAACTGGTGGCACAATTCTTCAGCCCCCACCACCGCCAACTTTTGATTGAGTAGTGCCAAGCAAAATTGTTAAGGTGAGCAGAGCATGAACAGGTGGCTTTTCGCCATCGGCATTGTCGCTGTTTTGGTCATAGCAATGGCTGGCTTTTGGGTTTGGCGTTCCCTTTCGCCCCCCGTCCCGCGCCCCTCGCCCCTCGCTCAAAAAGAGCCGCCGAAACCTGAGCCGGGAATGACTTTGGAAGGCGTTGAAGGGCTCGTCCTTAGGCGTGAGGGTCGGAAGACTTGGGAACTTTTCGTTGACATCATCACCCTTGACAAAAACCAGACTCAAGCGACGGCGCAAGGAATCCGCAAAGCCATTTACTACGACGAAAAAGGAAAGCCGCTACTTTGGTTCTCAGCCCGCTCCCTCGTCTACAACGGAAACACGGGCGAAGTGACATTAACTGGCGACATTCAAGTTGAGGCTCGGCTGCCGAAAGGGAGAATGCTCGTCGGTAAAGCGACGCAAGCGGTTTGGCATGAGCGACGGCGAATTTTGGAAATTTGGGACGGTCAAGGTCAAGTGGGCGATACTCGCTTCCTCGTCCGCCGAATCCGATACAACCCCGACACGACAGTCCTTGAAGCCTTTGAGCAAGTTGTCGTTTTCACGCCGAGGTCAAGGCTTGTTTGTCCGATGGTGAGAACGAACTTGACCACCAAATTCCTAATCGCCATGCCCCCAGTTCAACTGAGCGTTTTCGCTAAAAAGTCACCAACGCCTTTCCTGCCTGTGGTCTTCCGAAAGGTCGCTCAAAACGCCCCGCAAAAGAAAGCGGAAGGCGAGAAAAAAGAGCGACCATTGAACTTCAGGACTGACAAGCCAGTGGTTCGCAAACCTCCTCGCTGGTTTTTTGAGGATGTGGTCATCACTGAGGAAGGCGAGGACTACACTATCAGTGCAAAGCGAGCGATTTACGACGAAGATGCCGATGTAGTGACCATTGAAAACGGCATCCGCTTTGAAGACCCAGAGACCTTAGCGACTGCGCCGAAAGGCGAGGTTGACAACAAAAAGAAGGTCGCCATCTTCTTCGGACCCGTTGAAGTCATCGTCAAGCCGAAAAAGGAAGAGCCAGAAAAGCAAAAAACCGAACAAGGAGGCGCTAAACCTTCAGAGCAACAGGCTCAGCAAAAGGAGGAGAAACGGGAAGGGCTCAGGGAGCGAGTTCGCAAAGAAGGCGGCAAGATGGTCTGCGACCGCGCCGAATACTACTACCGAGAACGGATGGTCGTTGCGACAGGGAATGTCAGGTTTGAACAAGAAGGGCGCTACAAAGGCAGCGCTGAAAAGGCGACTTACTTGACCCGTGACGAGATCTTGACCCTTGAGGGCAATGTCAGGATTCAGGATTTGCGGAAAGGTCATGAGGCTGAGTGCCCCAAAATCGTCGTCAACTTAAAGACCGACGAGGTTGAAATCAGCCCACCTGTTATAGGTCGGTTGATTGTGCGGGAGGAAGAGGAGGAGAAGCCAAAGCCTGAAAAAGGTCAGCCTGAAAAGCCTAAGCCTGAAAAGCCTCAACAGGAAAGCAAAAGCGAGGCAAGTCAATAGCCTGCTTTTGTGCTCACAACTCATCTCCCAAACCAATTCAAGGGGACGAGGGGGGATGCATGTTGCGTTTGAGGTGGCGACAAAGACCAAAGTGGCGATTGGTTCGGTGGCAAAGCGGTTGGGCATTGCTCATAGCATTGCCGTCCTTAGCCCATCAAATCCGATGCTCTCACACTGTCAAGGGTGTAAGGGTTGACGGGGAGTTTTGCGTTTTGACCACAAGGCAATCGGAAACCTGTTGGCGACCCGAAAAGCAACTGGTAGGGCGGTGGTGGGTCAGTTTGCCCTTGCCTTCTAACTGGCGACCCTCAGGCTCTCCCCAAACAGTTCGCTTGCAAGGTCGCAACTTTTTGCTCCTTCCCGTTCAACCGCTTCGGAACTTGTTCCGCCAGTAATCCAACATGTCCCGCAGCGTTTGCTCGTAAGGGATTTGGGGCAACCAACCCGTCTTCTCCCTGAACTTCGTGCTGTCGCCAATCAAGACAGGCACATCGGAAGGACGCATTTTCGCCGGGTCTTGACGAACTTCCACCTTCACTTCAGACATGCTTAGAAGCATCTCAAGGACTTCACGAACGCTCCAAGCCTTCCCGCTGCAAATGTTGTAAACTTCGCCTGGTTCGCCTTTCTCCAATGCTAACCAATAAGCCCGAACAATGTCACGGACATCAGTGAAGTCCCGCTTCGCTTCCAAATTGCCGACATAAATGACAGGTTCTTGCAACCCAGCCTCTATGCGTGCAATCTGCCACGCAAAACCAGAGTCCACGAACGCTTCAGGTCTTCTCGGTCCGCTGTGGTTGAAGGCACGGGTTCTGACGATGAACATGCCGTAACTGCGATGGTATTGCCAACCGAGCAAATCTTGTGCGACTTTGCTGACGGCATAAGGTGAAAGTGGGCGCAACGGGTTCGTCTCTTTGATGGGCAATTCGTGCTCAAATTGAAGCCCATACTCCTCGCTTGAACCTGCGTTCAAAATTCGGCAGTCCAAATCCAACTGCCTGACGGCTTCAAAGAGGTTGATTGTGCCGATGACATTGATGTGCATGGTGTCGGCAGGTGCTGTCCAACTGGCAGGGACGAAACTTTGGGCTGCAAGGTGGAAAATCCAATCGGGCTTCGCCTCCTTGACAGCGTTTCGGACGGAGATGGCGTCTCGCAGGTCGCAGTCAATCAACCGGATTTTCGTCAGCAGGTGTTGGATGTTGTCAAGCCGAGACCTCCACCTGTATGTCCCGAAAACTTCCACGCCTTTGTCCAAAGCGAATTCGGCAAGGTGAGAGCCGACAAAACCCGTTATGCCAGTGATGAGAACTCGCATCGCCTTTTCACCACCCTTTCAATTCGCTGTGCAGGCTTTACAATTTTTGCGCCGTTCGTTCATTGAGGCAAGCGCTTCATCAGCGCCCTTAACTCGTCCATCCGAAAAGGCTTGTGTAGGACGGGAACACCCCATTCCTGAAGGGCTTTTTGTGTCGTCGTGCTGAGGAAATCGCCGGTCATGACGATGAAACGGGAAGCCAAAGAAGGCTTCGTCTCTTTAAGCCAGCGGAAAAGTTGTGCCCCATCAACCTTGGGCATCTTCAAATCGCACAACACGACATCGTAGTCTCGCTCCTGCAAAAGCCTCTTTGCTTCAGCACCATCGCTAACCGTCTCAACCTTGTGCCCATCCCGTGACAGCATTGCTTTCAAAACTGCAGCGATGCTGGGTTCATCGTCTATGACGAGGATGCGCCGTTTTACCACAAGTCCACCTTGCTCTTTCCGCTTTTCGGCTGAAGTTTGGCTTTGAATTTCAGGCTGCAAGGCAACCGGCAACTCAACCACGAACCTTGCCCCACCTTCAGGTCTGTTCTCAGCCCAAATTCTCCCACCGTGTCCTGTGACTATGCCGTAAACGATTGTCAACCCCAAACCCGTTCCTTTGCCGACAGGTTTGGTCGTGAAGAAGGGGTCAAAGATGTGGGGCAAAAGTTCGGGAGGGATGCCTTTGCCCGTGTCCTCAACGATCAACCTGACCAAACCTTCCCCTCGTTCCGTCGTTATGCTCAGCGTCCCACCACCTTGTTCGCTCATTGCATCCTCAGCGTTGTTGATGAGGTTTAGCAGGACTTGCTGAAGTTGCGTTTTGTCGCCGAGAACTTTGGGGAGCGGTTCTGTCAGGTTGAGAACGACAGCAATGTTGTTGCTGCGGAGTTGGTAAGACTTCATCTCCACGACTTCACGGATAACCTCGTTGATGTCAACGGGTGTGAACTCTTGAGGGCGTGGGCGGGCGAAAGTGAGCAAGTTCTTGGTAATTCGCCCGATCCGAAGGGCTTGCTCGCAGATGTGTTCTGCCATCCGTTTCGCCCCTTCGTCTTCCAAATCTTCGCAGAGCAACTCAGCCATGCCAACTATCGCGTTGAGTGGGTTGTTGATTTCGTGAGCAACTCCAGCCGCCATCTGCCCAATGGTCACCAACCTTTCGGTCTGTTCAAGTAACTTTCGCGCTCTCCTCTCAGCGGTCACATCTTGTATGGAGTGAACGATGCGCCTCAATTTGCCGTCAACGATGCCCGAACGGGCTTGGACTAACCAAACTCGTCCGTCGGGCAGTTGGATTTCGTGAGAGACCGTCTCACCTTTCCTCAAAGCCCTTTCGTATGGGCAAACTTCCGAGCGAGAAAGTTCAGGGTGCAAAACTTCTGTGCACTTTTCGCCGATAATTTCTCCTTCGGCTTTGCCCAAAAGTTGCGTTAACGCTTTGTTGACTTGCAGCACGGTGAAGTTTTCGTCCAAAACAGCGACTCCCACCCCGATGAGGTCAAAAGTCAACTCCCAGTCGGCTTTCGCTTGGGCGAGGGCTTTTGCCTTTTCGCGCAATTCGTCATTGGCTTGCTTGATTCGCTCAAACAGGAGCGCAGTGAGGATGGTGAAGACCGAAAGGATGGCAAAAACGAGCCAGGCAGTTCGGCGGAGTCGTTTCTCTTTCTCCAAAATCGTCGTGACATTGAAGTCAACACCGACAACTGCTACGACGCGACCAGTTTTGTCCTTAACGGGCGCGTAGCCTGAAAGCCAAACGCCCCACTTGTCTTCGGTGAATTCCTTGTCAGCCGTCGGTTTGCCCTCAAGGTAACAGCGTTGCATCTCTGGGAACTCGCTGACATCGCAAGGTTCGCCTAAATGGGCTTTGTCCTCGTCCTCGTCAATTTCGCCGTCACCGTTAAGGTCATAAGGGACGCCGCTGTCAAGGACATAGTGCCAAGTCTTCCCTTGCGACGGCACAAGGGTATAAATTGACTCTTGAGCGAGCAGCGGTCCCCTTTCGCGAACTTCGGGGAGAAGTGCGTTGGCGAAACGCTGCAACTGCTCGGTGAGTTTTTGGTAAAGGGGCGTGTCTTCCCGTCCCTCTCGGTAGACTCGTTGGTGTTCTTCAGGGTCAATGGAAAGTGCGACGGATTGGGCTACAGACATCAAGTGCTCGCGAATTTCATCCCAAATGGCTTGTCGGGCAGCGCGGAAGTAAGCGTAAGTGAGCGCTGCCCAAACGAAAATTGAAACGGCAGCGACCACCCAAACTTGCCATCGTCTCTTCATGCTTCGCTCAACCCTTATGTTCGCTACTTTGCCTGAGGCGATGAAACCTGCGCCCGCAAAGTTTATCGGCAAATGGGAGCAAAAAGTTAAGATGGCGAAGGAAATTCAAGCAAACTAAGGGAAGGCAACGCTCCCGCCGAGCCAAAACTGCAACGGACGGCGAACAATGATTGGCAAATAGCGAATGGCAAGCGGTTTTTGACCACCCACTGAAGTGGGTGTCCACGATTTCAAAGCAGGCTTCGCTTTTGTGGGAAAACCTCAACGCCCTTGTTTCCCCCGACCTTTGCCGTGACCTTTGGGGCTTCTCTCTTTCTCTCGGTTTCGTTCTTGCTTCTCAATTTGAGGCAACCAATCGGGCGAAACGCCAAATTGAGCCCTCACCCTTGACCAGTCCCTTTCCATCTCACGCCAACGGATAAGCACCTTTTCTGGCTCGGTTTTGGACGCTGACGAAACTTGCAGCAACGCTATGACATCGCCCCACTCCAACCCTTCCTGCCGGAATTTGGCAATTTGAGCCGTTGGGATACCGAAAGCCTGACTAAGCACACTCAACCAAACTGAAGTGACCAAATCTTCGTCGCTGAGTTTGCTGAGGGTAACCCTCTGCTGGTTAAAAGCGCCCGGATGAACTCCCAAGCGGTGAGCGATTACACCCCAACCGTGTCCTTTGCCTCTCATCTTGACAATTTCGCGCAAATCTTTTTTGCTCACCTTAGCGATGACAACTGCCGGGGCGAGAATGAAAACTGGCGTAGATGTCTCTTTGCGGGTGCTCACAATCATCGTCATGTCAACGCCTAAGACCTTCGCCAACAGAAGCGCGGCAGCGACTTCCTCCCAACTCAACCCACTCTTCCGCACAACGGCTGTGATGCTGAATTCTTGAGCGAACGAGTTGACAGACAACACAGCAAGCAAACCGAAAGCCCAAATTGCTCGCTTCAACGCCTATCACCTCCGAATGAAATGGTAACCCGCTGGGCTAAAGAAGACCCAGCGGGCTGGACGGGCAACGCAAAACTGTTTCACTGAACCGTCACAACTGGTTGAAGGGCAAAATCAACCTGAACGGTTTGACCGACTTGCAACCCGTCAACTTCCTGAGCCTGCCACTCGTAACCTTCCGCGACAGCAGCAACGAAGTAATCGCCGGGTGGCAGCAAAAGTTTGTAATTGCCGCTTTCATCGGTCACAGTTCCTGCTCGGACAGGTGGTTCAACGGGTGGCAAGGGTGGGAAGATAGAGGGCGATTGTGAGGGCATACCTTGTTGACCACCTTGGTTTGGTCGGTGCCATGTGGGGCGATTTGGTTTCTTGCTCCCGCTCAAAGGCATTATCTCCCAACCGTCCCAAATCCACCAATTGTCGCCCTTTCGGACAGCAATGACTAACGCACCTTTGATGGGATTTCCTGTCATCGCATCGGTGACTTGTCCAGCAATGGTGCCGAATTGAGCCTGAAGGACAAAATCAACACGAACCTTTTCTCCAGCCTTGACTTCAACTTGCTTCTCATCGCGTCCATAACCGGGTTTGAAAGCAACAGCGGTGTAAGTTCCTGTTGGCACTCCAGTCAGTTCAAAACTCCCATCGGCTTTCGTGAAGGTGAAAAGCCTGCGGCGGATAGGTGGACCTGGGGGCACAAATCCTTGTTGCGTTGGGTTCATTTGCGCGCTGATGAGTTGCCCAACGGTCAGTTCCTCCAAAATGATTGGCTCAGAAGTTCCTTGAGGCTTGAGCATCACGAGTGCGCCAGGCACGGGAATCAAGTTTCCGTCCACTTGAGCCATAACTGTCCCGTAAACTATGCCAGTCTCACGAGGGAGAGGGACGAGGGTGAAGTCAAGGGGAGTGGTTTGGAGAGCGATAACTGTGACCGTTTCGGATGCGGGCTCATAGTCGGGATGCCGCGCTTCAACCAAGTAAGTGCCTTCGGGGACGAGCAGTTGGTAACTTCCGTTCCTGTTGGTGATGGCGGTGAAGAACGGGCGTGAAGGAAGTTCTTCAACAGTGTCCGATTCATCGTTGATGGGGCGTGCGATGATGTGGGCGCGAGGGATTGGCTTGAGTTGACCGTTTTCGTCCATCGTGCGAACAAAACCGGCAATCATCCCCAAAGGTTTAGGAACAACATCGCCGACATTGGTGACCTGACCTGGTCGGATGAGGCAAACGATGACAGCCCCTTGTTGGCTCTCCTCATCCTCAATGGAAATCACTTGCTCTCCTGCGGGAACGCCGTCAATCCTGAACTCGCCGTTCGTTCGGATTTGAAGCCTGAAGGTGTTTTCGGTTTCAAGCCCGTGAACTCGTGCCCTGAAGCGAGTGGCGACCTGTCGCGACTTACCTGTCGTTGAATTTCCCGTTACCAACCGACCCTCAACGCTTCCTGTCTGAACGCTTGGCGTTTGGCTGATTGGGTTCCCTCCGCCTCCACCGCATCCGAGCAAAGCCAGCAGCATCAACCCTGCAACTGCCGTCGCTGTGACGAGCATCCGTCTCGTCATCCGACATCCCTCCTTCAAAGGCTTGTCGTCCAGTCAAATTATACCACACAGCGGCTTAGTTGTAAACTTCGTCCAGCCAAATTAGACGAAGATCCGCTCAGCCTTGCTTTTAGACGCAAGTTGCGCTAAAATGGCGAGGTGACGACTGTTCGGAAGCGAAGGTGATGACGATGGAACTTGACTTGACCACTCCCGAAGGTCGCAAAAAGCAGGGCGAGTTGATTTTGCAAGCGATCAAAGAAGCGGGTTTGTCCGTTGAGCAGGTGGCGAAGGAGATAGGTTGCTCGCGGGCTTTGCTTTACCAATACATTGCCGGCACGACTTTGGCTCAACCTGACAAGTTGACATTAATTGCCCGCCGAACGGGTAAGCCTTTAGCGTTTTTCTACGGTGCTGACCTGACGCAGCCTGAAGCCGTTGAGGCGGAACGAGAGGCTCTGAGGCGCGAGCGGATGGAGTTAGAGCAGCGACGGGCAGAGGAAAGGGTTCGGCAGTTGCGAGAGAGACTTGACAATCTTTTTGCCCTCGCCGATGCCCAAACCTCGCCGCCCGACCTCAAAGCGGCAGCCTCAACCTGCGAACAAATCGTTCCCGTTGCCCGAACCCTTGGGGACGAGGATGCAGAAGCGAAAGCCCTTTTCAAACTCGGCAACTTGAGGCTTTTGATGGGCGATTTGGACGGTGCAGTCAGCGCCCTCAGGCAGGCTCAAGGTCTGTTTGAGCGGCAAAACAATCTCCCTTATGCCCTCGCTTGCCGTCAAAGCATTGGTCGCGCACTGCTTTTGATGGGGCGACCTGAGGAAGCGAAACAGCAATTTGAATTGGTCGCTAAAAGCGAAAACTGGCACAACCGCTGGGAGGCAACAGTAGCCCTTGCCGCCGTCGCGGAATGGGTTGGTGAATTTCGCTCCGCTATGGAGTATTTGGACGGTGCTGAAGAATTAGCGAGTAAAGCGCCGACAGACCGAGATGCAAAACTCGTTTTGATGTTCGTTGCTGCAAACCGAGCAAATGTCTACCTCGCTTGCGGCGATTTTGTTGGTGCGGAAAAGTTGGCAAAGGAGGCTTTGTCAATAGCAGAGCGATTGGGCGACCACGACCAACAACTTGAAGCCCTTCTGACCATCTCCGTTTGCGAGCGACATTTGGGCAAGTGGGTTGACGCTTACGAGCGAACTTTGCGCGTTCGGGCTTTGGCGTCTTTCGCTAATGACGCAGAACGGTTCGTCATCGCCGAAACGGTTTTGGCTGACTTGCTTGCCATTGTCGGCGACTTTCCCAACGCTAAATCTTTCGCCAAAAACGCTCTGACTGAAGCGTTGAAAATTCGTTCCCGAAGGGCTGAACTTTGGGCTCACAAGTCTCTGGCTGAAACTTACCTTCGGGAAGAAAGTCCCGACGATGCACGCTATCACGCACAAGTTGCCGTTGAAATCGCTGAGTCAATGCGCAACTTGACCGAATGCGCCCACGCCTTGTGCCTCCGCGCTTGGACGAACTTGCTGCAAGGAAAACTCAATGAGGCTGCGAACGACGCGGAGCAGGCTTTCTCCATCGCGGACGGAAAAGGGATGCGTTACATTGCTACACTGGCATCACTGCTTAGGGCGAAAGTTGCTTTGGCTCAAGGCGACAAGCAGGTTGACAAATGGTTGTCAAGCGCACAGCAGTTGGCGAACGAAATCGGCGATGCCGATTTGATTTACCGATGCTTGGTGGCTGTTGGTGACTGGGGACTTGGGACTGGGGACTGGAAAGATGCAAAGGATGCATTGTTTAGGGCTCACGAAATGTTGAGTGATTGGCGAGCGAAGTGGCGGGATGCGGGGAACGACGACACATGGCTTGAAGACCCGTTGAGGTTCAAGGCAACTTTGATGTTGGCTGAATGCATCGCTCGCACTGAGGGTAAAGTTGAAGCGAGCAGGTTTGTGGAAGATGTCGGTTGGCTGCCGTTGAAGGAGGAGTGGGCAAAACTTGAGGCATCGTTGCAGTTGCCAGAACCACAAACGCAGCGGAGAAAGGTGAAGCGTTCATGAGGCATGCCGTCATGAAACGGATTAAGTTTGCCCTTTGGCTTTTCCTTTCGGTGCTGGTTTGGATTGAGGGTTGCGGCGGAAGTGACCTAACAGGCGGAAGTGTTCCCATCGGTAACCCAAGCCCGACAAGGCTTGTCGGCACGGTCATTGATGAAAACGACCCTTCCGTCCCTTTGGCTGATGCCGAAGTTGAAATTGCCGTTGAAGACGGAACGAAAATCGTTGCGAAAACCGATGCCAGCGGGATGTTCGTCGTGGAGTTGCCACGAAACAAACGATGCACTTTGAAGGTTCGCCCGCCTACCGGGTTTGAGTTGATTTACCGAGAGCAAGTTGACGAGTTCGTCACTGATGCCGACGAAATTCGGCTCATTATCCCTGTCCCGCGCAGAGGGATGATGGCACCTGTTTTCGCTGAGTTGCAAATTCAGCCGAAAGAAGTCATCCTTCGCACCCGCGAAAGTGTGAGGTTTCAAATCCAGTTGGAGCCTTCGCCGCAAAGACCGATCCAACCAATTTGGTCTGTTCACGGCGGCATCGGCGTTATCACTCCCGATGGTCTGTTCATTGCAACGCGACCTGGGAAGGGGGTCGTGAGGGTAAGAGTTGGACATCTTCGTGCGGAAGCAATCGTCACCGTAACGCTTGACTGAGCCTGATTGAACGGGCGCTTGTTGATGCGTTATGATTGAAGTTGGTGATGAACCATGACCCAAAGGAGCGCTCAAGAAAGGCTCAGTCGCCTTGGAATGATAGGAACGGTAGTGCTTGCTCTTTTGTTTGTCGGCATAACCCTTCGTTTGTGGCGGACGAGTGCCCCACCGCCGCCAAAAATTGAACTCCCCCAAGAGCCGCCTGATTTGGTTTTGCTTGTCACTGCCAATAGGCAGGGCAAGTTAGAGGTATGCGGTTGCCCAGGGAAAAGGGCAGAGGATTTAGCGAAAGTGGCAACACTACTCCAAGACCTCACCAACGAGATGCAGCAGAAGGGAGCGACTGTGAGTGTAATTGAAGGCGGCGATTTTACAGGTGGTTCTGATGTCGTCCCATACATCCTGAGGGCATACAAAGTTGTCGGCTACCAGTGCATTGTCCTTAGCCCTCGTGATGAGAAACGGCTTTCGGTTATCCGAACCAATGCTGACGGGATGCAACTGCTTGTTCCAGCAAATCCCGAAAACCTGCAAACTTTCCAAGTGAGCGGCAAAACCTTCAGCATCACCTTGGTCAACTTGGGTCAACCGCCTCTCAAGGACGAAAGTTACTGGCAAAGGTTGCTCCCTCGCTTGAAAGCCCTCAAGCAACCGAACAACTTGCTCGCTGCAGTTGCGTTCACTGACCGAAATAGTGCAATGGAACTGGCGCCTCACCTGAAAGGGACTGTCAACATCCTTATGATTGACGATGCCTTACCGTTGACAAATGGTGAGTTTTCCCCCGGAATGACGAAAGCGAGCAAAGAAGTTTCTGGTGTCACTTTGGTCGCATTGCCTCAGTCCCGTTCAACGGTCCTTTCGCTGATGGTCTGGACTAACTCCCAAAGCCGAGATAGTTACCGAGTTGAAGGTCAATGGGTTAATGCGGCTGGTCGGAACGATGACCCGCAGGTCAAGAAAATCGTTGACGAATACTACGAGAAGCGGCAGAAGGAACTGGAGCGGGAGATGAAGGAGTTGATGAAGATTGCTTCCCAGAGACATTACCTGCCGCCAGAGTTCTGCGGCGGATGCCATCAGGCTCAGTATGAGCAATGGCTCAACACTGGTCACGCCCACGCTATTGAAACACTGGTTAATCAGAAGCGAATGGACAAAAGTTGCTTGACCTGTCACTCCCTTGAGTTCCGCATGAGGGGAGTTGTGACTGAGGTCAAAAAGCGTGGGGTTGAATGTGTTGATTGCCATGTTGAACTTCAAGACCCTGCAACGGCTAAGATGCATGGTCAACGCCCAGGCGAACGACCCACAACCCGCATCGTAAACGAAACGGTTTGCGTTAGTTGTCACGACAAGCAGAACAGCCCCAATTTTAACCTGCAAACTTACCTGCCAAAGGTCGTCCATTGATGAGCACCTTTTTCCTCGGGCGACTTTGTGGCAGAATGCTTTTGCCTCTTAAAGAAATTGCGTTGACATGTAGGGAAAAGGCGTTTAAAATTTGCAGCAAACGCACCTTCAAAACCTCGTGGTTGAGAGGTGGGGGCAGCGAAGGTATCTGAACTTCAAAAACCTTTGTAAGGGGGGCAGTTTAACCATGCAAAGGCAAGATGTGCTGACTTCAGTTTTCCATAGCGATGGGGCGGAAGGGCGTCGCATCCTCGCCGAACTGGCTTCGCTGCACGATGTCCAGCGTTACCGTGAGTATCATTGGGAGGGCTCATTTGCCGATTACCTTGAAATCGTTGTCAAAAATCCCAAAGTCGCTCGTAGCGCTTTCCAACGCATCTACGACATGATTTTGCACTTCGGCTACACCGAATACACCGAGCACAAAGAGAAACTCATCCACTACCACTTCTTTGATGACCCCGTTGGAAACGGCGAGGATGCCATTTATGGGCTTGACCGTTACCTGATGATGCTGGTGAACATTTTCAAATCCGCTGCCCGCCGTTACGGGACGGAGCGTCGCATCATTTTGCTTCACGGTCCTGTCGGAAGTTCAAAAAGCACCATCGTTAGGTTGCTCAAGAAGGGCTTGGAATATTACACCCGATTGCCCGAGGGCGCTCTCTACTCTTTCAGTTGGGTTTTAGAGGACGGCAGTGTAGTCCCTTGTCCCCTTAACGAAGAGCCCCTTAAACTCATCCCACACGAAGTTCGGGTCAAGTTCATTGAACGCATAAACGAGGGCAAGTCAGAAGAGGACCAGATTTGGGTTGAGGGTGACTTGTGCCCACTTTGTCGCTTCTACTTCCGAGAGTTCATGCGCAAGTATCAAGGAGACTGGCAAAAAGTCGTTGAAAACCACATCCGCGTCAGGCGAGTCATCTTCAGCGAAAAAGACCGCATCGGCATAGGGACTTTCCAACCGAAAGACGAAAAGAGTCAAGATGCGACCGAACTTACCGGAGACATCAATTACCGCAAAATCGCCATTTACGGCTCTGAATCTGACCCCCGCGCCTTTGACTTTGACGGGGAGTTTTGCATTGCCAACCGGGGTCTTCTGGAGTTCATTGAGTTGCTGAAGTTGGAGACGGAGTTTCTCTATGACTTGCTCGGCGCAACCCAAGAACATGTCATCAAGCCACGCAAGTTCGCTCAAGTTGACATTGATGAGGTCGTGATCGGGCACACCAATGAACCCGAATACCGCAAACTGCAAAAGAACGAATACATGGAAGCCCTTAGAGACCGAACCATCAAAGTTGACATCCCCTATGTGCTCAAACTCAGCGACGAAGTGAAGATTTACGAGAAGTTCTTTAACCCAAAGCGCGTTAAAGGCAAGCACATTGCCCCTCACACCCTTGAAATTGCCGCCATGTGGGCGATTTTGACCCGACTTGAAGAGCCCAAAAAGTTCAACTTGACGCTGATGCAGAAATTGAAACTCTACGACGGAAAAGCACTGCCCGGCTTCACCGAAGACCATGTCATTGAACTGCGAGAGGAAGCGCCCCGAGAAGGTATGTTCGGGATTTCGCCAAGGTATGTCATGGACAAAATCTCCAACGCTTTGGTCAGCGAGGAAAACCCACATTGTGTCAACCCGTTCATGGTCATGAAGGAACTGGACGAAGGGCTTGACCACTATTCCCTTGTCAGCACCGAAGAGCAACGGAAACGCTACCGAGAATTGTTGGCATTGGTTCGGCAGGAATACGAGGAAATCATCAAAAACGAGGTCCGCAGGGCTATTACTGCCGACGAGGAAGCACTGAAGCGGCTGTGCCAAAACTACATTGAAAATGTCAAGGCTTATGTTAGAGGCGAAAAAGTCCGCAACCGATACACGGGCGAACTGGAGGAACCCGACGAGCGACTGATGCGCTCCATTGAGGAGAAGATTGACATCCCAGAGTCCCGCAAGGATGATTTCAGGCGCGAAATCATGAACTACATCGCCAGCCTCGCTTTGGAGGGCAAGCAGTTTGACTACAAGAGCAACGAGCGACTATTGCGCGCCCTTGAGTTGAAACTCTTTGAAGACCAGAAAGACTCCATCCGTTTGAGCGCAATTGCGACAGGCGTCATGGACAAAGAAACGCAGGAGAAGATTGATGTCATCAAGGCGCGGCTTATCCGCGAATACGGTTACTGTGAGGTTTGCGCCACCGACATTTTGACCTATGTCGCCAGCATCTTCGCTCGCGGTGACATCAAAGAACGCGAAGAAGCGAGACGGTGAAGAAGCGCCTGTGAAAACAGGCATCAAATAACTGGCTTTTCGCTTTTCCGGGGGCGACACGGATGGCAACGAAAACCCTGACTCAAGGAGAAGTTTTACAGCGACTTCGCAAGGCAGTCGGTGCGATGCGGAAAGTTTGCGAACCTGAGTTTGTTGTCCTGTTTGGCTCATACGCTTACGGCGAACCCCACCAAGGAAGCGATGTTGATGTCTTGGTAGTTTACTCGGATGAGACCGAAGAAGAAGAGAGGCGCAAGGCTGGTTCTGTCCTTCACCAAGTTTTCGGCATTGGACTTGAAGTTCACCCATGCACTTTGTCGCAGTGGCGGGAGGCTTTGCTGAAACGCAATTGGTTCGTTGCTGAGATAACACAAAAAGGCATCCCTTTGTTCAGCCGTCGGGAGTGGAGTGATGTCTTAAGTGAGGCGCAAACCCTCATGAGCCAAAGCCAAAACCTCTACCCTTACGAGTGGTTGGATTGGGCAGAACAAAATTGGGAGGTCTTTCACTTGTCGCTGGACAGAGGCTTGGTCTTCGTCGCCGCCTACCACCTGCAACAGGCAGTGGAGAAGTGGTTAAAGGCTTTCCTGCTCTATCACCGTTGGCAGTTGGAGCGGACACGCGATTTGGAAAATTTGCTTGTGGAAGCAGTCAAGCATGAACCGAGTTTGCGGCAATATCAAGCCATGTGCCACCGGGTCAAGTATTTCATCGCAGCCCGTTATCCCGGACTTCCATATCCGCCGACGACGGACGAACTGCGAAATCAATGGTTACCACAAGCAGCAGCGTTGCGTGAATTTGTTCGGAGAACACTTGGCGTTAGCCTTTGAAGTTTGAATTTGGAGGCGACAAAAATGGAGCAACAAAACAATGGTTCTCAAGCGCCCGCTAATGCGGGCGGGAGTTACGACATGGTGGAGCGCATTGAACGCGATGTCGCTCGTTTTCGCGACATCGTCAAAGGCAAAATTCGCCAGAACCTGCGAAAGTTCATAACCAACACCGAACTGATTGGGCGGCAGGGCAAAACAGTTGTCTCTATCCCCGTCCCGCAAATTGAAATCCCGCATTTCACCTATCGGCTAAGGGATGTGGGTGGTGTGGGGCAGGGAGAAGGTGAAGAGGGCGAGATTCTGTGGGTTGAGGGCGAAGAAGGTGAGGGACAAAGAGGCGCTGGCTTTTTGCCAGGTCTCCACCCCGTTGAGGTTGAAGTCACCCTTGAGGAATTGGTGGAAATGCTGGGCGAAGAGTTAGAGTTGCCGAGACTTGAGCCTAAAAGTTTCGGGCAAATGCAATCGGAGAAACCACGATACAAAAGCATCCGACGAGTTGGACCTGAATCCCTTCGCCATTTCAAACGAACTTTCAAGCAAGCGTTAAAACGCCAACTCTTGAGCGGAACTTATGACCCGAACGACCCAGTCATCATCCCCATTCACGACGACATCCGTTACCGCAGTTTTGAGTATGAGCCCCAACCCGAAAGTAAGGCTGTCATCTTCTTCATGATGGATGTCTCTGGCAGCATGGGTGACGAGCAGAAAGAAATCGTTCGCATAACGGCGTTTTGGATTGACCAGTGGGTGCGAAGGCATTATCGTGGAGTTGAGCGCCGATACATCGTCCACGATGCCGCTGCCCGCGAAGTCCCAGAGGATTTGTTCTACCGACTTCGTGAAAGCGGTGGAACGAAAATTTCGTCTGCTTACAAACTTTGCGCCAAGTTGATTGAGGAACATTACTCGCCCACCGAGTGGAACATTTATGCCTTCCACTTCAGTGACGGCGACAACTGGGAGGAGGACGATGCCGACGCTTTTGAAGTTCTGGGCGAAAAACTACTTCCACAAGTCAACCTGTTTGGCTACGGGCAAGTTTACAGCCATTGGGGTAGCGGGCGCTTCCTTTACGACCTTGCCGATGAATTTGAAGGCGAGTTTGACAACTTGAGACTGACGGAAATCCGAAATAAGGACGAAATCTTGGACGCCATCCGCGACCTGCTGGGCAAGCGTCCTGAAGAACGGTTGAACTTCCGACAACGACCACGCCGTCATCGTGCATGAAAGAATGCTCAACGCAGGTTGATAAAGGTTGGTGACAATGTGTGCTGAACGATACCGACAAGAAAGTTCAAACCTTGCTGATAGAAGGTTACAAGCGAATGAGTGAAGCAGAACGGCTGCAAAAAGTGTGCGAACTTAACTGCCTGTTAGTGAAGTTAATGGAAGCGGAAGTCCGACAGCGCCATCCGAACGCTGACGAAAGGGAAATTCGCTTGCGCGTGGCATCTCGTTGGCTGCCACCAGAACTTATGCAAAAAGCATTCGGTTGGAACCCGAAAGAGCGAGGTTTTTAAGACGATGGACAACTTGCTTAAAAGTGCTGCCATCTTCGTGAGTGTCTTAGAAAAATTGGGCGTGCCTTACTTCATTGTTGGTTCTGTCGCCAGTTCGGCTTATGGCTTGCCCCGCGCAACACAAGACATTGATTTCGTTGTTGCATTGCAGCATGAACAAGTGCCAACACTGGTCGCAGCGCTTGAGTCGGAGTTTTATGTGTAGGAGTTACGCAGTTGAGATGAGTTTGTCTTCACCAAGCCAGTTTCTTTGGGCTATGATATGGCAACGAAGGTGATAACCATGCCAACAGTATGCTTAAAGTTCCGCTTCAAAGAAAACTCAAAAATCAAAACCCTCATGGACGCTTGCGCTTCTATCCAGCAACAAGCTGTTAACTTCGCCATTGACAACAACAAAACTGCCACTTTCACCATCATAAAAGCCCTTTACCCATCCATCAAATCCCAATTCCCTAACCTTCACTCCCAATGGCTTCAATCCGCTGTCCGTTCAGGTGCTGCCGTCGTTCACTCCTTCAAAAACCGAAAGCGAAAGGGAAAGAGACAAGGGACAGGGGGTAAGGGACAAGGGAACACGAGTTTGGAAAAGCCAAAAATCAAGAGACCTTTCGTCTATGTCAGCAAGCAAATTTTAAAGGTTGATTGGGATGGCAAAAGGTTGACTTTGACCTTTCCCGTCTCCCCTTACGACAAAGAACCAATCACTCTTTCCTTTCGTCCCCATCACAAGTATTGTAGGCTTCTTGATGATTGGAAAGAGGGAAGGGCAAAGATGGGAGAACCAACTTTAACCTTCAACTCCATTTCCATCCCTATCAAGTTTCCCGAATTTGAGCCATATAAGCCAAAGACGGTCATAGCAGTTGACAGCAATGAGTTGAACTTAACGGTTTATGTTGGGACAGGGGTCAAGGGACAAAGGGCAGGGGACATGAGGCAAGGAGCATTTGAAGGCTGTTTGAGGGAGATAGACACAAGTTATGCTGCAAGGATAAGCAGAGACCATGAAAGGAGGGTTAGGAGGGGAACGAAAGGAAAGCAAAATCCGAAGGCAAAAAGGAAGGTTGCATCAAAGCA
>Ga0209393_1000510_pt1 | contig 18747 bp, 13 predicted proteins | sample SSWtaG_2_FD_184117 | JGI IMG/M metagenome (GOLD analysis project Ga0209393, IMG submission 184117) | Hot spring microbial communities from Sandy's Spring West, USA to study Microbial Dark Matter (Phase II) - SSWsed_130316 (SPAdes)... | ecosystem: Environmental > Aquatic > Thermal springs > Hot...
TTTCTTCTCGGCGAATGTCAACGACATAGAGAACGCTCGGCAATTCTTCCATCTTCTCAATCCCCGCGAGCAATTGTTCTAACTTCGCCAACTGTTTGCGGAGCCGAACGCTTTCCTTCTTTGGCAGCAAATCCATCGTCCCGTTCCGTTCCATTTCCCTCAGTTCGTTCAAGTAGTCAACCCTGCTGCGGATAGTAGTGAAGTTGGTCAAAGTTCCCGGCAACCAACGGGTCGTGACATAGAACATGCCGCAACTTTTTGCAGCCTCCTCAATGGGCTCTTGAGCTTGCCTTTTCGTCCCGACAAAAAGCACCGTCCCACCAGCAGCCACTGTGTCCCGAACAAAATTGTAAGCTTTTTCCAACTGAGCAAGGGTTTTGTGCAGGTCAATGATGTAAATGTCTTGTCGCTTCCCGAAGATGAACTTTGCCATCTTCGGGTTCCATCTTCTCGTCAAATGACCGAAATGAACACCTGCCTCCAGAAGTTCCCTCATCGTGACAATCGACAAGGTGGGTCCCTCCTTATTGTCCTTGCAAACACAGTTTAACCGTCAAATGTCCAAGATTGGGGTTAGGTTGGCGTTGCCAAAGTTTAACACAACTCGTGTCAAATTGACATGTCCTTTCCGCACCGACAATGGCATAATCTTGGCAGCGTCCGATGGAGACTTGAGGACTAAAAAGGAGGGTCAAGGATGCCAAATGACCGCCAGGTTTTGGTCTTAGTTGAGTGCGACCCCATGGAAACCCGAGTAGCCGTGTTGGAAAACGGAAAAGTCGTTGACTTGGAGATTGAGCGCGAACCAAGGATTGTTGAAAATGTCTACAAAGGGATTGTCAAGTCCGTTGTCCCCGGAATTGATGCCGCCTTTGTGGATGTCGGTCTGGAAAGGAACGGTTTCCTCTATGTGGCTGATATCGTTCCAGGCGGCGTTGGTGTTTCTGGAAGCGGAAGCAAAGAACAGTTCAAAAGCATAACCGAGGCAGTCAGGGAAGGGGATGAAATCCTCGTCCAAGTCACGCGATATGGTGGTCCAAGGAAAGGCGTTAGGCTGACGACCCGAATAGGTCTGAGGGGGCATTATTGCGTTTTGCTCTGTCAAGGTTCAGACCATGTAGGGGTCTCAGTGAAAATCACCGACGAGAGAACTCGTGAAAGAATGCGCCGGCTCGGGGAGCAATTGCGCCCTTTTGATTGCGGTCTCATAATCCGCTACCACGCTGTGAACGCAACGCCAGAAGCAATAGCCCTTGAAGTTGAGCAGTTGTATCGGAGATGGCAAAGGATAGTCAAGGAGTTCGCAAACGCCCCTGCCCCTTCCCTGCTTTTCAGCAGACCCTCAATATTTGCTGACTTGCTGTGGGACATCGCTCCTCCTGACACCAAGCGCATCATAGTTGACGGGGTTGAGGAAGCGGAGCAACTGAGGAACCTTGCTAAGGAATTGAGACCAGAGTTAGTTGACAGGATAGAGGTTTATGAGGGGCGCTCCCCTCTTTTTGAGCACTTCAATGTTGAGCCTCAACTTCGCTCCCTCTTTGAGACAGTGACCCCGCTGCCGAGCGGAGGCTACTTGGTCATTGAAGAGACGGAGGCAGCGACGATAATTGATGTCAACACTGGACGCTTCACGGGTGCCAAAAATGCATCCCAAAACATCTTGCAAACGAACCAAGAGGCAATTGAGGAAGTCGCAAGGCAAATGAGGCTGAGGGACTTGAGCGGCATCATCCTCGTTGATTTGATTGATGTCCTTCGTTCCCGTGACCGCAACAAACTTTTGAACCTCTTTGAGCAATATGTCCGACGAGACCGAACGCCGACGAAAATCTTTGACCTAACTCCTCTGGGATTGGTGGAAATTACAAGGCACAGGCGAGGCGAAAGTTTATGGCGGGTTATGACTAAGCCTTGCCCGCATTGCCAAGGCAAGGGGAGGGTTAAGACGCCTTTAACTTTAAGCATTGAACTCCGCAGAAAAATCCGCTCCTTCGCCGCAACTCTCTCTCCAGAAGAAAGAGGAGAGATTGTCGTTAGCGCAAACCCTGAAGTTGCCAGTTGGTTGGTTCTTGAAGAGAAAAGCATGGAACTGCTGGAGAGACAAGTTAGGCGTCCTGTCCATGTCGTCGTCAACCCGTCCTTTCCGCCAGAGCACTTTTCCATCTCCTTGCGCCCTCACGGGGTCGCTCAACCTTCTTTCATTGGCGCTGAATTCATCTGCTCGCTGAAAGCGCTGCTCCCGCCTGAAGAACCGATGTTTGCGGTCCATGGAAACCGCTTGGTGAGGCTGAACGGAAACTTTGAAAGCAATAAAGAGTTCGTGACTGTTTTGGTGACGGAGGACGGTCGTTGGTTCTGCGAAGGTGAAGTGAAAGCAACTGTCCACACAGAGACCAAATGGCGTTGGGGAACTTGATTTGACTTTCGGCAGCGAACACCCTTCAAAAGGGGTGATGATTATGATGTCGGCTGCCGAACTTTGGCAACAAATGAAACCGATCATCCGTAAACGAATGCAATTTTCTCCCGAGGCATGGAGAAGCGTGGAAGCGGCAGTGCCAATTACCGTGGAGGAAACAACCTTGGTGCTCGGATTGTCCGAAGAAAACGAACCATTCAGAAGTTACCTTGAAACCCAAACCATGACGGCATTGATCCGCGAGGTCCTGAAGGAGTTGACAGGCAAAGAGATGAGCGTTTTGGTCATCCCCGGAACGACCGAAGACGACTGGAAACGATACAAATCGCGGCTGGAGTATGTGAAGAGACTCTCAACCCAAACCACGGAGACAGTTGTCAAGCAAGCGCGTGAGCACCGCGACTGGGTGTGGCTCTCAAACCAAATTGCTCACGCCCATGCTCACCTTCCCCACCGCCAATACGATTTCGTTAAAGCAGGGTTCCTTTTGGATTGGGCTGAAAAAATCGCCGAGTTCGTTGAAGAGTTCACCGCATCCCACCCGCAAAGTCAAGACGATGTGACGAGGGAATTAGAAAGGTTGTGCCAGAGGATGGCTGGAATGCTCAACACATCCGCAATTGTCATTGGGCTGGAAATTAAAAGGGCGATGCGAGCGAGAAAGCAAAAGGGCGCAGAAAGCAGTTAAACTTTGATGGCTCTTACTACTCCGTGCGGAAATCACGGTTTTTCGGAAAGGGGGAATTTCGTTTGGTCGTCTGTGTCCTGTGTCGCCAAAGAAAAGGCAAGCGGTTCTGCCAAGCCGTCTACAATGTCATCTGTCCCACTTGTTGCGGAACTCATCGTCTGAAGAAACTCAATTGCCCGTCATCTTGTCCTTACCTCAGGCAAGCAAAAGCCTTGGAGATGGCTCAAAGGGAAGCAGAATGGGCTCAAAAGAGTTCTGAACGAGCCGAGATAGAGCAAAGGTTGACAGCCTTCGCTTTAGAGGAAGCAATTTCAACTTTCGCTTCTGAACACCCAGACTTGACGGATGCTGAGGCTATCTCCGCTCTGCAGGCGGTTCAGGACGCCGTTGAAAGGGAGGTAATGTCAGGCATAACTCACGAACCAAATGTTGACGGGCGTGTCAAGGAACTGGCTCTTCGGATTTTGAAGAACGCTCAAATGATGCGACAAAGGATCGGCATCCCTCACAATGTCCTATTGGCTAGAGTCGCTCGCTTGCTCACCCAAAAGGCTATGCTGCTTTCCCAACGCACACGCGATGGGCGAGGCTACCTGAAGGCAGTCCGCATTGATGTCCCTCCCAACTCGTTAGAACAACTGCTGGAACGCTTGACCTCATCCGCCCGAAGTTGAAAAGCCAAAGTCAATGTCATGCTCACTGAGGAACGCCAACAGTGTTAACTTGCAAGTTATCAAACAGCACCCCCCCGATGCATCTTTGTTCGTCTCGGATGACAGCGAGGTAAATTGACTCCAAAGTCAAGGGTTCAGGTAAACCTGCTGGCAAGTTGACTTCAAGGCGCTTCCATTCGTTTTTCCAATTGACCGAACTGGCGAGGTCTAAAAAGATGGGTCTTCCAGTAGCATCACGCAACCGAACCCTAAGCCAACAACCGCTCCCGTCACCATAGACATCAACCCCCAACCGACACGCTCCAAGTGGCAGAGGTTTGTTCAGGACAACAGAGGCAGTCCTCGTTTTGCCGCCCTTTGAAAAATCGTAGCGAAGCAACAATGCACCAGTTCCGCTTCGCTTTTCGGTCGTGACAATTTGCCCATCCACTTTCACCGTTTCTGGGTAGCCGACCACCTGCAAGTCGCTCATGTCATCAAACTCGTGCAAAGTCAGCCATTGAACTATCCCGACACAAACGGAAGCAGTCGCAGTTACGCCCCTAAGGTTCGCAATCAAAGTCCCTCGCTTGACCTGTGAAGTTTGAACAGCGACGAATGTCCCGTTGACGACCCTGCCGACTTCTCCTTCAACTTGCCATTGAACCTCGTCTGGGTCAAACCTGAGGGGTGAAAGTAGGTTGTCTTTTTCCCTGCCCAAAGCGCTAAGTTGCAGCCGGACTGAAGTTCCGGGAGGAACCGTAATGTTGTCTGGACGGAGGACAAGGACTGATGGTCTCGGGTGAACGCAAAGGGTCAAAGTGGCTGGGGTAGCGTTTCCGTTCTTGGGAGTCACAGTAACGGTCACTTGGATCGGTTCTTCTCCCTCAACCGGTGGCAACCACAAGGTCTGACCGTCCCAACGCCAGCCTTCAATCTCCGGAGCAATTGTCAAGTTGAGTTCGTCAGGGCTTAGCGAAAGGAGGCGATATACGGCATCCTCGCCGACGACTTGGAAAGGAATTGGAATGCCAGAAAGCCAGTGAGCATCTACCGACAAGACTGCCAACCTCACGATAGGTTGGGGCGGGAACAGGTTAAGGAGCAGGAGTGCATTCGCAATTGGTCGCTCCCTACCGTCAGAAGGTTGGTTCACAACTCTGCCGCGAACAAACAGCGTTGACGAACCGCCTCCGTCCAAGTTCAAGGCGTCCTTGCAACCGGCATTGAGCAAAAACTCCGCCAATTCGTCTAAAGTCATCCCTTCGCTATATCCTCGCTGTCTTCCGTCAACGACCACCCAAAGCAATGCATCGTCTTTTAATCCGACTGCCGTTCGCAGATGCTTCGTTTGACGAAAAGAGAGGGGAAATCCCTCTCGCTCGCATTCAACCGAAATTTGCCCGTCCCTCAGAATTCTCGGACCGCCGCTGATTGCCCACGAGATGGTTTGTGGGTCAAAATTCGCGTCTAAAGGTGTCAAGGCTATGAAAATCTCCAACCGGTCATCGGGCTTAAGCGACTTCGCCACCGACGCTGCTTTCCCTGTAGCCACCAGAACGACGCCATCTTGAGGGATAAGGCTGTTGCCCGCTTCGTTCACCTGCCGAACGGTCAGAGTCAAGGGGACATTGGGGCGAAGAGGTAAATTCGCACTTGCAATGACCTCCGTCGTCCCCGCAGGCGTTTGTGTTGTTTTGCCAAAAGCAGGTGTGAACAAGCAAAAGCCTTCGCGAGGCGGGGGCTGGTTCAACCCATCCAAAGGCATTTCGCTTCCGTCAGGCAACTTCAGGCTGGCTGAGAACCTGAAACGGGCGATAAGAACGCGACCGTCAATTAAGCCGACCAAGGCAGAACGGTTCACCCAAGGCAAACTCACCAATTCGCTGTTTTGGATGTGAAGCCCCAACGGGTCACCCGAATAAGGCGAGAAAGTCATGCTGAAGTAATCGCCGTTAATTCCAGCGGTTACATAGCCACTGCTTTGCTGGACGAAGTTGGCGATTTGGGAAAGAGGTTGGCGACCGAAGCCGTTATTGCCACCCAAAACGGGCGTTAACACCAATTCCTTCGGGAGCGGCAGAGGAATTCTAACCACCCCAACCCATGTCGGCGGATTGATTCGCTTGAGTGCTTGGTAGAAAACCCCTGGTGCGATGGTTTGGCTGTCAACCACCTGCCAATCCTGAGCGGACGCGACAAGCGAAAGAAGGCAAATCAAAAACGCTAATCGCAAAAATCGCCCCACCTTAACCATCTCGGCACCTCCGTCCAGTCTTCAAATTGCTACCACCAAATCGTCACTCGCCTCCAACGGTAATCTAAGCGCCACAAACCAAATTCGCGAGCGAAAGCCAACGCTTGTTGGTATTCGTTTTCGGTGATGCGCCGGTTGATTTCGGAATATCGGTCACGGCTCACTAAGCCGGCGGGGTAGTATTGCTCCATGATGTTGACATAGGTGTCAGTGCCCAACTCGTTCGCGATCCATCGCAAGATTTCGCGGGTGTCGTCCAAGCAACCTGGCATCACGAGGTGGCGAATTAGGACACCCCTGAGCGCCAATCCGTTCTCGTCAAAAGTCAAGTAGCCGACTTGCCGATGCATTTCCTTTATGGCTTGGCGCGCAACCTCCGGGTAGTCTGGAACGCGCAAGTAACGCTTTGATTTTTCCTCGTCCCAAAACTTGAAATCGGGCATGTAAATGTCAACGAGACCGTCCATCAACTCTAAAGCCTCAAGGCTGTCGTAAGCGCTCGTGTTATAAACGAGCGGGATTCGCAAACCCTTCTCAATCGCGATGGGAAGCGCTTCAACGATTTGCGGGACGACATGGGAAGGGGTGACGAAGTTGATGTTGTGGCAACCGATGTTTTGAAGGTAGAGCATAATGCTGGCGAGTTTCTCGGCTGTCACTTTTTCTCGTTCAACGGCTGTATGGCTTATGCTGAAGTTTTGGCAAAAGACGCAAAGCAAGTTGCATCGGGCGAAGAAAATCGTTCCGCTCCCCCTCCATCCCCTCAGGCAGTCCTCTTCGCCCAAGTGAGGACCGTAACTGCTGATTTCGGCGTAGCGACCGACGGCACAGGTTCCCAACTCACCGTCCCAACGGTTGGCATGACATTTGCGCGGGCAAACGCAGCAGTCTTTGAGCATTTCTTTGGCTCGCTCAACTTTCTCCCATATGAGACCGCTTCGGTATGTTTCCAAGTAAACGGGCTCAAAGTCTTTTCTCGGAACGACGAAGCCTTCGCAAAACTTTGGCAAAGTTCGCACCATTTCCGCTCACCTCTTCACCAATTGAATTTGCCACGAAAACCTCCGGGTTGGAAAGGGCAATTCAGCGATGTGAAATTTGCGCCACAATTTAGGGACGAGGTGAGTGAAGATGGCGGACGAGTTGGTCAGGGCGTTCCGTGAGGTAGGAGAGATTGGCAAAGGGGCATGGTTCAGGGGAGCGCCTTTCTGGTCGTGGAACGACAAACTTGAACCCGAAGAATTGCGCCGTCAAATTCGCGAGTTCCACCAACAAGGGCTCGGTGGCTTTTTCATGCACGCCCGCATCGGTCTTGACACCCCTTACATGAGCGAGGAGTGGATGCAAGCGGTAGCAGCCTGCGTTGACGAGGCAAAGAAACTGGGCATGTTGGCATGGCTCTACGACGAGGACAAATGGCCGAGCGGGTTTGCTGGCGGGCTTGTCTCTGGTCGTGGCGGTGAATACAACCTGAAGTTGCTCCGTGTCCGCGAAATCCCCGTTGATTGGAACATGCGGGAATTCATCCCACATGACTGCAGCCTATCCGTCTATGTCGTCACCCGCAAAGGGCGACAATGGCTTGAGTGGAAGGAAGTGACGGGAAAGGCTCTGAACATGAGCGAACACAGAGGTAAAGTCATCGTTGAGTTTTTCGTTGAGCGCAACGGTTACATTGATGTCATGAACCCCAAAGCCGTTGAAGCCTTCATCCGCGTTACCCACGATGCTTATCGCGAACGGTTCGCCGATGAGTTCGGCAAAACCATCCCAGGGATTTTCACTGACGAACCAAGTTGCAACAGGCAAGCCTATGGGTGGACGGAAGAGTTTCCACGCGAGTTTTTCAACCGACGAGGTTACGATTTGATTCCACACTTGCCAAGCCTGTTTTACGAGGTCAACCTAAACGGTCGCGATTGGCAGAAAGTCAGGCACGACTACTTGCGGACGATGACGGAACTTTTCGTTGAGAACTTCACCAAGCGCGTTTACGAGTGGTGCGAAACGAACGGTCTCCAACTCACAGGGCACTTGATGGCAGAGGACACCCTTTGGTCACAAATCGCTTGGATTGGCGCAGCGATGCCCCACTATGAGTTCATGCAATTTCCTGGAATTGACCAACTCGGTCGCAACCTCCTAACGCCCTTGACAATGAAACAGTGTTCGTCAGTAGCGAGGCAATTTGGGCGGCGGGTTTTGAGCGAGATGTTCGGGACGAGCGGTTGGAACGCCAGCATGGAAGACCAAAGGTGGATGGCTGAGTGGCAGTTCGTGTTGGGAGTTGACTATGTCTGCCAGCACTTGTGCCTTTACAGTTTGCGTGGTGCAAGGAAACGCGATTTCCCACCTTCTTTCCTTGACCACCAACCCTATTGGCGGTATTGGCATCTCGTCAATAACTTGTTTGCTCGGACAACTTTTATGCTCCGTCAAGGTCGCCCTGTCACTGACATCCTCGTTTTGCATCCCATCAGCAGCGCTTGGTGCGTTTACCACCCTGAAGACCGCTCCCTTTGCGAAAACCTCAACCAGCAACTTCTCACGCTGATCAGGACGCTCATCGGACACCATTACGACTTTGACTTCGGCGACGAGTCCATTTTGAAGAGACACGGGAAAGTTGAAGGTAGCGAACTGCGCGTCGGTTTGTGCTCCTACAAAGTCGTCATCGTCCCATCCAGCATAACTTGGTTTGACAGCACCTTGGAGTTGCTGGAGCAATTTGCCGAGAACGGCGGGCAGATTATTGCAGTTGAACCGCTGCCTGAAAGGATTGACGGCGAACTTGACGAGCGGATTGCACGATTCCTCAAGAGAAAGGCGAAAGTCGTCAGGAACGAACCTGAAGCGTTGATTAGGGTTGTGAGCAAGTTGGTTGAGCGGCGCATCTCAATTTCGCGCGACGGCAAGGAAGCGACTAACATTGCCTGCCAAGAGAGGGACTTGGGTGGAGGGCGAAGGTTGTTCTACATCGTCAATACCGAACGGAACCCTGAAGAGTTCACGGCAAAAGTTGAGTTCTCCATCAACGGTCAAGTTCAACTTTGGAACGCTGAGACGGGAGAGGTTAAGCCACTGCCCGTTCAAAAAGAGGGAGACAAACTTGTCGCCGAACTTCCCTTCGCTTCCGCCCAATCATACTTGCTCGTTGTGGATGAGCGGAAAGAACCGATTTTGGGCGACACATCCCAAGCACTGCTTCGCCCAACTCAAAAGAACATCGTCCACACGGTTTCGCTATGTCCCAAATGGCGAGTGGAACCTCACGAACTCAATGCCTTGACTTTGGATTATTGCGACTACCGCATTGACGGCGGCGAATGGGTTGAAAAACAGCCGACAACTTGGCTTTGCAACAGGCTCATCCACAAGGCTGAACCTTGCCACCTTGAAGTTCGGTTCAAGTTCACCGTTGAGGAACTTCCGCCAGCAAATTCGCCCCTTTGGCTGGTCATTGAGCAGCCACAGGCATATCGCATCCGCTTGAATGGTAAACGCGTCCACTCCCTCGTCCCGCGTCCCCCGTCCCTCGTCCCATCAAAACCTGAAGGTTATTGGCTCAACTTCGCATTCCAACGGATAGACATCCGAGGGATGCTGAAAGAAGGAACGAACGAGTTGCTTCTGGAATGCGACTATAAACTGCCGCTTGAAGTTGAGGCTGTTTACATCCTCGGCGATTTCAGCGTCTGGCAAACCGGCGAGACAGACTTCGTAATCCGTTCAACCGTCCGAGAAGTTGAGAGCGGTAACTTGGTAACTCAAGGTTTCCCCTTCTTTGCCGGCAGCATTTCACTTAGCACCGAGGTTGAATTGCCCTCTCCGTCGGAAGTTGGCTCAGACAAGGTTTGGCTTGTCCTTGAGGGTTGCCACGCCATCGTTGCTAAAGTCAACCTGAACGGCAAGGAATGCGGGGTTCTGGTCTGGTCGCCATATCGGCTTGATGTGACGAAACATGTCAGGAAGCGGAACAAGTTGAGCGTCAAACTTGTGGGCAGTTTGAGGAACTTGCTCGGTCCTCACCATCGCGGCGAGGAAATCCTGTTCACAGGTCCTTGGCACTTTGAGAGCGAACAAGGTTGGGTCTGGGGTTACCACTTCGTCCCGTTCGGGCTTGACGGCGTTTGTTTCGTTTACACCCGGTGAGCGAAATGAACGAGGAAATGCAACCTGTCCCGCAGGAAAACTGGCTAACCAAAAAGCGGGGCGTTAGGGATGTTTGGTTTTGGGTTTTTCTGGTGCTGTTGCTCGTCTTCGGGTTTGAGGTTTGGTTGCTTTTCAAGTTCATGTTCGTTGCGACGATAATAGCCTCTTCGTCAATGGAGCCGACGCTGGAAAGAGGCGATGCGGTAATCGTCAGGCGAATTCGCTTCACCCCAGACAACCCACCCAATCGCGGCGACCTCGTTTTCTTTCGCGACCCAATCACAAGGAAGGACTGGCTCGTCAAACGGGTCATAGGTTTGCCCGGCGAAACGCTCATCATCTGGGCTGGAAGGGTTTACATCAACGGCGTCCCTCTTGACGAACCTTATGTCAACGGCATCGTGGAAGAATATGGGATGTGGCATATCCCGAAAGACGCAGTGTTCGTAATGGGCGATAACCGACCTTCCAGCAACGATAGCCGAGATTTTGGTCCCGTCCCCTTGACTTGATTGAGGGCAAAGTCGTCTTCCGCTATTTCCCCTTAGGGCGAATGGGGCGGATAAGTCAATGAAGCCGACCAAAAACGACTCGCTAATCGCAGGACATAGAGGGGTGAGCGGCAGTGAAGTTTGCCCTTGAGAGAGTTGCTTTGGTCGTCCACCCAGACGATAATGTGGCGGTTGCGAAAACTCAAATTGCCGCTGGCACCATTGTGGTTTGGCAAGGGCAGGAAATTGAAGTTCGTGAGAATGTCGCACCAGGACACAGATTTGCCATCGTTGACTTGCCGCCCAAAACGCCAATCAAGCAATATGGTCAACCCTTCGCCACATCCTTGGGAATTCGGGTCGGCGATTTGATCAAGCGGGAACGAATCAGCGATGAGTTGCCCCAACGGGCTGTCGTCCCAGCATCTAAGAACGAACCACCCCAATACCTTCCAGACGAGCAAATTCCCACTTGGCAAGGCTACAGGCGCAACGACGGAAAGTATGGAACTCGCAACTACATTGTCGTCGCACCTACGAGCATGTGCTCTTCAACGGAAGCGTTGCAAATAGCACTGAAAGCGGAAGCGTTCCTTTGGTCTCCTGAAGATTTCCCCAATGTCAGCGGCATCGTTGCCTTGCCCCACAACAAAGGCTGCGGTTGCCCTATCGGAACGCCCGTTGAGATGACGCTAAAGATGCTTACGCGATACATTGAGCACCCCAACACTGCAGCGGCAATCGTCATTGAACTCGGTTGCGAAAAAGCGAACCTTGAAGCCTTCAGCAAATACATTGAACCCTTGAGCGAAAAGAAGCCTGTTAAGACTTTGAGCGTTCAGGAATGCGGCGGCACTCAAGGGACCGTCAGGAAAGGACTTGACATAGTGGGCGAATTTTTGGAGTTGGCAAACCGATGTCAGAGAGAACCTGCACCAGCGAGCGAACTGATACTGGGCGTCAAGTGCGGAGGCTCAGACGCTTTCTCAGGCATAACAGCAAACCCAGCCCTCGGCTACGCTGCTGATTTGCTCATCCGCTGTCGCGGCACCGTGATAATGACCGAAATCCCAGAAATCTATGGAGCCGAACACTTACTCGCAGAGAGGGCAAAAGACGAAGAGGTTGCGAGACAAATTTTTGAAGCGGTTGATTGGTTCCGCAAGTATGTTGGTGTGTTCGGGCACGACTTGGACGAAAACCCGTCACCGGGAAACATTGAGGGCGGGCTCATCAACATTGCCATCAAGTCTCTGGGGGCAATCGCAAAGGCGGGAACGACGAGAGTTGAAGGCGTCATCGGATACGCCGATTTGCCGCCTGGCAAAGGGCTTTACTTGATGCAGGGTCCGGGCTACGACCAAGAGTCGACGCCCGGTTTGGTTGCTGCAGGCGCTCAAGTCGTCGGCTTCACTACAGGGAGAGGCACGACCATCGGGAACGCCATTGCTCCAGTCATCAAAATCGCTTCCAACACGACCACCTACGAGCGCATGAAAAATGACCTTGACATAAACGCGGGCTTGATCCTTGACGGCGAAGCGACGATTGAGGAAGTAGGAAGGCTCATCTTTGAAGAGTTGCTCAAGGTCGCCTCAGGGAAACCTTGCAAAGCGGAGTTGAACGGACACAGGGAGTTCCAGATTTGGACAGTTGAAGGCGTATCACTGTGAAAAATGGGACAAGGGACAGGGGACACGGGACAGGCGTCTTTCCTTCTTGTAATCACAACTGCCTGACCATCAGGCTGAAAAGGGCAAGGAGACCAACGAGAAAGGCAGCGCCAACCAAAAGGGCTTTCTTCTCTTCGGGCGTGTATTGGAACGACTTTAGGTTGGGAAGCAAAATTGCCAACGCAATGAAAGGTAAGCCGGGAACACCGAAAGGAACGAAGGGGAGTTGGGCAAGCATCAACCCGAAGATGACGAAAACGACCGAAAGGACAAAAGCACTACGAGCGTTCAAGCCGAACTTCCAAAGTAGGGCGAAAAGAAAGGCTGCAAAAAACAAGTCGCCAATGCCGATGAGGGGGATTCCGACACGAGCATGTTGAGCGGTCGCAACCGTTGGCACTTTAACGGTTGCAGCCTCAACAATTCGTTGGGCGATAGCAACGCCCTCTTGAGCTTTCTGCTGGATTCGTGCGACAAAACCACCAAGCCAGACAGTCCAAATGTCAACGACAGTGAGAACGACCGCTATAGGTGGGAGCAAGTTAGCGTGACGAATAAGAACGGAGATTGATGAACCCAAAAGCAAAGCCGCTGCTAAAATGAGTGTATCGGCAATTGCCCCAAACGCCACTTGAGCAGTGAGGTTTTGGGGGACGGGCAGAAAAACCAACCCTATCCTTGCCCCAGCCACAACCAAACCCAAAACGCCAGCCCATTTCGCTTCAATGACCCTTCCCACTTCAAATGCCAACCAAACCAGCAACGCAACACCAACAATTACAGCCGAAAACCAAACCAACGGAAACAAAGGCAAGGGAACAGGCAAAAGAGGCAGCAATCCGCGAAGCAGCGCCCAAACGATAACGCCAAGAAGCCAAACGAAAACCGATTTCCGCTCCATTGTCGCTCACCCTGAGAAACGGGAAGTCAATGCCCTCTTGCACATGCTAAATTCTGCCATCAACCCTGCCTTTCGGGGAAAAACTCAGTCAGTCGTTTCCTCGCCTTTCCCATCGTGTCGTTCGGTTTTTTTCAGCGGTCAAAAACCCTTTATTGACCGAAGCCTTCCCTTTCCCGTGAGTCAGACTATGTCAGGTGTTAGTTGGTGTGGGCGCTGAAAATTTTAGGTAGCACTGGAACACTCTCAAAGAAACTGCTAAACCCACTAAGCTGCTAATCGGTAATTTGCCGTCAGTTACTGCTCAAGGTTTCGGGTATCTCAATCGTTCCACCTCACACAACCTTTGCTCCCTTTCCGAAGGCTCTTGCGTTTTCCACAATCGCGGGCTATAATGTTAAGCGCTTCAGTGTTATATAACACCAGAGCATCGGGGGTTAAAGCAGTGAGGGTCAATTGGGCAAGCCATGTGCCGAGATTTGAACAGGTCAAGCAAATCATACGCCAGTTCATCAACGAGAACGGCTTGAAGCCCGGTGACCCTTTGCCTTCAGAACGGGAGTGGGCGAGAAGGCTTAAGGTCAGCCAAATGACAATTAACCGAGCGCTTAAGGAACTTGAGCGTGAAGGTGTCGTTACCAGATTGGTTGGTCGTGGGACTTTCGTCCTTAATGCGACCATCCATCCTACCACTTCCATGCGACATCTATTGACTCTCGTCTTCCCTCTTGCCGGCATTGCTGAAGTTGTTGAGCAGAACATCTACTACGGTCCGATCCTTCAAGGCGCTCAATATGCTTTTGCTGAGTTGGGTTGTTCCGTTCAGTTTTGGAAGATGGGTTTTGACCAGTTGAGCCAGTTGCCACCAGAGGGTCTTTCTCAAAGGGCTTTCCTGTTTTTCGCCCCGATGGAAGAAGCATTGCCGATGCTTCGTTCGTGGTGGGAAGCAGGTGTGCCTTTCGTGGTCATAGGCGCATCGTGGCGGGATTTAGAACTCCCCTGCGTTGACACCGATAACTTCAATGCAGCATTGAAAGTCGTTGATTTCCTTTACGGTCTCGGTCATCGCCGAATCGCTTTCGTGATAGGGAGCCGAAGGCTTCCCAACGCAAGGGACCGATGGGAGGGTTTTGTTGCGGGGGTGAAGCGACACAATTTGCATGTGCCCGAAGATTGGCTAATTGAAAGTTCCGCCTCGGCATCGCTGACTAAAGACGCTGCTCAACAAATCCGTTCAATCCTCAAATCGCGCCGCCGCCCAACCGCAATTTTCGCCGGTGGCTATTACCTTGCTGCCGAAACCCTTCAAATTGTCAAGGAACTTGGCTTAAGAGTTCCTGCAGATATTTCTCTGGTTGGCTTTGACGACCCTCCATCCGCAGGTTACCTTGACCCACCTTTGACCACTGTTCGCCAGCCTCTTGCTGAACTCGGTCGGAGAGGGGTTTTCAAGTTGATGGGGATTTTGGAAGGTCGTCAAGAGCCGCTTGTGGAGTATTTAGCGACGGAACTAATTGTGCGGGCAAGCACAGCAGCGCCCGCAGGAAACTAAAAGGGGGGGTGTCCAAAGATGTTGTGCCGCATCAAAAACGCATTAACTTTGCGTCGTCGTGATGTTCGGAGAGTTTTCACCCTGATTGAATTGCTGGTGGTGATCGCGATAATTGCGATCCTGGCGGCAATTCTGTTCCCTGTGTTCTCAGCAGCACGGGAAAAGGCGCGCCAGGCAACTTGTCTCAGTAACTTACGGAATGTTGCTTTGGCACAAGCGCAGTATGCCCAAGACTATGATGAACTTCTTAACCGTATCCGTGGTCGTTGGGTGCCGCAAGGTGTCAAGTGGGCGTTTGGTGCTCAAGACATGCTTGCTCCCTATATCCGCAATGATGACATCTGGAAATGCCCCAGCGACTTTATTCCTCGCGATGATTGCGATGCTACCTATGGCTTCCCGATCAGTTACTCCTTCACCAACTTCCAGAGTTCATGGGATGACGGTCCATCAGGGACGGCGACCTTCGGACTTCACGCCTATTCTACTAACACTGCCGACTGGGAAGCGCGTTCCAAGAGTTTACCTGAAATTGAAGCCCCTGGTGACACCATAGCCATTTTTGAACTTTGGACAACCGCTAGTTATAGCGAAGGCTTGCCTACTGGCGCTGGGATTGTCCGAAACATCGCCGATCCCAGGTGGCCTGATGCACCCAACTATTTCGTTTTTACTTGGTGTTCTGGAAAGCCCAATCAAGCCCAGATGACTATCGGCGCCCACTCCTTACAAACTAACTTCACTTTTGTGGACGGACATGCCAAAGCAATGCCTCGTCGCCAAACGATGCCTTGGCCGTGGGACGCCGCATCAATCCAAGCCCGTGCTGCTGCAGGTCAGTCTAACCGAAACTTACTGCACTGGAAAGTCAAGGGCAATTACGCTCCGTCTTACAAGTAAAGGGGGTGACTGGGGATGTCTCAAACAACGAAGTTAGTGGGGGCAATCATTTTGGTTCTGATTGCCATCGCTTTGGCTGTTTGGTCAGGAATTCAGGCTTTCGGACCACAAGGTCGCGAGGTTGGTAAACTTCCCGGGACTTTCCCCTCAAGAGAGGCTGAGATGGGTGAAATGGCACCACCTCCAGCACCTCAAGGGACACAAACTCGCTAAGAGAGTTTCAGGGAAAAAGGACTTTTGCATTAGGAAGCCGAAGTGAACGAGGGAACGCTTCGTTCCCTCCAATTTTCTCGCCTTTCCCTCCCCTTTCGTTTGCGTTACCGTTTATTTTTGAACGATGAAGGCAAGGAGGGATTTTGCCATGGCGAACGAAGTGAAGTTGGCGGTGACTTTGGCGCGAGCGAAAATGTTGGCTAACGCTGCTCCACAAGTTCAATATGCGCTGATTGAAGTCATTCCCGTCGGCGAAGGTTTGCCCGAAGCAGCGCCCCTTAACCTTTGCTTCGTCCTTGACAGAAGCGGTTCAATGGCTGGCGAGAAAATTGAGAACTTGCGCAAAGCCGTTCAACTGGTCATTGACCAACTTGACCCCACAGACATCGTCAGCATCGTCATTTTTGATGACCAAGCCGATGTCCTTGTCCCTGCCACTCCCGCCACTGACAAAAATGCCCTTAAAGCCAAAGTCAACTCCATCACCGATAGAGGCGGGACGGAAATGAGCAAAGGCATGAGGTTGGGCATCCAAGAGTTGCAAAAGCACTTGACACCTGACCGAGTTTCGCGGATGGTGTTATTGACCGACGGTCAAACCTACGGTGACGAGGACGAATGCCAGAAGTTGGCGAACCAACTCAAGGAAATGGGAGTTCCCCTCTACGCTTTCGGATTGGGCGAAGATTGGAACGAGGATTTGCTGGATGCTTTAGCGAACGCCACGAAAAGTTTGGGCGGATTCTCCGAGTTCATTGAACGACCTGAGCAAATCTTGCAGCATTTCCAGTTCGCTGTCCGAAGCGCAAAAAGGGTCGTGGCGCGGAACGCATACCTGACCTTGAAACTGGCTCAAGGGATTGCCCCACGGCAAGTTTGGAGGGTTCTCCCGTTAATTGCCAACTTGGGCTATCAACCCATCTCCGACAGGGATGTCCAAGTCCCGTTGGGCGATTTGGAGCGAGATGAGGGACAAGCGATTCTGGTTGAACTTTCTGTTGCGACAAAGCCTAAGGGCACTTTCCGAATCGCACAGGCGGAAGTGACTTACGACTTGCCCCACGAAAACCGCTATGGCGAAAAAGTCAAAGCCGATATCATCGTTGAGTTTACCGATGACCAACAAGCCGTTCAGCAAGTTAACCCGAGGGTGATGAACTTGGTTGAGAAGGCAACGGCGTTCAAGTTGCAAACTCGTGCCCTTGAGGCGGCTAAGGCTGGCGATTACGGCACGGCTACAAGGTTGCTCCGCCAATCCGCCACAAGATTGCTCAACATCGGCGAACAGGAGTTGGCGACCGTTGCACTTGAGGAAGCCAAACGGTTAGAGCAAGGTCAGCAGATGACGAGCACAGGGACGAAGCGGCTTCGCTACGAAACCCAAAGGCTCACGAGACCGCTACCAAAGCAGTGACAAGTTGAGACAACGATGCGTTTGGATTTTGGGGTGAAGGTTGGTGCCAAAGGTTGTCATCACGGACGCTGAGTTTTCGGACATTTCGTGGGAGCGAGAATTTTTCGCCCAGCACGGCGTTGAACTTTTGTTCCCCAACTCTTTCGTCGTTGAGGATGTGCTTCCGCTTCTGATTGATGCCGATGCCATTGTGACGAACCGATGCCCCATAAATCGTCAGGTCATTGAGCAGTTGCGACGCTGCCGAGTGATTGTCCGCTACGGTGTAGGGGTTGACAATGTTGATGTTGAAACTGCCACAGAGAAAGGCATCATCGTTTGCAATGTGCCCGACTACTGCACTGACGATGTGGCAACTCATACCGTCGCTTTGTTGCTTTGTTGTTGGCGTAAAATCCACTTCGGCGATGCTGCCTTGAAGCGAGGAGAATGGCAACGATACACTTCAATTGCGCCAGTTTCCCGAACCATCGGCAAGACCGTCGGTCTGTTTGGATTTGGGCGCATTGGAAAGAGGGTCTCGGAGTTGCTTTACCCCTTCGGTTTCAAAATCATCGCCTATGACCCATACCTGACGGAAGAGGAGTTCCTGCTGCATGGGGCTGAACGAGTGAGTTTTGAAGATTTGCTGAGCCGAAGCGATGCCATTTCGTTGCATGCTCCCTTGACGAATGAAACGAAAGGGATTTTCAACAGGGAAGCCTTCGCCCGCATGAAACGAGGCGTCATTTTTGTCAACACGGCTCGCGGCGGTTTGGTGGACGAGGAAGCGTTGCTTTGGGCTTTGGATGAAGGCATAGTGGCAGCGGCAGGTCTTGATGTCTTCGTCAACGAACCCCATCCAGACCCAAGACTTGTTCGGCATCCGAAAGTCATTGCCACGCCACACTGGGCATGGTATTCCGAAGAGGCGATGTGGGATTTGAGGCGGAAAGTTGCGGAACAAGTGGTGCAAGCCCTAAATGGAGAGCGACCGATCTACGCCATCAACTGGGAAAATCTGGTTCGCCGTTGAAGCGCTTGGAACCTTGGAACTTCAAGGTTTGGGTTGGACAGCAGAGCCAATTTGCTCCTTTAGTTTTCGCCACCACTTTTGAAGCGCTTCCGATTGAAGGGCTTCTCGGAGCAAGTCGGGAGCCGCTCTTAACGCTTCCGTGTATGCTCTCGCTGCTGCCTTGTAATCGCCTTGTTTGTAATGCCAAACTGCCAACCGTGCGTTCGCTTTGGCTGCTTCTGCCGATTGAGGGTAGCGCTCAACCAGTTTGCGGTAAATTTGTCGTGCCAATGCTTCGTTGCCTTCCGCTTCCGCCAACTCAGCCAAAGCCCAAAGGGCTTTTGGAGCGAAGGGCGAATGGGGATATTTGCTGCTCAACTTTTCCCAACATCTGCGTGCGTCTTTGTTTCGGCGCGATTTCCTGTAACCCTCACCTGCCA
>Ga0209393_1000511_pt1 | contig 18740 bp, 18 predicted proteins | sample SSWtaG_2_FD_184117 | JGI IMG/M metagenome (GOLD analysis project Ga0209393, IMG submission 184117) | Hot spring microbial communities from Sandy's Spring West, USA to study Microbial Dark Matter (Phase II) - SSWsed_130316 (SPAdes)... | ecosystem: Environmental > Aquatic > Thermal springs > Hot...
ATATATAGAAACTAGAATCTTTATCGTTAGCTAGCCCCGGTTAATGATTAATGGTTGTAGGAGAGGAGAGGGTTTACAGGGTTGAAGCCGTAGATGGAAGAGTTGAACACCCAGTACTCCATATAGTCATAGTCTCTGAAGACCATGATAGCTATAAGCTTGTAGAGGTTGATGGTAGTTATTGTGGAGACATACTCTAAGTTACGATAAAATGTTTGAAATGTAGAAGCACTTTAGAGGTACTCTAGATGTCTAATTATCAGACATCTCTAGACGATTATATGGAAAGAGATGCTGAGTTTAGAATTAAAACTTATCGTAGAGATGCTAGGAGATGCCAGTAGTGTAGATGGTAGTTATTGTGGAGACATACTCTAAGTTACGATAAAATGTTAGAGGTACTCTAGATGTCTAATTATCAGACATCTCTAGACGATTATATGGAAAGAGATGCTGAGTTTAGAATTAAAACTTATCGTAGAGATGCTAGGAGATGCCAGTAGTGTAGTTGGGTAGTTTTCAAGCTATATGGTGGAGTATTATACCTACCTACATGTTAAAGTATGTTAAAGATGGAAGATTGAAGGGTTTAACGACATCGACATAGATCATGTGTATTATAGTCTATAGATGCTAGAAAGATTAAAAGGACAATATAACATTCCTTTACTTGTAAGATAAAAATGTTTGATGAACTTTAAATTTAGAGGATATAATGTAGTTGGAGGGATGGCGCTAGTCTTCCATAAACTTGTATCTCTTGAAGAAGCTCTTAGAATAATTGATGAAAAACTAGGAGGGATAAAACCTCTGGGTGCAGAGTTTGTCCCGTTACCCTATGCTTACGGTCGTATACTTGCAGAAGATGTTTATGCACGTGTTGATTCTCCACCCTTTGATAGGAGTATAGTGGATGGGTATGCAGTTATAGCTGAAGACACGTATAATGCTGATGAAGCAAACCCTGCTAGGCTAAAACTATTAGGTAAGGTTGAGATCGGAGATGTACCAAGTATAGAAATTTCTAGGGGAACATGCGTGGAGATATCCACAGGTGCACCGATACCCCGTGGAGCAGATGCTGTGGTCATGGTAGAGTATACTAAGGCTGAAGATGGAGACATACTGGTTTATAGAGGTGTATCTCCAGGAGAGAATATTGCGCAAACAGGGTCTGATGCATCTATTGGAGACTTAGTATTGAGGAGAGGTAGAAGAATAGGTCCTAGGGAGATAGGAGCTCTAGCAGCCGTGGGATGCAGTGAGGTTAAAGTCTATGTTACACCTAGAGTAGCTATATTCTCAACAGGTAATGAGCTAACTCCCATATCAGAGAAACTCAAACCAGGCAAGATATATGATGTTAACAGTCATGCTATATCAGCAATGTTAAAGGATTTAGGTGTAAAAGTTGATTTCCACGGTATCCTACCCGACAACTATACAGTTGTCAAGAAATCTATTGAAGAAGTATTAGAAAAATACGATATAATTGTAACTTCAGGTAGTACCTCGGCTGGGTTTGGAGATATAATCTATAGAGTATTCGAAGAACTTGGAGGAGTACTCATCCATGGGTTAAAGATTAAGCCGGGTAAGCCTACTGTTATAGCTGCTACAGAAGATAATAAGATATTGATAGGTTTACCTGGATTCCCCCTCTCAGCTATGATGGTATTCATGGTTCTAGCTAAACCTATCATTATGAAGATGATGGGGGTACAAAGTATCGGAGAAGAAAATACTGTTAAAGCAAAGACACCTATGAGAATTGATACAGGAAAGGGTAGGAGGCACTTCATCCCCGTCCAGGTATTAACCTCTGCGGAGGGACTTATAGCTTACCCAGTAATTGGGGATTCAGGTGCAGCTACAACATTATCTATAGCCGATGGCTTCATAGATATTGAAGAAGAAAAACAGTATCTATCTGAGGATGAAGAAGTCGTAGTGAAACTATTCCAACCATTAAAGATTCCCAGTATCTCTATCGTTGGAAGTAATTGTCCAGCTCTCAGCATCCTTCTAGATGAAGCAGGATTATGGGATGCTAAACAGGTTAATGTAGGCTCATTTTCAGGTTGGAGAGCATTGAAGAGAGGTGAAGCAGATATTGCTGGAACGCATCTACTAGACCCTGAAACACGTAAATACAACATCCATATGCTTGAGAAGATGGGTTTAGAGGATAAAGTAGAGATCTACAGAGGATACATTAGAACAATAGGTCTTGTAATAGCCAAAGAAAACCCTAAGAATATCAAGAACCTAGAAGATATCCTAAGAGAAGACATCATATTTGTAAATAGAGTAAAAGGCTCGGGTATCAGAACATTTCTAGAGATAAGATTAGCAGAACTTGGAGTAGGAGAACCTGAGAAGAAGATTAGAGGATATACTTACGAAGTTAAAACGCATACAGCTGTAGCATCTGCTGTTGCTCAAGGAAGGGCTGATGTGGGGATAGCGGTAGGATACGTTGCAGAACTATATGAGTTGGATTTCATCCCCCTAACAGAGGAATACTTCGACTTTGCAGTCAGGAAAGATAGGTTGTCGAAAGAAAGTGTAAAGAGGTTCATAGAAACCTTGAGAAGCGAAACTTTTCACAGGAAGCTTAAAGAAATACCTTATTATAAGACGTGCCCCGAGACTGGTCAAAAGATATTATAAAGATATAATTTTAGGGAGAGTGCAAAGATATAATTTTAGGGAGAGTGCTGGACGGTGAGTTAAAGTAGCTGAGACTGGCGGGGAATGTCTAGATCACCATTACACATCGGGATAATCTTTATCATCTTACCAGCCGATAGCTTTTACTACTCATCGGTCAGTAGGGTTTGTCGTCAAGAGATATGCTTTTCTCAAAGATTTCAACGTCATCAACTCCAGTCTATGTATCGTCTTCACTTCCGGTAGACTGTTAATTACCTCGGCAACCTTATCTAAAACTTTTACCTTCCCTTTAGCATTTATGTATAGGTTTACTGTGAACCTTGTAATATGTTTTAAGTCTAGGTTGTATCACCCTCTGTTCTTATCTGGTGTATATCCCAGCAATCCTTTAAGTCTTGTCATGGCTAGATGTAGCGGCAGTTTCACCGTAAGTATAGCAAGTATGGTTAATTCTTTTATCACTTTTTCTGTTCGTTAGTTTTTCTCCTCATTAGACAATGAATCTATGAAAGATATTCAGTAAGGTAATACCGTAACCTCAGCGATTAAGTAAACAATATATTCCCTAGCCGACATGTCTTGTATGTTATGGTAAAGGCAGGAGGATATGCAAATAGAATTGCTTGGGTAGACTTGACGAATAAGAAAGTTGAATATCAGGAAGTAGATGAAGAAGAAGCTAGGAAATTTATTGGTGGTAGAGGGCTTGGAGGTAGAATAATTCTCAAGCATGCTGTCGGTAAAGATCCCCTCTCACCGGACAATGTACTAGCAATAATGAATGGACCCCTGACTGGAACACTCACACCTATGAGTGGAAGGATATGCGCTGTATCTAGAGCTCCTCTTACCGGTATATTTGGAGACTCTCATGCAGGAGGATGGGCTGGCGCAACACTAAAATGGGCTGGATTCGATGGAGTAGTACTCGCAGGCGCAAGCGATAAACCAGTCTACCTGCTTGTAAAGAATAAGACTGTGTCCATCGAGGATGCTTCGAACCTATGGGGTAAGACAACGGAAGAAGCATATTACATGCTACGAGAGAAGCACGGCGAAGAAGTACAATTCTATGGAATAGGACCAGCTGGAGAGAGTAAAGTGAAGTTTGCAAACATAATGCACTATGGCAGACAATCAATGGGTAGAGCCTCGGGTAGAACTGGTATGGGTGCAGTAATGGGGTCGAAGAAGGTTAAATGTTTAGCCATACTAGGTGAAGAGAAAGATATGCCTAAACCAGCTAGACCAGATGAATTCGAGAAAGCAAGACAGCAGGCTTTAAAGAAGATTAATGAAAGTCCTGTTACCGGGCCTAAGAAAGGTGGATTATCCGTATATGGAACATCCGTACTAGTTAATCTTGTTAACGAGATCGGTGCATGGCCTACTAGAAACGCTAAAGATACAATGTTCGAATTCGCCTACTATATCTCGGGGGAAAACCTAAGAGGTACAATACTTAAGAATACGCCTACATGTCATGCATGTCCAGTAGCGTGTAAAAGAGAAGTACAAGTATTTGATGGAAAATTCAAACACAAGTCTGAGGGACCCGAATATGAAACAGTATGGTCTCTAGGAGCAATGATAGGCGTTGGACACATTGAAGCAGTCTCCTACCTAAACTACTTAGCAAACCTTTACGGACTAGATACCATAGAGCTTGGAGCTACACTTGCAGTAGCCGCAGAAGCTTCTGAGCGTGGATTAGTTAAAGAGAGTGTAAAGTGGGGAGACATAGATAAATTTGTAGAGCTTACTAAGCGGCTTGCATATAGAGAGACTGACTTAGGGAATATTCTAGCTGAAGGAGGAGCTAAAGCCGCTCAATTACTTGGAGACCCAGATTTAGCGATGGCTGTTAAAGGTCAATGTATCCCCGCATACGATCCCAGGGGTTTGAAGGGATTTGCACTTGGATATTCGGTTTCAAATAGAGGAGCATGCCACTTAAGAGCTTATACGCCTGCTTCGGAGATTCTAGGAATACCTTACAAGACTGACCCTCTAGCTGTAGAGAATAAAGTAGAACTCATACATCTACTGGAGAGGCTATTCGCATTTGTAGATAGTCTTAACCTATGTAAATTCAGTACATTCGCTCTTGGACCTGAAGATTACGCAGCTTTATTCTCAGCTTATACTGGGTGGGACATAAGTGCAGATGATGTTCTAGACATAGGTGAGAGGATCTGGACTCAGGAGAGATACTTTAACCAACTACATGGTCTATCTCGTAAAGATGATAGGCTTCCGAAGAGGTTCATGACTGAACCATCTCCTAGTGGACCATCAAAAGGTCATGTAATAGATGAAGCAACACTGAACAAGCTACTAGATGAATACTATAAGAAGCATGGATGGAACATGGATGGAACTATACCGGAAGAACGTCTCAAACAACTTGGAATAATCTAACCTCAACCCTCCTTATTTTTTCTAGTCGATAAGAATAGAACATGCTGGGCATCTAGGCGATCTAACTATAGGTATAGATGTAAACTCAAGATTCAATCCATCAAAGATTAGTATCCTATCAGTGAATGGTTTACCTACACCTGTGATTATTTTTACTGCTTCAAGAGCTTCAAGGCACCCTATTACCCCAGGTATAGGGCCTACAACAGGTATAGTATCATATTCCGGCGGAGCTAAAGGTATCAAGCATCGGAGACATGGACCCCTACCAGGGATAATCGTCATCAATCTACCCTCAAAAGAATATACTGCTCCGTGTATGAACGGTATTCTAAACTCGATACACTTATCGTTAACTATAAACCTTGTTTCGAAATTATCCAATCCATCAATAACCAAGTCTATATTTCTCAGTAACTCTTCTACATTTTCAGAAGTAATCTTCTCTGGTATTGGTTCAATGATAATATCTGAATTAAGAGACTTAAGTCTTTCAGCAGCAGCTTCAACTTTAAGCCTCCCAAGATCCTTTTCAGAGTATGGTATTTGACGATTCAAGTTATTCAATTCTAGCACTCCATTGTCTACTATTCTTATAAATCCAACTCCAGCTGAGGTTAGATATGTTGCAGCAACCCCTCCAAGCCCGCCTACTCCAACTACCAATACCCTAGAATTCTTAAGCTTAATCTGCCCCTCAACACCTAGCTCCGAAATCCTTATCTGCCTATCATACCTCTCCATCTCTCTCATACTCAGCGCGTGCATATTAAACCAATATAAACTGGGCTTCTAACACAATTTAAGAATTAAAAAGAAAGGATACCCCACCCACTTCCATCCAAAAAAGTAGAATAATAGAATTTCTTACCGTTATAGATTACTTGCTCTACCCGAGTTCATATGTTGAGGGGAAGATGAGTCAAAGTATGCCTCTTCAAAGTTTCTGAGTTCATTGATGCTGGCAGCATCAATGGATAAGCATTCCGCTGGGTCTCAGCACTCATGCTTCTTATTATTCTCTACTTACATATCCGCGAAACCAATCACAAGAGGAAGAATAATACATACTTCAACACTCTGTTTGGATTTGCCCTTGGTTGAGATCCCTAGGAGATAAGGGGACATTGATGATTAAGCCTCACTGAATGAATACTGCATGCTTAGGAAAGTGGGGGAGAGATGAGAAAAAGACGTACATGACTTGATTTCTAATGAATCTTAATTAGCTGAGAAGCTATCCATTGCTTGTGGATGGTGTGATGCTTAGGATAAGAGGGTTAAATGCTGTTGTAGATAATAGGCATGTAATAAAGGATGTTAACTTAGAGATTAACGAGAATGAGATACATGTGCTTTTTGGACCAAATGGTTCTGGTAAATCTTCTCTTGTAATGACAGTTATTGGTCATCCTTCATATAAAGTTATAAGTGGGAGGATATTCTTTAAAGGAGTAGATATTACAGATAAGCCTATAGAAGAACGTGTAAGCCTAGGCATAGGCGTTGCTTTTCAGAATCCTCCAAAAATTTACGGGGTTAAATTAAAGGAATTATTAAATTTAATAGTCAATAATAGATCGAGGAAAGTTGACCTAGTTGAATATCTTGAGAAGTTGAATATACCAAACGATATATTGACTAGGCCTGTGAATGTTGGATTCTCGGGAGGAGAGATAAAGAAGACTGAAATATTACAAGTACTTGCAATGAACCCTGAATTCATCATTCTTGATGAACCAGATTCAGGTGTAGATGTAGAGAATCTAGAGATTATTGGGCGCTCCCTTTCTGAAAAATTAATTGGAAAATCTGCTTTAATAATCACCCATCATGGGTACATCTTAAGGTATCTTAAGCCTACGAAAGCGCATATTATGATTAATGGAGCAATAGTATGTGAAGGGGAGCCAGCCCAGATCCTTGAACAGATTATGAATAAAGGTTATGGATGGTGTGAGAGATGCGTATCTTTCAGACCCTAATTTCCTGCATAATCCTGGTATTCTGATTATGTCGTAAGTGTACGCGTATCTGAAAACTTCAGGATATATGAAAGCCTATCCATGGTTTCTTGATAATTAGAGCTCATCTCCAAACTACTTAAGCTTCTTTCTACATTGAATTTTCATCGGGAAATTTGCGACCTTAGCGACCCTGCATTCAAGCTATGGAGTTTAGAGATGAAGTTCTTTCTCGGAAAACATAAAAAGCAAGATTTACATAGTGGTTAGCATAAACGTTTGGTTAGGGAGTTACTATATGTATTTTGATGAGAGAGAAGTAAAGAAAGCTTTGAATAAACCTGCAGCATACGGTCCAGACATAGATTTATCAGGATATAGTCTCCAGAGCCCCAGTCAACCAACTCTAGATGAAAACATTATTAGAGAAAGCCTGAATGTCGGGGTAGACCTAGCTAGAAGAGACCAATTGAATACATTTTTCCAGATTGACCATAGCTTAGTCTTTAAGACTATTCAGAAGAAGCTCGAAGGAGATGTAGAGCTAATGAGTTTGGTTGAAGCACTGGAAAAGTATGACTGGGTTAAAGATATCTACTGGAAGCTTAAGTCCCCCTACGAAGATAAGTATACTGCATTTGTTGCAAGAAATGAGAGGAGCGGATACTTCCTTAGAATATTAGAGGATAGAAAACTACATCTACCTATACAGGCATGTTTCTTCATGTATTCGCCTAACCTTGTCCAGAGTATTCATAATATCCTCGTCGCGGAAGAAGGCTCAGAGGCACATGTTGTAACAGGATGTACAAATTATTCTAAGACTCTTGAAGGTCTCCATCTAGGCGTTACTGAGATCTACGTTAAGAGAGGTGCTAAACTAAACTATACGATGGTGCATAAGTGGGGGAGAAGCTTTCACGTAAGACCTAGAACTGGAATATTCGTGGAAGATAAAGCTACGCTTCTATACAACTACATTACAGTTGGAGAGGTAGGGTCTTTACAATCTTATCCTAACGTCACAATTGCAGGAGAGAAAGCAAAACTCTCAATGAACAATATACTATACTTAACGGGACAGTCGGAAGTAGATCTAGGTGGGGAAGTTAATGTTAAGGGTGTAGACTCAAATGTAGAACTCATTACTAATGCAGTAGCCTCTGGGAAAGTTAGACTTGTAAGTAGAGGAACAATAGTATCTGAGGCGCCAAAAGTTAGAGGCCACATTAGCTGTAGAGCTTTAATGCTATCCAATGAAGCAGAAGTCTCAGCAGTTCCCATTCTAATATCTAGAAATATGGACTCGGAATTGACTCATGAAGCTGCGATTGGAAAAATAGCTGAAGAACAATTATTCTACTTAAGGTCTAGAGGTTTAAAACAAGAAGAAGCCGAGTCACTTCTCATACGCGGTTTCCTAGATATATCGATGATGGAGCTTCCCAAACATATCGAAAGAATAGTAGACCGTGTGATAGAATTAAGTATAAAAGGCTTCTGAGAAGCTTTTCTCCACATGTTAATTATTTTTTAAGGATGATTTTATCCACCAGCTATTGGTGGGATTAAAGCAACTTCATCTCCATCTTTAAGATTCGTGGATAATCCATCTAGGAACTCTATATCTCTACCATTTACGAATATCTTTATAGTCTTCTTAGGCAGCCCATTATCATCTAGAACCTCTGAATTAAATTTCTCACCGAAATTCTTAGATAAAACTTCTATTAAGTTCTTCACTGTTACTTGTTCTGGAAACTCAAGTGAGATTTTACCAAACTCTCCTATAGCTTCCCTGATAGTTGCAAAGGCTTTAACAATGACCTTAACCATCTAGATTCACCGAGCCTATTCAAAGCATACACTACATTCATTTATATCTATGAATGGTTCAACATTCTTATGCAGTCTACAAAGAACACCAGCTTTCCTCAATTCTCTCAACATCTGATTAAATTCTCTGATTATCTCTCTAGGGTCGCTCTTACTCATTATCAACTCTACAATCTTATCAACATGTCTAAGAACTATTGGGTTGTTCTCCCAATATATTCTGAATCCTCTAACACCTCTAATATAATTGCTGATAGCTGCTTGTGTTACACCAACAGCTCTAGCAGCCTTCTCTTGAGTAAACCCCTTCTCTAAGACAAGCTTCTTAGCTACTAATGCTCTAAGAGCAGGGAGAACGTATCTAGCCTCTATCTCTGAAGGAAGCTGCATCCCAATACGAAGAAGTCATAACTTTTATTTAAAAGCATTGTTTCAAATCAGGATCAGGTAATGTAGATATTAAACCTTAGTTATCTCTAAACCATGTCTTTCAAGCATGCTGAGGAGTTCTCTTCTATGATCTGATGATACCCCCTTCCAATCTATTAATGCACATGTAGTTTTTTCCACATTCTTCTCTATTGCCTCCTTAACCATTACTTCATCTATAGGTAGAGCATACTTTGGGCACATATGCCCTATGATATACTCACCGCTAGCTACAAGCTTAGTAAACGTGGGAGCGTAGTGGCCTCCTCCAAATCCTATAGCTACTTCTTCATCCTTACGTATATCTGTGGTAACAGCTCTATATGATGCAGTGGCCACAACTTCTAATTCTCTCCTAGTTGGGTTGAAATTATCGCCTCCACCTACTTCTATGAAGATCGATGGAATCTCTGTGTATGGACCATGATGTGTAACTTCAAGTCTTACATCCCATCTACATATATGGAGTGCATCTGCTTCTTCCTTTAGAGTTTGCAAAGAGTTTCTAAGCATTAATCCGCTAGTCTTAGAGAGTTTCCTAGGTATTCCACCATAGAGTGCTTCATCTTTCCAATTTCCAACGGGGTGGGTGAGGAAAGCTTGTATACCCCTCTCAGATTTATGAGATGATGGGAATATTGCTATGTCTACTCCAAGCTTCTCTCCAATCATCTCAGCATAAATATGCTTCTCATCTATGAAATGTATCTCAATATCTCCTCTCTTATAAACTCCTCCATTAAGCTTGAAACCAAATGACTCTATTAGAATCTGAGCAACACCCATCGATATAGAGTCAATCTTTGAAATAATGATGCCTCTCCTCATCTATTTAAGATTCGTTCTCGAAGATAATAAATAATTCTCTTAAGTGGATATTGTAAAATGGAGAATACCTATGACGAAGAGTAGCCTTAGACCAGTTAAGTTTCACTGGATCAATAAGCCCACGCTGTGTTATCCTGTAATTTCAGAGATTCTTAAAGCTAAGGAATGTAAAGCTAGATCTATAGAAGTTTCTCTTGACTTAGGATTATCTAGAGAAATCTGTAAATTAACAAGTGAAGGTATAGAGGTTAGAGGGGAGCTTGTAGAATGGAGTAAGCTTGAGAAGGTCGCTGATAGAGAGAGGAATATATATTACATTGAGGGTGGCGAGCTCTTACCAGTACATATTGCTAAAAAACACTTCTATAAGCTTGTCTTCGTAAAATGGCGCCATCCACCAACACTGGAGATAGATGGGATACACATGCATAGAATCAGAGACGTTACCCCCGACGTTGACGCACAGATGAAGATATCGCTACTAGGGCGTCTTAAATGCTGTAAAGTTCTTGATACATGTATGGGTCTAGGATATACAGCTATAGAATCCTCGAGAAAAGGCGCATGCAAAATAGTAACATTCGAAGTAGATGAAAATGTATTAAGTATAGCAACTTTAAATCCTTGGTCTAAATGGTTGGAAGATGAGAAGATAGAAATATATCATGGAGATGTAATAGAAGGTATTGAAGAATACTCAGAATACTTCGATACGATCATACATGACCCTCCGAGAATATCTATTGCAGGAGAATTATATAGTCTTGAATTCTACCTTAAGCTTGCTAGAGCGTTAAAGCCGAATGGAAGGATAGTCCACTATGTTGGACAACCCGGAGTACATTCTAGAAAGAAGATATGGAGAGGAGTAATAGAAAGGATGAGGCAAGCGGGATTCCTAGTAGAATATGACGAAGCCTCAAGATGCGTTCACGGTAAGCGGATTAAGTAAACATAAGAAGAAGCAGGAACAAATTTTTGTAGAATAAGATGGGTGAAAGATTAGGTGGAACAGATGGAAGAGATAGTAAGGCCGGCTCACATCCATCGGTAATAGGGCATGGTACATGGATGGATAAGATTGCATACGAGTTGATTAAGAGGGAGGAAGCGCTAGGTAGGAGTTTAGATATCATTAGGACTGAGAGTGGTCTCGGAGCTTCAGGGATACCCCACATAGGTAGTATGGCTGATGCTGTGAGAGCTTACGGCATAGTTATGGCCTTGAGAGAGATGGGATACAAAGCTGAATCGATCGCTTTCACAGATGATATGGATGGTTTAAGGAGAGTACCGGCGGGATTCCCAAAATATCTTGAAGAATACTTGTTGATGCCTGTTTCAAGTATACCTGACCCCTTCGGATGTCATGGATCATTTTCAGAGCATATGAGTGGAATGCTTAGAGAAGCATTAGACTACGCAGGCGTTGAATATGTATTCAAGTCTGGTAGAGAAGCTTACGCTAGTGGAATCCTGTCAGAAGCCATCCACAAGATACTATTAAACTCGGACAAGATAGGTAAGATTATAGTTGAATTCACAGGGCAGGAGAAATATCTTAAAGTTTTACCATACTTTGCCATCTGTAGGAACTGTGGAAGAATATACACTACTCAATCTTACAAATATGATCCTGAGAAAAGAGTTGTATATTATAAATGTAATGGTGTTAAGATTAAGGATAAATGGTATAATGGATGTGGATATGAAGGTGTAGCAGATATTAGGAGAGATGATGGTAAACTTGCATGGAAGACAGAGTTTGCAGCAAGATGGTCAGCTCTTGATATTAGGTTTGAAGCCTATGGTAAGGATATAGCAGACTCCGTTAAAGTAAATGACTGGGTTTCAAAGAATATTCTAGGATATGAGCCTCCAATGCATGTTAGATATGAGTTATTCCTAGATAGATCAGGTAGAAAGATATCTAAGTCAGCAGGAAACGTCTTCACCCCACAAGAATGGTATAAGTATGGCCTACCTCAAAGCCTCCTCCTCCTCTTCTTTAAGAGAGTTGTAGGTACGAGAATTATCTCCTACGAGACAATACCTAGAATGATGGATGAATTAGATTATCTCGAAGACGTATACTTCAATAAAGTAAAGATAGACAACTTTATGGAGAGAGAGAAGCTTAAAGGACTTTACCTATACTCGAATCTTCTTAAACCTCCTCCTAAGCCTTCATCACATATCCCCTACTCACTTATAGTTGACTTATCACTCGTTGCCCCTGAGAATAAGAGAGAAGAATTCATAATTAGTAGGCTCTCTAAGTATGGTTATAAGATAGAGGAAAGAGAGCTTAAGAAGATCAGGTTAGCAATAAATTATGCTAAAGATTTCGGGGTAGTCAAGAAAGAACCCATTACTCTAACTAATATGGAGAGAGAAGCAATCGTAGAACTAACTAATGCGATCTCTCAAGCAAGATCACCCAATGAAATACAGAATGCAATCTTCATAACAGCTAGAAAATACAGTATCAATCCACCAGAATTCTTTAAGAAACTCTACCAGATATTCTTAGGAAGAGATTATGGTCCGAGACTCGGGCCATATCTATGGGATATTGGGATAGATAAGACTGTGGAAACTCTAAAAGAATTGATTAGAGAATAGAATCTAGACTTTTTAGGATAACGTAAAAAATACTGAAAGAAACTAACAGCAAAATGGTTATGTTCTCACATCAAACCCTATTTAAGTATGTATTATTGTCGAGAGCATTTCATTTTAGCTTGGAGGATCGGAGACAAAGTTTATCATAAAGGCTTAGCTATTTTAAGAATGTAATGCAGCGATTAGAGAAATTCTATCTCTTATGTATTGTACTAGCATTTGTTTCTCTCATAGTCTATATCTATGGATATTTTAATAGAGAATTCATAGTAACTGCCTCAAACATAATCTTTCCAGTATATGCTCTTCTACCAACTTTATCTGCTTACACTGTTATGAAGAATTATGGATTAAAGAGTATACTAGGCTACTCCATGTTTGCTTTCTTCTTAGGATTACTATTCTGGTTCTTAGGCGAGGTTGTCTGGACAATTTACGTACTTGTATACGGAATAGAAGTACCGTTTCCATCAGTTGCAGACATATTCTATGTCTTAGGTTATTTGCCATTATACTTTGGTTTAATCTCTTACTTGAACGTGTTTAAAGATGCATTCAATAGGAAGGTTGTCTCAATATCAATTATAGCAGGATTAATCGTAATAATAGTTACAAGCCTATTGATAATCCCTGAAGCTTTAATCTCAAGCAATAATCTTATCGAAGCAATACTAGCAATCCTTTATCCAATATTTGATTCAGCCCTAATCATCTTGGCCATGATGGGTGCAGTAATATTCTTTGGAGGGCGAATATGGATATCGTGGATACTAATATCAATAAGCTTTATCCTGCTTGGCATAGTAGAAATTTCGTATTATTATCTAGAATTACTAGGATTGATTTGGGAGGGTCATCCGCTTGAATTAATCTGGCTATGGGTGTATATACATCTTGCTATAGCATTTTACACCCATACAAAGCAGGTCTAAGTATAACTAAAGGATTAGATTCAAGGATTAGATTCTAAGATTTTGAAAACTATTCATAAAATAAAGGAGAAGCGTATACCGTGGAGAGGAATGAGTGAAGATTTGTAAAATCTGTTAAACCAAAATGCTTAAATACTCTCTGGAACAAGTATAAACAATTAATCGAGGAGTTAAGAATGGTAGAAAACTTGGTTAAGATAGGAGAGCTTACACCACGTTCACGTGGTGTAAATCTTGTTGCGAAAGTGGTAAGTAAATCGCCTGAAAGAGTTGTTTCATCCCAGTACGACAGGACGGAACATCGACTAAGTGAAGTATTAATAGCTGATGAGACTGGAGCAATAAACCTAGTGCTGTGGGATGATAAAGTAGATAGAGTAAATGAAGGAGATGTAGTAAGGATCGTAAATGGCTTCATTAAACTCTTTAGAGGTAGGATGCAGTTAAACTTGGGAAGATTTGGAACTATAGAAACTTCTAGCATAGAGTTAAATGAAGTAAATACAGAGAACAATCTATCTGAAAGACAAGTAGGATATGGAGAAAGACGGTCAAGACCATCGAGAACAACCGGATTTAGAAAACCTAGAACTAGAACTTAAAACGGATAAATGGTAGAACAGAAAGTCTATCGAAACCCACCTTAAACTATAGTCTGGTCTTCCAATAATACGGAAGAGATACTTATGGTAAGAAGGAGTTTAAGCGGGTGATAACCTATAAATCCCACAAAGAAAACATATATTTGAGTCTAATTTTGACCGAAAAAGAGGGGGAGAAGGAAAGAGAGGAAAGTAAGACGTTCAACGAAGAATTTGAAGTAGTTATAGCTATTCCCGAAGCTAGGAAGCCTGGGCTAGTCTTACCTGAAGATAAGATGAAAGAATTAATAGAGTTGCTAGATAGTCTAGGATGGGATAAGAGGACTCTTCAACGATACGTTAATCACGCTCTTAGATTAAGGAAGTTGGAGAAAGAATATCATAAGACATACACTACACTAGTTAGAGATTACGAGAAACTAAGCAGAGAGGAAGTAAAAACTAGATATGCTATCCAGCAGCTAATAGAGAAGAGGAAGAAGATAGAGGAAGACTTAAAACTATACATGGAGCAATACAACATCACATTAGAAACAACGAAGAAGATAATCTCTATTCTTGAGGAATTAAAAAAGAATGGTCTAGACTTAGAAGACCTAAACAGGGCCACAAAATTCTTGAAGAATCTTAAAGACCAAAAATATGATGCTGATAAGATAATCTTGTATGTCTCCAAATGCGAAGACCTATCTCTAGAATTAGATAAAATAAATAGAGAACTATTAGAAGCTAGAGAATCTCTCCACAAGATAATTCAAGAGAGAGAAAACTTAGATAACCTTCTAAAAGAAGAATATGGGCTTATTGATGGATTAAAAAATCTAAAGAATGATATTGAAAGATTATCTACTGAAAGAGATAGTATTCTCTCCGAGCTTTCCAGATATCGAGAAGAAGTAGAGAAGTTAAGGAAGGAAATAGAAGAACTGATAAACATAAAGTTTGATATAAATGAAGTGAATCGTTTACTTCAAGAGAAGAGGGGTGAGTTAGAGGATTTAAAAAAGAAGGTTGAAGCATTGAAGCATGAGTTATCAGAGCTTATTGACGTTGAACGTTGAAGCATCAACCAAAGAAATACTCTCCAGACATAGAGAACTTCTAGGAAAAGTAGAAATGTTAGAGAAAGATATCATGAATAAAGAATCACTTATTGACCTACTCGATGGAGAGATGGCGGCAGCTTATTCTATACTGAAATTGTTACAGGATCCTGAAGGAGGAGCTATCGAGGATCTTGAATTACTTTCACAGCATATTCAGAAATTAATAAAGGTTAAGAAAGGTGAAGCGATAGCACAGAAGCCTCTCGAACCCTACTTCCTTGAGAGAGTTAGAAAGACGTTAATAGATCTTATCATGCCTTATCTTAAGAAGGATTTTGTTCCAAGGTGGGTTTTTGAAAGAGTAGAGAAGGAATTGAAACTATTAAGTGAGAAGAAGATTGCTCTTGAAGAAGAGATCGCTTCTCTCAGGAGAAGTATTGATGAGAAAAGTAGGATGGAAACATCTAGGCCAGTAGAAGATAAGAAAATTGAAGCTCAAAGCATCCTTACAGCTGTCTCCTCAGAAGGGGCTACAGTAGAATTGAAGACTATCGCTGAAGGTAAGAAGGCTAGAATGACCTGTATTTACTGTAGGGAACAGACTATTGTGAATTTACCATTTGAAAGCGAGCTTGAAGAATTATCTTCTAAGAACTGGAAGCTTAGATTTAAATGTGGAAAGTGCAATAAGACCTATGACATTCCAGCTGATATAATTCTTAAGAAGATTAGAGGTGAATGAAAAATGAAGGAGTCCGATAACCCGATTTTAAAGATGCTTTCATGGAAGGTTAGGAAACTAACTATAGATGAAGTTGTACAAGTGCTGGGTTCTCTATCCACTATAGAGGATAGAGTATTCAGTTTAACAGACGTAGTTAATCTTCTTCCAAGAGATATCTCTGAGAACCGTCAGAAGAGGAGGTCTGTTGGAACGTTACTACAGAATCTTGCAGATCTAGGGTACTTATCAAAGCCTAGTGAGAGGAAATGGGTTAAAAATGCTCCAACATTCAGCCATTATCTAAATCAATTCATTTTAGAGCTTTCTTCTTTGGAAAAGAGCTTCCAGCCTCAACGTCAGAGTGAGAAGGAGAGGATTGTAAAAGTCTTGGAGAAGCCTCGTCGACTCTTACGGTAATAGAGCCTCTCCAATCTTCAGGGACTTCAATAAACTTCCATCCTCTATTCAAAAATCTAACAGCTAGGATTGGCTTAGCCTTAATCTCTACACCACATCTAGGACACTTAACTACAAACCTTCTGCAGAACTCTAAAAGTCTATTTACCTGTTCTTGATTAAGCATAACATATTTTTTCCTTGTAGATTTTACTTCTATAGCTAGGAGTTCTCCATTATCTGTAGCGATTATATCTGGTTTAGCCATCTTCCCAGTCCCGCTACCAGGAGTTCTAACAGCATAGAACCCGTCACCTGCAGAGATAAACTTCTGGACAAGATAGTACTCGCCTTCGTAACCGACTCTAGCCTTGTACTTTGCAGAGCTGGGAGATCTCGGATGCTTAGGCAAACAATCCACCCTTCATTTAAGGTTAAAGTGAGGCTTTAAGCTTTTCATAAATTTCATAGAAGAAAATCTTTCAGATGTATTTAGAGAATGCATTAATAGCTTAGAAAGTTAGAGTGAATGCTATTACTTCATCTTCTTCATTACTATTAACTGGGAACGCCCTACCTTAACTTTCTCGATAACCCCACTCTTCTCTAATGCAGATAAGATCTCACTTACCTTTGCTTTAGAAAATCCCGTTTTCTCAACTATCTGTTTCTGGAAAGCTGAACCACCCAACTCTCTAAGTACCTCGATAACTTGATCAGCATCTTTCACGCTAAACTTTTTCTCCCTCCTCTTTCTATAACGTATAACAGCGATTACGACTATCAATAATATCAATATGATAGAAGAGTATGTTAACATAGATTGCCAGAATACTCCAAGTTCACCGGATAGAGCTGTAGGCTCGGAGGTAACGGTGGTTGGAGAAGCTTTGGAGATTTCAGTCTCCCTAGTTAAAGTTTCCTCAATAACAGTCTTAAGAGAAGTCTTAATATGTGGTGTCTTATCTGGGAATAGCTTTTTCCCAAACCATGTAACTTCTCTATAATCTTTCTTATCAGGTGGTGGATAAACTTCAACGATTACGTAGTCTCCTGGAATTATTATCGTTAGAGAATCACCTTCATACAAGTAGAATCCTCCTATAAACACGTCTCCAACAACTAGTTTTTCATTTTCAACTTGTGAGAAGTTAACCCATCTAAACATGTAGATTAATTTACCTAGTTTACCAGTCAGGGTATCTACAACCTGTAATGATACGTTAAAGTCTTCAGCTCTCATAGGTCTATTAATGTATCTAGAAACATCGCTTACAATCTTCTGGATTCTCTGCGTGAAGTTCTCCAGCATCTCTTCTTTATACTTATCCAAGTTTTCTACGTAGCTCATGAAAGCCTGTAAATCTTCTTCGGAGCTTATAAATATTGAGGATTCAATAATCCAAACTGCTGAACCATCTCTCAGCAGTTTAATTATGTAAGTATTGCTTTCAAAGTTGATAGAATATGCCGGTGTAACGGTACTGAAGAAATATGTCAGGCTGAGGATTATGATTAATAGATGTGAAGTTTTAGACTTGTCCTTCTTCATCGGGAATAAATTCTTATGATTGATTTATTAGTGTTATTTCTATCTGCGGAGATGCTTTGAGTATCTCAGTACATCATGGTTTTTCTTCAGTGGCTTGTTGGCAGAATCGAGCTATTCTATCATTGACCTCACTCAACCAATTTGATAGTATCCCTATCTTCATCTCTATCCTTTCAAGCTCCCTCTCTGAGAATTCCAGTCTCTTCTCTAGCAGAGTCTTTGTAATATATATCCTGATTATCGTTTTATTTTCGCTACTACACTTCTCTTTAATCTCTTTTATAATCCTTAACATTTCTTCACGTTCTCTGACCCTCTTACTAATTTCCTCCATGAAACGTTGTGTAGCATTCTTTAGTTCTTCTATCGCTTTAAGATGTCTCTCGATTCTATTTCTAACCTCATTCATTAATTCATTAAATTCTCTTCTTCTTTCATTTAACTTATCCATTTCCCTGAATAGTTCTTGAAGTCTTTCCCTAATTCTTTCTCTCTCCTTGTCCCCACCTATGTTAGTGTTCAACCTACCTTCTAGTTCCCTTTTTTCATTACTCATTCTTTGATACTGGTTTTCAAGGTCGTCGATTGCTTGCTTTATTTCTTGTTGTCTCTGTGTAAATTGATTTAATTCTTCATGTAGCTTGTTCAACTTTCGCAGTGACTCGCTTCTTGTTTTATTTAAATTGAAGATTTCTTTTTCTAACCTATC
>Ga0209393_1000512_pt1 | contig 18739 bp, 19 predicted proteins | sample SSWtaG_2_FD_184117 | JGI IMG/M metagenome (GOLD analysis project Ga0209393, IMG submission 184117) | Hot spring microbial communities from Sandy's Spring West, USA to study Microbial Dark Matter (Phase II) - SSWsed_130316 (SPAdes)... | ecosystem: Environmental > Aquatic > Thermal springs > Hot...
TGTAGCGGGTTCGTTCCATGACGCTCAATGCGCCCCTGCTGTCCAGCAAGTTGAAGGTGTGGGAACACTTCAGCGTGTATTCAAAGGCTGGGAAAACCAAGCCCGCATCCAAAATTCGCTCCGCTTCCCGCTCAAACATCTCAAAAAGGCGAAAGAGCATGTCGGTGTCGGCAAGTTCAAAGTTGTAAACGCTGCCCTCATATTCCGTCCGCTTGTGCAATTCCCCGTAAGTGATGCCATGAGCCCACTCAAGGTCAAAGACGCTGTCAACCCCTTGCAGATACATGGCGATGCGTTCAGGACCGTAGGTGATTTCCACGCTGATGGGGTTGAGTTCAATGCCGCCCATTTGCTGGAAGTAGGTGAACTGGGTGATTTCCATCCCGTCAAGCCAAACTTCCCAGCCGACACCAGCAGCGCCCAAAGTCGGCGACTCCCAGTCGTCTTCAACGAAGCGAATGTCGTGCTCTTCAGGGTTGATTCCGAGCCTCCGCAAACTTTCAAGGTAGATGTCCTGAATGTCGGGCGGTGCTGGCTTCATGATGACTTGGAACTGGTAGTAATGCTGCAGGCGGTTTGGGTTCTCGCCGTATCGCCCATCAGTGGGTCGGCGGGAAGGTTGAACATAAGCGACATTCCAAGGCTCAGGTCCGAGAACCCTGAGAGCCGTTGCAGGGTGCATCGTCCCCGCACCGACCTCCATGTCAAAAGGCTGCACAATCAAGCAACCTTGTTCAGCCCAAAATTGCTGCAGCGCCATCAGCAAGTCCTGAAAGGTCATGTTCCATCACCTTTGGTTAAAGGTGAAATTTTTTTGTTCGCAGCTAACGCTGCTCCTAAATATTGTCGTTTTGCGTTGGTAGGAGCCCCGTTAGGGGCGAAATTTTGTTCGGGGCTGATGCCCCTCCTACCAGCAAACATCGTTGCCGTCGGTAGGAACCCCGTCAGGGGCGAATCTATTCACTTGAAAGAGTATTGCGTTGACTGTGGGCTCTGTTAAGTGTGCAAAGGCAATAGGGACATTGTTGGGACGAAAATTTGTTTGGGGCTGATGCCCATCCTACCAGCAATATCGTTGCCGTTGGTAGGAGCCCCGTTAGGGACAAAAAATTTGTTCGGGGCTGACGCCCCTCCTACAGAGTCCTCCCTTTCAGCCGAGGCGTTGCAAATTTGTTCCGATGATGGATGCCAAACCTTGTCCGCCTAACCTTTGCTGTAAGTAAGCAATTTGCTGCTCAAGGGCGAGAAATTGTCGGCGCAGTCGCTCCGCCTCTCGGTTGAGGCGGTCGTTCAATTCGCTGATTCGTTTGTCAACTTCTTGCACGCGCAAGGAGAGTAATGCGGGTTGCCGCGCAACTACGCCCGAAGGGACTGACTTGCCGCCAAAAGGAATCGGCAGAGATGAAAGCCAATCTTCCAACCGCCGCTTAAGTCGCACCGCAATTCCATCCTCAACATCGTCAACGAAGCCGTCACCGTCCGAGTCGTTGAAGAAAAGCCTCAAAACCTTCTCAGGGTCGGCTTCAATCGCTGCTTGGAGTTTCGCTTCGTCAACAGAGAGTGTCCCATCGTTATTGAGCCTGATGCCGATCTGAGCCAACATTTGCAACTCCGAAGGCAAACTGCTAACAGGGGTTGTGACCTCTCGCACCAAAGTTGAGCGGATGAAGACCAAAGTGCTGTCACCACGCAAAAGCCCAACTTTTCGCTCCGTTTCAGTTTTCGGGTTTTCAACGGGCTTCTCTGTCAGTCGCTGATACATCAGCGAGGCAGCAGCGTTGAACTTGTCCACGAAAGCCTTAATCGCCGACTTCAAAGCCTCTCTATCACGACCGACCGTAACGGTCACAGGCTTGGTCGGGTCGGCAGCGATGAGTTGCAGTGTCACACCCGGAATGACATCGCTGATAGTGTTGCTTGAACGAACAATGTCTTGGTCGTTATTAAAGCCTGAAACTTGGATGACAGCGTCCTTGCCGAGGCTGACTTGGGCACGGGCGTTGCTGCCACTGTCCAGCAAGCCGAGCACATTAAGCAAGTTGCCGCTGACATCAGCGCGGGCGATGGAATTTGAGCCCGTCGTCTTGCTGACCAGCACAACTTTGTCCGCTATCGGGTCGTAATAGGCTTGGACATCAGGGACACTCTGGTTGATGCGTTGGATTATGGCGTTCAAACTGTCAACACTGGCGTCGTAAGTTATGGTCACGCCGTTGATGGTGAAACTGCCCGTCGTTTGCGAAAGGGCAAGGCGCAAGTTATCGTTTTGCAACGGGACATTGCCTCTCAAACGACCCAAGTGAGCCGTTGATTGCCGAACATAGTTTGTCCCGTCAAAAGCCTGAGGTGAGCCAAGCAGACCTGCCACCTGCAGGAAATTGCTGGTGTCGTTTGGTGAACCGAGGGCGATGGGATTGGAAGAGGTCAAAACCAAAGTGTCAGTCGCTGCATCGTAACTTGCGGTCACTCCGGCACCGCTGCTGTTAATGCGGTTGATGATGTCGCTGAGAGTGTCAGAAGTTGGGTCAACGGATATTTGCACGCCGTTAATAGTGAAGGTGCCAGCAGTCACTGTGCCCAAAACAGAGCGTTGGCTTTGAAGGGGAGTATTGAGGTCAACGGAGGCACCAACGCCGAGAGTATAGTTGTTGAAACCTGAAGAAACCCTTGTAGCGGTTGCCAGTTGCTTGACAATGATTTGGTAACTGCCGGCGACGGCGTCAGAACCGACAGACACTCGCAGCAAATCGGGCGATGATGAATTGCCAGTAAAGGGAAGGGCTTGACTTTTGGTGAGGAAAGGTTTGATGGCGTTTTGCAGGTCAGAGAGTTTCTGCTGAATCTCGCGCCAAAGTTCGCTTTGCAATCGCAATCGTTCACGCTGTTGCTGCAACTGGATTATGGGCTGACGGCGAACTTCCAATATGGCTTCAATCACTTGGTCAAAGTCAATTCCCGAGACCAACCCAGTGAAACGAATTGTCGGCATCGTCGCCATCCTTCATACCCCCTGAAGGTAAGAGCCCGTCAGGAGCGAAAAATTTGTTCGGGGCTGACGCCCCTCCTACAAGCGACATTGTTGGTAGGAGCCCCGCAAGGGGCGAAGATTTGTTCGGGGCTAACGCCCCTACTACTATTCGGCAACTTTTGAGTGTGCCTTTAAAGTGAAAACCGGGCGGCGGTGTCTTGGACCGCCGCCCGGCACGGACGGGGCGGCTACGGCGTCGGGCTGCTCGGGCTCTACCTCAGGAGCGACAGAACTGCTTGCGGGAGGGCGTTGGCTTGAGCCAAAGATGCAACGCCAGTGTTCTGCAGAATCTGATACCGAACCAACTCCATAACGGCTTTCGCCATGTCAACATCGCGGATTCGGCTCTCAGCAGCGGACTGGTTCTCAACGCCGATGTTGTTGTTGGAGATGATGCGCTCCAACCTGTTCTGGAAAGCGCCTAAACGAGCACGCAGGTCAGTGATGTAATTGATGGCTTGGTCAATGGACACGATGGCGTTGGAGGCATCGCCCAAAGTAGCGACACTCAAACCACTCAGGGTCATCGCCGTTGCGCCCACAGTAGCAATGGTGATAGAGATGACTTCCCCTGCATTGGCACCGACTTGGAAAGTCAACGGGGTGGTAGCAAAAGAACCGCTGATAAGTCTCTTGGTGTTGAACTGGGTTGTGTCGCCGATGAAGTTAATCTGTGCTAACAAAGCATCAACTTCCTTCTGGATTTGGGCTCGGTCCTCGTCGGTCAAGTGGTCGTTGGAGGCTTGGACTGCAAGTTCACGCAGGCGCTGCAAGATGGCGTGAACTTCGTTGAGGGCTCCTTCAGCGACCTGAACCATGGAGATGGCATGCTGTGCATTGTCAGTGGCAACTTGCAAGCCCCGGACTTGGGTGCGCAGTTTCTCGGAAACTGCCAAGCCCGCTGCATCGTCAGCGGCACGATTGATTCGCAACCCTGACGCCAACTTCTCCATGACTTTGCCCAACTCAAAGTCAGTGGCGACAAGGTTGCGGTGGACATTGAGCGCCGTGACATTGGTGTTGATTCTCAGACCCATTAAACATCCCTCCTTCGTGGCATGGCGTCTTTTTTCTTCTTGCAGGGCTTTCCCCTGCGTCCGCTTCTTTTATCGGCAAAAATCCCCTGCAACTTTAGGGCTTAAGAAATGCTAAATTGCACCCATTTCGCCAAAAAGCCCGAAACTGGTGGCAAAAACGGCAAAAATCGCTATTGACGCGGGCGGCACCCAAGGTTAAAATTTAAGCGAAACTAAGTCAAAGGACGGTGAAGGCGATGGCGCTGTTCGGGCTGGAAAAGGCTTTGACGGTTCTGAGCAAGCGCGCTCAGGTTCTGGCTCAAAACTTGGCTAACTCAAACACGCCTGCCTACATCCGTCGCGATGTCCCTTTTCATGCTGTCATGAAAGGGTCTCTTGACAAAAATTCCAATCCTGTCATCACCGTCCAGTTTGATTTCTCTTTGCCAGCGAGAGCCGATGGGAACAACACATCCCCTGAGCGCGAACTTTCAGAACTTTCCAAGGTGGCTTTGCTCTATCGGACAACCTTGCAACTTGCGGCGAAAGAAATCGCTCAACTCAGGTCAGCCATCTTTGAGGGGCGCCGATAAGCCCTGAGGGGAGTGAGAGACGATGAGCGTCTTTCGCGGTCTTGACATCAGCGCAAGCGGGATGACGGCAAATCGGATTTGGCAAGAGATTGTCGCCGTTAACATCGCCAATGCAGAGACGACCAGAACTCCTTCAGGTGAACCTTTCCGCCGAAAATTAGTCGTGATGATGCAAGATGGTTTGGGGGTTAAAGTCGCTGCCATCGTTGACGACCCAGCACCTTTCCGCCTCGTTTACGACCCATCCCATCCAGATGCCGATGCGAACGGCTATGTCCGAATGCCCAATGTCCATCCCGTGTTAGAGATGGTTGACCTCATAGCAGCGACGAGGGGCTACGAGTTCAACGCTCAAGCGTTAGCCATTCAAAGGCAGATGCTTCAACAAGTTCTGGACCTACTGAGATGAACGGGGGTGAAATTTTGTGCAAATTGAAGGGACAAGAACACTAACTCTATCTTGGCAATTATTCGGGGCTGACGCCCCTCTTACCCGCCAGGGATTGGAGGCTGATGTCCCTCCCACAAGTATCATCGTCAGTAGGAGCCCCGTAAGGGGCGAAGAAAAAGAAGTAGCGACAGAGAGAGTGATAGGCAGTTTCGCAGAAGCCTTGCGAAGCATGTTGGGTGAAGTTGAGCGGGCGGACGCTTATGCTTCGGAAATGAAACGCCGTTTGCTTGTCGGCGAATCCGTTGAACTTCACGAAGTTTTGCTCGCAACCGAGAAAGCCCATTTAGCGTTTCAAACACTTCTCGCCGTTCGCAACAAGTTGCTTGAAGCCTATCAAGAATTGACGCGAATGCCGTTGTAGTCGCCAGAAAATTCACCAGCCGCTAATCGCCAGTCGCAAGTCGCTGCCGTAAATGAGGTGAGAACCAGTGGAACGGCTCACAAACTGGTGGGCAAGTTTGACACCGGAAAGGAAAAGGGTTGCGGTAGTTGCCGGGGGAATCGTATTAGCCGTCCTGTTTTTGGCAATGGTTTTGATGGGGCGTCAAGAAAGTTTTGTCACCCTTTACAGCCGTTTGTCTCCAGAGGATTTAACTGCTGCTTCCGTTGAACTCAGTAGGCTCGGCATACAGCATCAGGTCGTTGAGAGCGAGGGTGCAATCAAAGTCTCGGCAGATAAGATTGCTCAAGCGAGGATGGCTCTCGCTCAAGCAGGCTTGCCTCGATCAGGTGCTTTTGCGATTGCGGGATTTGAATTGCTGGATAAAACTTCCTTTGCCACCTCCGATTTTGTCCAGAGAGCCAACTACCTGAGGGCACTTCAAGGTGAATTGGCTCGCTCCATCATGACCTTAGACCCCATAGCCAATGCCCGTGTGCATTTGAACTTGCCTGAACAGACCATTTTTGAAGAGCGCCGTGAGGAACCAAGTGCTTCGGTCGTCCTGTCCCTTAAACCTGGACGAACTCTCTCACCCGAGCAGACTAAAGCCATTGCTTTTTTGGTCTCCCAAGCCATTGAGGGACTTAAGCCAGAAAGAGTCGTCATCGTTGACACAAAAGGTGAACTCTTGTGGACGGGAGATTTGCCTTCTAACCATTTTGGTCGCGCAAGTGAATTTCTTGGCATGCGCTGGGAAATTGAGCAAGCAATTGAGCAAAGGCTTCAAAGCCTTTTGGACAGAACTTTGGGACATGGTCGCTCATCAGTGCAGGTGAGCGTTGAACTTGACACCAACAAGCGAGAGAGCGAAAGCGAAATCTACATGCCTGCTGGTAATTCTCCTCAAGGTGTTCCCGTCACTCACGAGGAAAAACAAGAGACATATCAAGCCCAAGGCACTCCAGTTGCAGCACCCGCTGGGACGGCTTCCAATCTCCAGTTGGTTCCACCAATGCCAGTCACATTACTTGGCGGCAATTACACCAGAACGGAGCGCAAGACGGAGTATCGCGTTTCAAGGCGAATTGAGCGGATAGAGCAGTTACCCGGTTCAGTCAAGCGTGTATCGGTTGCAGTTTTAGTTAAGGGTGAATTGTCACCATCAGAGCAAACTGCTCTGAGGCAAGCGGTAATAGCAGCCGTTGGTTTGGACACAAGTCGTGGTGATACTGTTGCCGTAGTGCCCGTCCGCTTTGAACGGACGACCGTTCCCCAACCCCTTGAGCGGCGGAGAGCCCCTAAAGCGCCGAAGTTCTCTTGGTATTGGCTGGCAGCAGTCCCCGTCCTGCTGCTAATAGCCGCATCCCTCCTCGTGGCATGGCGTCATCGGCGCCGTGGGGCTCCCGTCGCTCCTTCTTTGCCAACCGAAGTCCCTGAAGCACCAGAAATCCCAGAACAACCCGTCCCTCGTCCCACGCCCCCCGTCCCTGAAGAAGTTCGTTCTCTTGAGCGCCTAAGGGAATTTGTTCGCTCTTCGCCAGACCGCTTCGCCAATTTAATCCGAAGTTGGTTGGCTGAAGACGGAATAAGTGAGGAGGGGAGACGATGATGGAGCAAAGGACTTTAAGTCGCCAATCGTCAGTCGCAAGTCGCCTTTCGGGAAGGAGGAAGGCTGCCATTTTGCTCTCAATGCTTCCGCCAGAAGAGGCTGCCATTTTGCTCAAGCACTTGGATGAGACCGAAGCAGAAATTTTGCTGAGCGAAATGGCTCGGTTGGGGGTCGTGGCTGATGATACCGTTCAACGCCTTATTGAAGAAGGGCTTCAGAAGTTAGAAAGCCAACAGCCTATTGCCACTGGTGGGGCTGCCAAAGTCCGTTCATTGCTCATACAAGCCTTCGGTGCTCAACAAGGTGCTGCTTTGTGGTCAAGGCTGGAAGCATTGCTGAAAGAGCCCACTCATGAGCACCAAGATATTGAGTTGCTCTCAAAACTCAGTGCAGTTCCGCCCCAACACCTCGTTGAGTTGGTTAGGAACGAAAACCCACAAGCCATTGCTTTGCTGCTTGGTTTGCTGCCACCCTCTCACGGAGCAGCCATCTTGAACGAACTTTCGCCAGAACTCCGCTCCGAAGTGGCTTTGAGATTGCTTATAACTGAACCGCCTCCAGAGGAAGTGCTGGACACACTTCGCAGATCATTGCAAGACGCAGTTGCACCGGCGACGCAAAGAACTGCCCGTTTCAACGGCTTGCAAGTCTTGGTTCAGATTTTGAGCAATTTGTCTAGGGAGGTGATGCAGGAAGTTTTGGCTAATTTGGAGCAACAAAATCCCGAACTGGCAGAAAGAGTTCAGCAAGCGATGTTCACCTTTGAGGACTTGGTCAAGTTAGATGACAGGTCGCTACAAAGGGTCTTGCGCGAGGTTGATATGCGTGAGTTGGCACTTGCCCTCAAAGGCGCAAGCGAAGAACTCAAAGAGAAAATCTTCCGCAACATGTCCCAGCGAGCCGCTCAAATCCTGCGAGAGGAAATGGACTACATGGGTCCTGTTCGGTTGCGAGATGTCACCGCCACCCAAAGGCGAATCGTAGACATCGTCCGAAAACTTGAAGAAGCAGGCGAAATCACTATCCCACGAGGCGGAGAGGAGGTGTTGGTATGATGCCTGTCCTGCACCAGCCAGTTTACATTGCCCAACCAGTTTCTTGGGACTGGGATGAGCAAGAACATGAAGGAGTGCGAGATTGGGAGAGCAAAAGTCCCCAGTCCAATTTGCCGATAAGTGAAATGGCACATGACTTTGCCCAACTGGCAAAGAACGACGAGTTGCAAAGGGTGCGCGAAAAGGTTTACGAGGTAGGTTACCGCAACGGTTTCATAGCAGGACAGCAAGAGGGTTATAGGCAAGGCTTTGCTGAAGCAGAACAGCGACTTCGGGAACAACAGTGGCAGCAACAACAGCGTGTCCAGCAATTGCTCAACAACATGGCGGAAGCGATCCGAAAGGAACTTGAAACCTTCTTCAGTCGAGCCGAGGAGGCAGTGACGGAACTCGCTCTGGAAATTGCCAAGAAGGTCGTTGAAGTTGAGGTCAAAATCAACCCAGAAGTCGTTCGGAAATCGGTCTCTCAAGCAATTAACGAGTTGAAAGGTGGAAGCATTACCGTTCGGCTCAATCCCGCTGATTTTTCTTTGCTCGGTAATGACTTAAATTTGCTAAACTTAGGAGAGGGCGTCTCGGTTCGCTTCGTCCCAGATGAGACTGTTGAGCAAGGTGGTGTGATTGCAGAAAGCGAGCAAGGGTTTGTTGACCTGCAGCCAAGCACAAAATTGGCGCTTTTGCAATCTGAGGTGTTGTGACATGTTAGAACGAGACCAAAAATTGGGACAAAAGGACAAAGGACAGCAGGACAATGGGGAGGGATTTATCCTTCGTCCTTCGCTTCCCCTCCCAAAGACTAATGGGCACTTGAACCCGTTGGAGCGGTTGAAAGTTCGTTTGAGCCAATGCGAATTGACAAGCATTTACGGTAGGCTCGTTCAGGCTTCTGGATTAGTTTTGGAAAGTATTTGCCCGACGGCTTTCATTGGAGAGTTGGCTTTGGTTGAGTGTGAACCATCGCCTTTGCTGGCAGAGGTTGTAGGTTTTAAAAACGGGACAACTTTGCTCATGCCTTTGGGAGACCTGACAGGCTTAAGGGTTGGGGCGAAAGTTAGGTTGACCCACAAAGGTCTCCAAGTTCTTGTCAGCGAACAACTCGTTGGAAGGGTTTTGGACGGTTTGGGGCGACCTTTAGATAGTAAGCCGCTGCCCGCTGGAGAGGAACGCTCAATTTATGCTGAACCTCCTTCACCCCTTCAGCGCCCTCTCATCTGCGAACCACTTCCCGTCGGCGTTAGAGCCATTGATGCTTTCACCACATTAGGCAAAGGGCAGCGAATCGGCATTTTCGCCGGGAGTGGTGTCGGTAAATCCACATTGCTTGGTATGTTGGCTCGGTTCGCTCAAGCCGATGTTTCCGTCATCGCTCTAATTGGCGAGCGTGGGCGAGAAGTAAGGGAGTTCTTGGAGCGGCAATTAGGTGAAGAAGGTTTGCGCCGTTCAGTAGTTATTGTCGCCACTTCAGACCAACCACCGATAATTCGGCTCAAAGGTGCACTTGTAGCAATGACCATCGCTGAGTTCTTCCGCGATAAAGGCGCCGATGTCCTTTTCGTCATGGACAGTTTGACGAGGTGGGCGATGGCAGGTAGGGAAGTCGGGCTCGCCATCGGTGAGCCGCCAACCTCTCGCGGCTACACACCTTCTGTCTTCGCCATGATGCCCAAGTTCCTTGAACGCGCTGGACGAAGCGAGAAAGGTTCAATCACCGCATTAGTCACCGTTCTCGTTGAAGCCGATGATTTAAACGATCCCATAGCCGACCACGCCCGTTCCATCCTTGACGGTCACATTGTCCTGTCAAGGACGCTCACCGAACGGGGTCACTTGCCGCCCATTGATGTCTTAGCGTCTCTCAGCCGTGTCATGCCCGATGTCGTCAGTGAGGAACATTGGCAATCAGCCCAAGCCTTGCGAGCCCTCCTTTCTGTGCTTCGCGACAACGAGGATTTGGTCAGGCTCGGTGCTTATCGTCGCGGCACTGATCCACTCCTTGACAAGGCTTTGGATTTAAAAGACGAACTGACGGATTTCCTTCGTCAAGACAGGGACGAACCAGCGGAATTTAAGCGGACGATGGATTGGCTTACGGCGTTGGCTGCAAAAGCAAATGAGTGTATGCGTGCGAGAGTGTAAGCGTGCAAGCGTTGAACAAAAAACGCATACACGCCTGCACGCATACACGCTTACACACTGAGGTGAAAGAACATGAAAAAGTTTCGGTTTCCGTTGGATGGGCTGCTGAAAGTCAGGAAGATGGAAGAGGCTCAAGCAGAAAGGGCATTACAACAGGCTCAACAGAGGTTGTGGGAAGCGGAAAAGAACTTGAGAGAAGCCGAAGCAGCCGTTAAAGCGGCGATTTCTGACCTGCGTTCCCTTTTATCCGACAACGCCGAAGCCGATCAATTGCTCGTTGCCGTCCGTCACCTTGACCGAGCCGAACAGCGAAGACTTGTCGCAGAGCAACGAGTCGCTTTCGCTCAGGCTGAAGTCTCTCGGTGCTTAAACGAATACCGAGAATGCCGACGCCGAAGGGAACTTTTAGAAGAGTTGAAGGAGAGGGCTTGGCGACAGTGGTTCACGAACTTTTTGAGAGAGGAGCAAAAAGCATCTGATGAGCGAGCGCTGCGCGATTATGCCCTTTCCGAGGCTAACGGAGCGTGAGCGAATATGTCAGCAGGGTTGGCGACCATCAATACAATCGGCAGCGATTTGAGAAGCGTAATCGGAGAGTTAGGACTCTCAACGCGCAACTCGCAACCTATAACCTTTATATCCTTTCTCGCCGAACTCATTGAAAGGTTGCGAACACTGGACAGTCAACTATTAGGCTTGGTCATAGGTCAGTTCACACCTGTAAATGAAGCCCTCAGTGAGTTGCAAATAACGACGGGTTGCGGGTTGAGGGTTGTGGGTTGCAAGTTAAATACTTTCTCGCCTGAACTCGCAACGCGCAACACACAACCCTCAACTCAAACTCCTATGCTGGAACCTCAACCCAATGATAGACGCACTTTGCACACTGCACCCCGCACCTATGAAATTCAACAGTTGGTTATCCAAACGGCACAGCGCTATGGCGTTGACCCGACACTGGCTTTGGCAGTTGCAAAGGCGGAAAGCAATTTTGACCCCAATGCTATTTCCCACAAAGGAGCAATAGGTGTCATGCAGTTGATGCCTGAAACGGCGAAGGCACTGGGCGTTGCAAACCCTTATGAGCCGACCCAGAACATTGACGGCGGCATCCGATACCTGAAGCAACTGATTGAGCGATTTGGGGGCAACATTGTCCTTGCAGTCGCCGCATACAATGCTGGACCGAACGCTGTCCGACGCTATAGTGGCATTCCGCCTTATCCCGAAACACAAGCCTTCGTCCGAAGGGTTTTGGCTTATTGGGAAGCCTTCCGAAAAGAAGTGCAGCGAACAGCGAATAGCGAGTGGCGAATGGAGCGAGGTATCATTCAGGAAACTGTTAACCAAGCCCCAATCGTTGGAGAAAGTGACAAACCTTTAGGCGAGTCCTCCACCTTCCTTCGCTCTGCGTTTAAAAGTTTTGAACGCCATGAGATAAGCGTTAGGAGCTCAAATGAAGAAAACCGTCAAACCGCAACTCGCAAATTGCAATCCCCCTTTATCATTGCTCCTCGCTATTCTCAACACAAGTTTACAGATGTTTTCGCTGCTAAAGCCACAGAACACCAATCTCAACTTCTCGCTTCCCCAAAGGAAGAAACAAAGAGTTCCCTTACGGTCACCGCTAAGGGAGGGTCACTGCAAACAAACAATTCCGAAGAAAAAACGGATCAAGGTAATTTGCTTGGTCAAAAGACAACTCAAACCTCTGACTTCGCACCTCGCACTTCCCACCTCGCACCCAATGAGGTTGGTGTTTCAAGGGGTTCAAGCGCATCGTCTGCTCACCAAAAATTGCTTCAAGATACAATTTCTTTCCCGCACTCAGAACCTCGCGCTCCGCACCCAATCGTCCATCGCTTGACAATTGAATTGCCTACTCCAGACGACGGCGAAAGGCTTAGGTTGCAAGTTTCTTTGCCTTTGAATTCGTTTACTGCACTCCGCACCCAGCACCCCGCACCTTCTGATGCTGTTCCCGTTCAAGTTTCCATCAAGGTCAGCGACGAACAGTTGGCAACCCAATTGGCTCAGAATTTGCCTACCCTTCGTCAGCACCTTTTGGAGCAAGGGATTGTTTTGGCTCAATGGACGGTTGTGTTTAGCGGGCAGGAAGGCGGGAGGCGGGATCCCGCCGAACACTTTGGCGATTGGCGCCGACTGCCCAGCGCGTCCCACAGCCGCCTTCCTGCCCATTCTCTTGAAGAAGGCATTTGGGCTTAAAAATGTGCAAGCGTGTAAGCGTGTAGGCGTGTTTTAGGAGGTGAAAAGTTTCATGAATGTCAACCCTGTTTCGGTCAAATCGGTCAATGTCAACGCAATGAATCGGGCGGAACTTTCAGCGGAAGATTTTTGGCAACTTCTCTTGACGCACCTTCAAATGCAAGACCCATTTGAAACTGCCGACATGAACCAAATGCTACAGCAATTCGTCACCCTTCAGGCTGCGAGGGAAATGGCAAGGGTTTCTGATGCACTTCAGCGACTTCAAGCCATGCTCATGTTAGGGCGAGTCGTTTCTGGCGAATGGGAAGGTGAGGCATTCACTGGCACTGTAGTGGGCGTTTCGCTTTCAGGCATGCCGACTTTGAGTGTGAAAGTTGGCGACCAAAACTTTGTCGTTCCCGCCAGCGCCGTCTGGCAAGTGGCGCTGGGTTCGGAATCGCTCTTTTCAACCCAAGCCTGAAAAACCTTGCGATGGAGGTGAACTTTGATGGGCGTCATTCACACGGCTTTGTCGGCACTCAGTTCTTACGACCTGATGCTTCAAGTGACTGCGAACAACTTGGCGAACTTGAACACTCCCGGCTTCAAGAGCCAGTCCCTTCACTTCCTTGACACTTTCTACCAAACCCTTCAAGCACCTACAGTCCCTATCGGCGGCGGTCAAGGTGGCAAAAACCCGATTCAAATTGGCATGGGAGTCGCTTTCGGAGCAATTATCACCCGAATGGCTCAAGGGACTTTCACCCCAACGGGCATGTCCACCGACATGACTATCATTGGCAACGGTTTCTTTGCTGTCACCAAAAATGGGCAAGCCCTTTACACCCGTGACGGTGCTTTCCGGGTTGATGCGAACGGGAATTTAGTTCACGCCGGGACTGGGGCATTGTTGCTTGGGTGGATAGCCGATGAGGTTGGAAACATCAACACATCCAGCGACCTTCAACCCATCAAAGTCCCTGTCGGCGGTGCATTGGCAGCGAGAGCGACAACTATGGTTCGCTTTGGTGGCAACTTGGACACGAGGCTTGATGTCGGCAGCACTCAAACTCTCAGTTTCGCCGTCTATGACAGTCAAGGCAACCCTCACCTTGTCAGCCTCACCTTCACCAAAACTGCACCAAACACTTGGGAATGGCAGGCGGAGTTCAACGGCTCTGTCGTCGGCTCTGGAACGGTTCAGTTCAGCGACCAAGGTCAATGGCAATCGGGCACTGGGACAATTACACTCACGCTCACAAACGGTTCTGCCTCGCCTCAAACAATCCAACTTGACTTCTCCTCTCTCAACCAACTGGCATCAACGACCACAGCGAGTGCAGTTTTTCAAGACGGCTTTCCTGTGGGTGTTTTGGAGGCTCTGTCGGTTGACGCTCGCGGTCTCATCATTGGCAGTTTCTCAAACGGTGTGACAAGACCTTTGGCACAAGTAGCCGTGACGCTCTTCTCCAACCCAGAAGGTCTTGAGCGGGTCGGAGACAACATGTTCAAAGCCTCAGGTAACTCGGGCTTGCCCCGTTACTTGCCCGCCGGTGTGGGCGGTGCAGGGCGAATTCAAGCCTCTGGACTTGAGCAGTCAAATGTTGACTTAGCCCGTGAATTAACGCAAGTGCTCGTCGCTCAGCGAAGTTTCCAAGCGGCTGCTCGGACAATACTCGCTGCCGATGAAATGACGCAGGAAGCGTTGAACTTGAGGCGGTGATGCCCATGATTTTAGTCCATCGCCTTGACGGCGCCCCTTTTTACCTTAACGCCGAACTCGTTGAGACCGTTGAAGCGACACCTGATACGGTCATCGTCTTGGTCAACGGTCACCGATACATCGTCAAAGAGCAAATTGAAGATGTCATCGCTCGCATCTTGACATACCGTCGGTTCCTTTTCTCTGGCGTTTCCGCTGATTTGACACAGTCAATGTTGCGAGAGAGGTGACGGAGCAATGGACATCGCAACGGTTGTCGGGCTGGTCCTTGGCATAGGGGCTTTGTTTGCTACGGCGCTTTTGGAAGGGACACACCTTTCAGCAATGGTTAACATCCCAGCATTGGTATTGATTGTTGGTGGTTCCTTTGGGGCGACAATCATTTCCTTCGCCCTTAGTGACATTATGCGCATCCCGAAGTTCCTTAAGGAAGCGCTGTTTGCTCCGCCCCTCGGTCTCGCTGAGCGAGCCCGTCAACTCGTGGAATTGGCTCAAAAGGCAAGGCGTGAAGGTTTGCTGGCGCTTGAGGAAGATGCTCGCAACATTGACGACCCCTTCCTTCAGAAAGGGCTGCAACTTATTGTTGACGGAACTGAACCCGAAGTTGTCCGAGCGGTTCTTGAAAGCGAAATCGCTGTCTGGGAAGAGAGGGAAAAAGTTGGCGAACAGATCTTTACAGCCGTTGGTGGTTTCTGTCCAACGATGGGGATTATGGGCGCAGTCTTGGGTCTGATGCACGCCCTCGGTCAATCGGATGACCCAAAGAAAATGGCGAAGGCAATCGCTGTCGCTTTCGTGGCAACGCTCTATGGTGTTGGCTTTGCAAATCTCGTTTTCCTTCCGATTGCGGGCAAGTTGAAAGTCCGAGTCGCTGAAAGGCGGCTTCTTTACGAACTGACCCTTGAAGGCATCTTGGCAATTCAAGCAGGTGAGAACCCAAGACTTGTCGCCGAGAAACTTTCTGCTTACTTGCCACCTTCCGAGAGAGCCAAGTTCGCTGAGCAACCAGTAGGTGCTGCCGCTTAGTGAGTTGCGCGTTGAGTGTTGAGCGTTGAGTGTTTTTTTTTCTCAAACGCTCAACTTAAACGGAAGGTGATGGAAGGTCAACAATGACGAAGCGAAAACACGGTGGCGGGGAAGGTGAAGGCGGACACGAAACGGCAGGAATGATGAGATGGCTCGTAACTTATGCTGACATGATCACGCTCCTGTTGGCTCTTTTCATCATGCTCTACGCCATCTCTTCACTGGACATACAGCGTTTCAAGGCTCTCGTTGAAGAGTTCCAAGCCCTTTTTGCGGGCGGTGGGACAACCAGCGTCATGAGTGGCGGCAGGGGAATGCTAAGGCTCGGTGCACCTGAAAGCCAAAAACCTTTGGTCGTTCCCTTAATTCCGGGCAAAAAACCAGAAATGCATGACGAAGAGGAAACCCTTGAAAAGTTCGTGGAGCGTAAGGGGCTTGAGGGCAAAATCCTTATACACCGTGAGGAACGAGGCTTAGTCTTTAGCCTACTAACAGATGGCATCTTTTTTGAGAAGGGAAGTGCCGAACTTTCCGAGGAGGCAAAACAAGTTCTGCGAGAAATCGCTCCCGTCTTGAAATCTTCGGGTCGGTTCATCCGAGTTGAGGGTCACACATGTGACCTCCCCATTCACACCACAAGATTCCCCAGCAACTGGGAACTTTCTGTCGCCCGCGCTGTCAATGTCGTCCGTTACCTGATTGCGTGCGGAGTTCCCGCTGGACGGCTTTCGGCAGTCGGATATGGCGAGTTCAGACCGATGGTTCCAAACACCAGCGAGGAAAACAGAAGGCTCAACCGCAGGGTTGACATCGTTCTGTTGACCGAATCTGCTCAGAAGGCGGAGCCTCTTTACAGCCTCCCGAAGGGGGTGAAACTGCCGTGAAGCAACAGCGTCCTCTCCCTCAGTCGCAATTCGCCAATCGCCAGTCGCTACCCTGGTGGCACTGGATTGCTTGGGTAGTGGCTTTTGCGATAGGTGCGTTTGCCTTTAGGCTCGCCCTTGAGCATTACTTGTCAGCCAATGACCCTTTGGCTCGGGATGTCCAGTCAGTCATTGAGCGCCACCAGATCACCTATATCGGCGACATGACCAGTCAAGCCTTTCACCGAAAGGGATGTCCGCTTGCCGCTCAAATTCCGCGCAGGTTTAGGGTTATGTTCTTCTCCCGCCGGTCTGCTTTGGAAATGAGGTTCAACCCATGCCCGTATTGCCGACCGTAGAAAACCTGTAGGAGCGACGCCAGCCGCGAATTAAGGAGGTGCAAAGACATGGTGTTAAGGACAAGGTTCGGAATGCAAAAAATTAGCCGTTCTGGCAGGTTGCCGTTTTTCATCGTCCTCGCTGCAGCGTTAGCAGCAGGTGCCGCCGCTGCAGGCGTCAGCACCCTACTCATGAAGAGGGTTGTCACCGACCAACCTGAAAAGCCAAAGAAAGTTGAGGTCGTGCCAGTCACTTTCATGTATCCGCTGGGCGAGCAGATCGTCAACTTAGTTGAGCCTGGGCGATTTTTGAAAGCGGGAATTGAACTTGAAGTTTTAGCAAAGGGTTCACCTGAAGAAGGCGAAAAAGCCTCAGCCAACCACAGTTCAGGTGGGCACGGAGAAAGCGCTGAAAATTCTCCGCCTCTCCCGCCTGTCGCAGCGGCGACGAAGTCCGAACTTGACAGGAAGCGAGCCAAAATCCTTGATGCTGTCCTTTCCGAACTCTCTTCCTCTTCCTTCCGAGAACTCTTGACACCTCAAGGTAAGCGAGAATTGAAAGAACGCATAAAGCGGGCAGTCAACAGGTTCTTGGAAAGTGGCGAAGTCCAAGAAGTTTACTTCACCACTTTCTTGGCTCAGTGATTACCAGGTAGGAGGGGCGTTAGCCCCGAATTAGCGGAGGGTGAGAAGGATGCAAAACTTGACGCCTGAAGAAATTCAAGCCCTGTTGCAACAACCTTCGGTAGGAGCGGTGTCAGCCGCGAAAAGAAAACCTTCCCGAATTTTGTCGGGAGTCACATTTCAGCCCTACGACATGCAGGCGACACTGACTCTGACGCCAAGGCAAAGGGCAATGATTCGGCAGTGGGCTGACCAACTTATCCAGTCGCTGAGATATGCCCTTATCCCCTCCCTTCGTATGACTTTGGAACTCCGCCTCAATTCAGAAGGTTTGGTCTCGCTATCTGAATTGGCAAGTCAGTGGAAAGGGAAAGCCTATGTCATCCCCATGACAACATCGGGAAGACTTCGTGGAGACCACTTCCTTGCACTCAGCATTAACTTGGGGATGGTCGTCATTGATAGGTTATTGGGCGGACCAGGAACGGTCTCACGAAGTTTGCTCCAACGCCCACTAAGCCGGTTAGAGGTTAACTTGTTGCTGAAATTTTCCGAGAGGATAGCCCAATCGCTGTTGACAGTTTTCGTTGGCGAGGGGGAAGAGCAGACCGTTCAATTGCAAAACTTGTGGACATCCGAAGAGCAAATTGCGATGCTCACCGACAAAGTCACCCTTTACAGCCTTTGCTACGACTTCCAGTTGGGGCAAGAGAGCGGTAACCTCTGGATTGCTTTGCGAGCCGATGCCCTCAAAGGTCTTGAGCAGTTAAGTTCCCATCAACTCACTCAGCAACCTGCACCCAGCACTTCACACCCAGTTATGTCCTTGCCTGTGACCATGAAAGTTGTGCTGGCGACAGGACGAATCACAATGAAGGAACTAAAGCAACTTCAGGTGGGCGATGTAATTTTGCTGGACGGATTTAAGGGAGAGCCTGTAAGGCTCGTTTGGAACGGAAGAAATTTGTGCATGGTCAGACCAGGAATTCGCAACGGTCATTTGGCTGTCCAAGTTCTGCCACCAAAGATTCAACAGCGGGGTGAGGTGAAATGATGGAGCAGCGACAACATGAAGCCCAACCTGTGGCTTTCCCTCAACTGACTGAAACCGCTGAAGAAAGACACGATGGAGCCGCTATCCCTTGGGAAGTCCTCGCCACTTTGGAACTCCCTGTCCATGTTGAACTTGGTCGGGTTGAAGTCACTGTGCAGGAACTTTTGGAATTAACGCCAGGCAGTGTCCTTGAACTTGACAAGGCTGTAGGTGAACCTGTTGAGGTTTATGTGGCAGGCAAACTCGTTGCCCGAGGGGAAGTCGTCGTTGTCTTGGGCGAAAAACTTGGTGTCCGAATAACAGAACTTGTCAAGCCAACATGAAACGGGTGCGAAGTGCGGGGTTCAGAGTGCTGAGGGAAAGAAACCCCGCACTCCGCACTTTGCACTCAGCACCCAATAAGGACGGTGAGCGGTAATGACAGAAACGGTGTCGGTTGTTCGGGTAATCGTAAGTTGCGCAGTAGTTTGCGGGCTCGCTTGGGCTTTGGGTGTCTGGTTGCGAAGGCTGCAGCCAATACCGTCCAGCAATCAACGCAGGCTCAGGCTTCTGGAGATTTTGCACCTCGGCGGCGGGAAAAGTTTGGCTCTTGTGGCTTATCAAAACCGCAGGTTCATCATCGCCTTGACACCT
>Ga0209393_1000513_pt1 | contig 18718 bp, 18 predicted proteins | sample SSWtaG_2_FD_184117 | JGI IMG/M metagenome (GOLD analysis project Ga0209393, IMG submission 184117) | Hot spring microbial communities from Sandy's Spring West, USA to study Microbial Dark Matter (Phase II) - SSWsed_130316 (SPAdes)... | ecosystem: Environmental > Aquatic > Thermal springs > Hot...
ATCCACCCGTTACGATGAATTGGTTGCTTAAGTTCCCGTAACCTTTATCCTTGAGGTAAGATGAAAGCTCTTGTATCTGCGGGATACCGATCCCAAGGTTGAAATGCCCAAATCCACCAAATCCCTCCACCTTGGCTTTACCCTCGCCAACAGCTCCCTGTAAAAACAATAGGCCTATTAGCACAATGGATATTCTAAGGTTAAAAATTTCTCCGCAATTTTAAAAATCCTTTATAAATCTATAAACAAGCATAGACGTACCCAAATCGAACGCAACCTGGAATATGGGAGCTATCTTGTAATATTCCGGTACAACAGAAGTTGGAGCCAGGGCAGCCCAATAAGCAAAAGCCGGAACAACGGAATAAACGATCCCCTCAAGAAGGGATAAATCCTCCTTCTTTGCTATCCTGTAAGATATGTAGGCTCCCAAAAATGCCCCAGCTAAATTTGCAACACCGTCTAACCTCCCAAAAACCGGATCAAAATAAAAGCCAGAAAATGGAATGGATTCAGGTTGGGAAAGTAAGTAAGCGGTAGTTATGGGGGCACTCAAGATTAATGCGCCTTTTAATGTGTTAGATCCTATAAAAAGCGCATCACCGGCAGTAATATCGTAATCGTTAACATTCAAAGCAAAAGTTCCCAAACCACCTCCAATCGATAGGGTTGTTGCCGCCGCTAAATGAAGCTTAATCTCCAATTCCGAAAGTTGTTTATCACCATATATTATCCTCAAAGTTTGAAAATACGCCCATGGAAGTTGTACGGCGGATATGGTTTTTAAAACGTAAGCTCCTTCGGAACCACCCCTATATCCCGCAGAATGTCCCGAAATATTTCCGCTCATGAATCCGAACAAAAATAGAGTTGAAGCTATTCTTGGATCCGTACCGGGAAAGTTAGCGTATATATTTGATACGATTAAAGATGACCAGAGTATTCCATCAAGGGCTCCGGTAAAGGAGGATATGGCTACGGGTTTTCGGGGAGGTAACATACGTGCACTACTTGAGATGAATGATGCATTACTACCGCTTGAACAATCGCCACCGCCACTGCTACCACTTGAACAATCACCACCACCGCTACTGCCGCTTGAACAATCGCCACCACTGCTACCACTTGAACAATCGCCACCACTGCTGCCGCTTGAACAATCGCCACCACTGCTACCACTTGAACAGCCGCCACTGCTGCCGCTTGAACAATCGCCACCACCGCTTGAACAACCACCACCGCTACTACCGCATCCAATACCAGATAGATCAATTATTGGAGCGCAGTCTGGATTACTTTGCGATAGAAGAATGTATGCTGCACAACCGGCGAACCCCAATATAGCCAATGGAACACAACAATATGGATAGCGTATTAAAGCTTCGATCGCTGTTTCAGGTTCATCCATTTTCTTCTTTATCGTGTCAGATTCTTGTAGGGAGGTTTCTTTAACCGTATCAACTTCCTGCAGGGAAGTCTCCTCCCTCACTTCATATACCTCACCCTTTCCCTTAAGCGTATCCGCTTCTTGCAGGAACAGGATCAAGCTTAGCATAATCCAATTATAAGGTAGCCAAACTGATCATAGGATATTCCTTATGAAAATTGTTCGAATCGGTAGCAAATAAGCATTTTTCCGAGCTTAGAATATTCTCCATATGAAATTGTTTGAGTGTGTTCCAAATTTTTCGGAGGGTAGAAACAAGGATACAATAGAGGCAATAAAGGAATCGATACTATCCGTTCCGGATGTAAAGCTTCTGGATGTGGAATCGGATTGGGATCATAATAGGAGCGTGTTTACGTTTGTGGGGACGGCGGAAGGTGTTTTAGAGGCTGCGTATAGGGCGGTTAAGGTTGCAATAGAACTTATAGACCTAAACAAGCACAAGGGGCAGCATCCGAGGATAGGGGCTGCGGACGTAATACCTTTTGTTCCCCTTTTCGATTCAAAAATGGAAGAAGCGGTGGAACTTGCTAAAATGCTGGCCGAGAGGGTTTCGAGGGATTTTAATTTGCCGGTATATTTATACGGTTATGCGGCCACAAAACCTGAAAGGGAGGATTTGGCAAACATTAGGAAGGGAGAATTTGAAGGTTTGAGGGAGAAGATGAAAGACCCAAACTGGAAACCGGATTATGGACCGGACGAACCACATCCAACCGCGGGAGCAACGGTAATAGGTGCTAGGAAAATTTTGATAGCTTACAACGTAAATTTGAAGGGGAGGGATATAAGGGCCGCCCAGAGGATAGCAAGGCATGTAAGGTTCAGGGATGGGGGATTAAGGTTTGTTAAGGCCTTGGGGTTTGATCTCGAGTCAAAGAATATGGTGCAGGTATCTATGAACTTAACGGATTACGAGGGGACACCGATATTCGTAGCTTATGAGAACGTAAAGATGTGGGCGGAGAGGTACGGGCAGGAGGTTTACGAATCCGAGATAGTGGGTCTTGTCCCTCTTAAGGCTCTAGCCGATACCGTAAGGTTTTATCTTAAGCTCAACGACTTCAAGGATAACCAAATAATTGAGAGTAGAATATACGACGGATGGACTTTGGAAACTTACCTTTGGGAACTTGCGAGCTCCCAGGCGGTTCCCGGAGGGGGTAGTGCATCCGCCCTTTCCTTGGCGCAAGCAAGCGCCCTGATATCCATGGTTTGCGGTATAGGCCTTAAAAGCAAAAAGTACTCGGAGAATTGGGAAAAATTTGAAAAAATCAGATATTCGGCTAAGGATATATTGAAAAGGGCGAAGGAGTTGATATACGAAGATGCGGAAGCGTTCAAATCCGTGATGGAAGCTTATAAGAAGAAAGAGGGAATAAGGGAGGCTTTGATAAGGGCTGCTGAAGTGCCACTTGAAACTTCGGAACTTTCCATAAAGGTTTTAAACCTTTGCTCGGAAATTAAGGATATAGCTCCAAAAAGCGCAATAAGTGACGTATATACCGCAAAGTACCAGGCAATAGCCTCCTTTAAGGGTGCCTTAGAGAACGTAAAAATAAACCTTGAAAGCTTGGAGGAATGCCCCCCTAAGGAAGAACTGAAACGGAGGATGGAGGATCTAATCAAAAAGTTCAAGGAATATGAGGATAATTGAGGCATGCATATACGTATCGGATGTTGATGTTGCGGAGGAATTTTATTCAAAACTATTGGAAACGAAACCTTACGCGAAGGCAAAGGCCAGGCACGTATTCTTCAAGCTTGAAAACGCAATGCTCTTAATATTTAACCCGGAATATACCAAAGGGAGTTCCGAAGTACCACCCCACGGATGCTACGGGCAGGGGCATATAGCCTTTGCGATCGGGGAAGGTGAGATTGAAAATCTAAAGAGAAAGCTTAATGAGCTTGGGATAAAGATAGAGGCTGAGATTGAATGGAAGGGAGGGGGAAAGTCGATATACATAAGGGATCCTTTTGGAAACAGCGTTGAATTTACAACCCCTAAAACCTGGGGGTACGATTGGAGGGAATATACAGGTTAATCTCTTCCCTTATTCCAACAAATTGTACTGATTCGGATGGGGAAGTTCTATTTCACGCCTCATCGATAGGAGAGATAAACGCCGTATATCCCTTGATAAAGAAGTTTCCCTCTTACAAGCTTTCCGTTTTTACAAGGTGGGGATACGATTATGCGAGATCTTTGGGATTAAACGCGATAAGGTTCCCCCTTGATAACCCGAGGTGTTTGAGGAAGATATTAAATGGAGTAAGGGCGGTTATAATAGCCGAAACGGAAATTTGGCCAAACTTGATAATTACGGCAAAGGAGATGGGAATAAAAGTTTTCATAGTAAACGGGACGGTTGGAGAAAAATGGGTAAAATTTTATAAAGCTCTCGGGATATTTAGGAAGGCTTTGGGTATGGTGGATCTTGTAATTTGTCAAAGCGAGGAGGATGCGAGGAGGTTTATGGAAATTGGGGCAAAAAACGTTGAAGTTTTCGGGAATTTAAAGTTTGATAGTGTTGAAAGGCCCGTGAAGGATATAAAATTTGAAAGGTTTAAGGTGGAAAACTCCTTTATATTCGCGAACGTAAGGGGAAGGGAAATTGAGGATGTAATCAAGGCGATAAAATTTTCAATAAAGCGTTTGGGAAATTTGAGGTTCGTAATAGCACCTAGGCACCTGGATAATGTGAAGAGGATAGCGAATAAACTTAAAGAAACCGATATAGATTTTTCTTTACGCACGAGGGAAGATGATAGTACGGTTTTAATACTGGATACATTGGGGGAGCTTTGGAGCATATACAGGTTCGGTAAGGGATGCTTTGTTGGCGGAAGCCTTTACGGATACGGGGGGCATAGCATAATAGAGCCAGCTTATTGGAAACTTCCAACAGCCGCAGGTCCCCACCTTCACAAACAAACATACGCGCTGGATATGGTTAAGGAGGGGGCACTTTTTTTGGTTAGAAACTGGGAGGAGCTGGGAAATTTCATAGTTAAAATTTACTCGGATGAGGAATTTTCGGGGAAACTATCCTCAAAGATACACGAATTTTATTTGAGAAACAGGGGGATAGCGGATAGGGTTTATATGAAGATATCTTCATGGAGATAACAATTGTCCTTGAGGGTTGGAACTATTCGGGTTTTGGAGATAAAAGAAAGGGGGATAGTATAACTTTGAAGGTTTTGGAAAATTTGGCTGAAGAAGGGTATCCGTTGGCGGAAGCGAAGGTGTTTTTGGGAAAGTTTGAGTACATTGCCATCTTGGATAAGGGAAAATTTATTTCTGTAAAGCCTTCGCAAATATACGGGGAATTCCCAAGGGAAAACCTGAGCTGGATCCTTAGGAGATATTACGGTAAAGCCTTTAAATATTCCGAGATCTCCAAAATTTCCCTCCTTGCGAAGTTTTACAACCTGGATTTTAAAGTTTTTAGAGGAAAGGATGACGTGGTTTTATACTTCTCTTCACCTTCAAACTCAAGGGTATTTTTCAACCTTATGGGGGGGAAAGCATTAAGCGGTTACATTTCAACATCGGCATTCAATCTATTCTCAACGGTTGGGAAATTTGGAATTTTGGGTCAGTTTGATACGTTAAGGTTTTACTCGGAATTTTGGGGGGATATATCTGAGAATAGATATGTTCCGTTTGGGGTTTTCTTTGAGGGGAACTTGGAAAAGGATGGGATATTTTACCTGTTCGGAATACATAGGTGGTACAACTTTTTGAACGTTGGTGTGGGTTTGGGGAGCTTCGGCGGAAGCTTCGGGGTATTAAGGTTAATAAACATTGATCCGGAATTTGAGGGTAAGGTGATTATGGGTTTGGGGGAGATAGGTTTTGAGGGGATTTTTGAGGTGTGGAAAATAAGGATAAAGGCATTTAAGGGTTTTAGGAATTTAAAGAAACCTTACGGGGGATTTGAAGGGTACAGGGAAGCTTCACCCTTGAACTCCCTGGAAAGCAGGTTCCTAACCTTAAACTTGGATCTTCCGATATTCTCAAAAACGGTAGAATTTGGTCCCTTCTTTGATGCATTAATTGTAAAAAAACCCGATTATACCTTCGGAGTTTTCTTAAACTATGGGAGTTTGAGGATGTTTATAAGCAGGAGGTTGCTTTTTGGATTCTCGTTGGGAATAGAAAGGTAATTCCACCATAAAATTTCATACGATGACAGAAACTTTGGTTCCAACGGATCTTGAAAGTTTTAGGGAGTACGTTAGGGAAGTCGTGGAAAAGGGTGTAAAACCCTGGGCTATGGTTGTGGATAAGGAGGATAGGTTTGCCAAGGAGAGCTTTGAGGCGGTTAGTAGGTCCAATCTGGCCGGGGTGATAATACCTAAGGAGTACGGAGGTTTAGGCTTGACTACAAAGCATTACGTCATATTCATAGAGGAGCTTACGAGGATTTGCCCCTCAACAGCCGTAACATTTGCCGTAACATCTGGGCTAGTTGCCAAATTTCTTTTAGATTTTGCTTCGGAAGAGATCAAGAGGGAATACTTGCCTAAGGTTGCAACGGGGGAATATATAGGGGCCTTTGGACTTACGGAACCTTGCTGCGGTTCGGATGCGGGAAATTTAAAAACTAGGGCTGAGGAGGTCGAGGGAGGATTTAAGATTTACGGACAAAAGATATTTATTACAAACGCCTCCGTTGCAAAATTCGTGATAACCATGGCAAAAACCGATCCTGAAAAGGGTAAGAAGGGTATAACCGCCTTTTTAGTTGATACGGACAGTGAGGGGTTTTCCATAATTAAGGATGAGGATAAACTCGGATGGAGGGGTTCCGTAACATCCGCAATTTCTTACGATGGTGTTTTCGTCCCTTACTGGAAGATGATAGGTAATAGGGGAGATGGTTTTAAGTATGCCTTATCTTCCTTGGATGCGGGAAGGATAGGAATAGCGGCGATGGGTTTGGGAACGATAAAAAGGGCGATGGAGATATCCTTGGATTATATTAAACAAAACGGTTTAACGTCAAACGAAAATTACACTTTCAGGCTTGCGGACCTTTACGTTATGTACGAAACCGCAAGGGAATACACGTTTTTTGCCTCGGATCTTAGGGATTCGGGGAAACCATACACAAAGGAAGCTGCCATAGCAAAGCTCGTTGCTTCGGAATACGCCATGAAAGCCGTGAATATAATGCTTGATATATTGGGACCGGATGGTGTAGTTTGGGGTGAGGCGGAGAGGTTGTTCAGGGATACCAAGATTTTGGAAATTGGGGAGGGAACCAGCGAAATTCAAAGACTGGTTATATCAAGAAGCCTTTTGTGAGAATACCGGTAATAATAGGACCCACGGGTAGCGGGAAGACGGAAGCAGCAATAGAACTTGCGAAAAGGTACGGGTTTACGATAATAAACGCGGACAGCAGGAAAATTTATAAGTACCTTGACATAGGAACCGCCAAGCCTCCTAAGGAATTTAGGAAATTTTATAGATTGTTGGATATAGTTGAACCTTGTCGGGATTTTTCCGCTTTCTCATGGGCTGTTTTGGCGGAAGGAGAAATTGAGAATTTACTAAGGGAAGGTGGGAAAGTTTTGGTGGAAGGGGCAAGCGTTTTATACTTAAAGGCACTGTTTGAAGGATTTTTTGAACATCCCAAAATACCTTTGGAAACCAGGGAGAAGGCGAGAGTTTTGGCGGAATCGGGAGAGGGTTATAAAATTTTGATGGAAAAGGACCCTGAGAGTGCAAAGAGAATACATCCCAACGATAAGTATAGGATAGCTAGGGCTTTGGAGGTTCTGCTCTTTACGGGAAAACCAATATCCGAACTTAGGAAGGAGGGAAGAAAGCCAAAATTTTCCCCGATCTATTTTTTTCTCAACGTTCCAAAGGAAGCTTTAAAAAAGAAGCTATTTGATAGGGCAAGGGAGATGTTTGATATGGGATTAATTGAGGAGACAAAGGAAATTTTGGAAAAGTACCCGTGTTTCGCGGAGTGGGGAAAAAAAGTGGTGGCTTACAGGCAGGCTTTGGAATACCTTGAAGGAAAGTACGATTATAATACCGCAATTGTGAAGAAGGCTAAGGCGGATTGGGATCTTGCAAGGAGGCAAATTAGGTTTATGAGGACCTTAAAACCAATCATCTTAACGGATCGTGAAAAAATCCTATCCGAATTTTCAAATTTTTTATAAAACCGATGCTAAGGCCATCTTTAATATCCTAGAGACCGTTCTCTTCATCTCCCTTCTGTCCACCACGAGATCAACCTGTCCGTGTTCCAGTTGAAATTCGCTTCTCTGAAATCCCTCAGGTAACTCTTGCCTTATGGTTTGCTGTATAACCCTGGGTCCGGCAAATCCTATCAGAGCACCGGGTTCCGCTATTATAACATCACCCAATGCCGCAAAGCTTGCCATAACCCCTCCCATGGTTGGATCGCACAGGATGGTTATGTAAGGGACGTTTGCCTTCTCAAGCTTTATTACGCCAACCGTGGTTTTCGCCATCTGCATTAGGGAATATATCCCCTCGTGCATCCTAGCCCCACCACCCGAGAAAAGGACGGATATGAATGGTAACTTACTTTTTGAGGCGTGATCAGCCGCCCTATAGAACTTTTCCCCGAATACGCTACCCATTGAACCCCCAAGAAAACCGAAATCCGTAAAAAACGCCGTAACCTTTATTCCATCTATATGTCCTATACCTGCCACGCTTGCATCGTTCATCCCGTAAATCTTTTTGTACCTCTCAAGCTTGGATTTGTAATCCGGAAATTCCAATGGATCTAAGGACACGAGTTCTTTCCCTATTTCCTTTTCTATGCCGTTGTCAAGCAAGATTTTTGCATATTCGTAAGCGCTTATGCGGAAATGATAGGAACACTTTGGACAAACCTTAGAGTTCTTTTCAAGTTCAATATTTGGTAGTATAGTCTGGCAGGATGGACACTTAACCCAAAAATCGTCAGGAACGCTTAGAGGTTTTTCCCTCTTTGGGGGAGTTTTTTTTGGCCTAAAGAACATCAGCAAACTCCCAAACCTTCAAAAACTATTCTCTCCCAAAGCCTCGATATTCCTTCTATCCTTTCCCTCGCAAGTTCAAGGATCTCGCGTTCAACCCTATCATCAAACTCTCCCCATATTTTCAGATGGGCAAGTTGGGGCCGATTTACGGGCTTACCTATTTGGGAAACGAGGTATATATAAACCTGCTTTACACCGTTGGAAGAGAATTTCTCGTATATTTCCCTTGATATCTCGTTTGCCGCAATGTTGTAAAGCTTACCTACGTGGGATATGGGATTTTTGCCTGCGGCAGCTTCCAACGTCATGGGTCTGTAAGGCGTTATAAGGCCGTTTACCCTGTTTCCCCTACCCACCTGCCCATCATCCCCAGCCTCGGCGCTGGTACCCGTGACGGTTATATATGCCGAACCGCTCTTCTCATCATCCGCGGTGTTTATATAAATTTTAGCCTTCTCTTCTCCCAATATTTCCTTTACAATCCCTTCAACATACTCCCTTATTTCTACCTTTTTTTCCAAATATTCCTTTATGTTTGAAAGGTACTTATCTACGAAGGCTATGGCAACGGTGACTTTGTATTCCCTTCCGTTCCTCACCACCATAACCTTTATGTCCTCCCCCACTTCGGGATGCATAACCTTATATTCCTTTGAATTCAAAGACTTTTCAACCTCTAAGGCTATCCTCTCCGCCTTTGATAAGGGATAAAATCCAACCCCAAATGATGTATCGTTTGACAACGGAATTTCATCGTTCCTTTCAAACAGATCCACAAGATCAACACTTCCAGGACGCGCTATAATATCCGCCTTTATGTGTTTCTTTGGATCAAGGTTAGGAATGTTGTTTTTTATCCATTCCTCAACCGTCTTATAAAAAATTTCCTCGATTTCTAGTCCCAAGTTTTTCCCTTTATAAAAGCTTGTTACCCTTCCAACCAAGGAGAAAAGTATGGGTTCTATCACCTCACCTCCCCCGAACCTCGGCTTTGCAACTCCTCCGACCAATATCGCCTTATCCACGTTATGGTGAAGTATCTTTCCGAATTTTTCAAGGTAAAGTTTTGAAAGTTCCCTGCTAAATTCCTCGGCTATGGAATCGCATATTGTGTCCGGATGGCCCGTACCTTTCCTCTCCACTATCTCAAGATCGCTTTCCTCAAGGAAAGAAACCCTTTCTATCCTTATCATTTCGTTGCATATTCTACGGCTGATTTTCCAAAAAGGACACCAGAATCCCTATCTTCAAGTACCGTAACCTTTACGATCTCCCCCCTAAGATCTCTTTTAGCTTCAAACATTACCCTAAGGTAATTTTCCGAGACTCCACTTGCCAAACCATCCCTTACGCTTTCAACCAAAACGTTTAAATTCCTTCCCAAGAACCTTAACCTGTACTCCCTCTTCTTTTGCAATATTAGCTCCTGTATCCTCCTCATCCTCTCCTTCCTCACATTAGGGGGAAGCTCACCGAGCTTGTGCGCTTCCGTTCCTTCCCGAGGGGAATATTCAAAGGCGTGAACGTATGCAAACGGGTAACTTCTTATTAGATCTAATGTTTCTTCGAAATCCTCCTCGGTTTCCGTTGGAAATGCGACTATTATATCCGTCCCTATTGCGACATCCGGAATCTTCTTGTAAATCATTCTCAAAATTTCCTCATAAACTTCCCTCACATACGGTCTCTTCATATCCCTTAAAACTCTGTTGGATCCGGACTGGGCGGATATGTGGAAGTGTGGGCAAAGGTTTTCCCTTTCCGCAAACAGGTCTATAAGATCTTCCGTGATATGGGTAGGTTCTATGGATGATAACCTGAACCTAACTTCAGGAAACATTGTGGATAGGAGGTGTATTAGGTCGGTTAATGTTTTTCCCCACTCTTTACCCCAATCCCCTATTTGGGTCCCCGTAAGAACTATCTCCTTCGTGCTCTTTGCCAACGCTTCCGCGTCCTTAAGTACCCTTTCGAGGGGTATGCTTCTGGATTTTCCCCTTGAGAACCTTATGGAACAGTAAGTGCATTCGAAGTCGCAACCCTCCTGAACCTTAAGAACCCCCCTGGTCCTACTTATTGAAACTAACGGTAAATAATTCTCCTTGATCCCAAAATTTTCCAAAACCCTCTCTATTGAACCGGAAAAGTCCGCAACCTCGTAAGGCCTAAGCTTGGCGGCGCAACCAGTATATATAACCTCCTTCCCAAACTCCTTATACCTCCTAACAGCCCTCCTGCTTTCCCTCTCCGCTTTATGTGTTACAGCACAGGAGTTTACAATAACCACATCGGCCTCGTTGGGATCATCAACGATCTTATAACCTTTTCTAATTAAAGCGCTTGAAAGGTACTCGCTATCGTAATAGTTTGTCCTACATCCGAATGTTTGAACGAACACTTTCCTCATCTCTTTATCTCTTGAGCTTTCTTCATAGCCTCAAAGAACTTTTGGGGATCTTTGGGGGGTATAGGTTCAAGTTGAACGACGTTGTAAGAATTTTCCTTTAAATATAATTCTGCAACCCTCTTTATATCATCAACCTTCACCTCAGAGATCTTCTTAGGATAGTCGTTTATCTTTCCCGGATCCCCGTATATTATCCAGTTCCAACCCAGAGCCATTCCCAAACCCAAAACGTTCTCCATGTTATTTACAAACTCAACTATGGCGGTTTTCTTAACCCTGTTTAGAAAACCTTCATCTATCCCCTTTTCCCTTATCTCCTTAAGGTTATCGAGCACTATCCTTTCAACTTCGGAAAAATCGGCATTCTGTTGCATATTTATCCAAATAACAAATATGGAAGGATCTATACCTTCGCTTACCCAAACGGAATACCCGGATGCCTTACCACCATCTACAAGGTCCCTGTAAAGCCTCGATGTTTTGGAATTTAGATAACTTGAAAGGACATTTAAGGCGTAAATATCATCGTTTCTTCCTTCGGGTATATGCCATGAAATTGCCAAAATCTTCGAAAACCCTTCCTTTTCGATCTTTGCCCTCCTTATTCCCCTCTGCTCAGGCTCCCTCGTCCCCACACTTGGTATCTCCTTAGGCTTAAAATTTCCAAAATACTTTTTGGCCCAACTGTAAATTTCCTCTGCCTTCACGTCCCCAACAACTATCAAGGCTGCATTGTTGGGCACATAATATGTATCATAGTACCTCTTTACATCCTCGAGGGTTATGGAATTTAGATCGCTCATCCAACCTATCACCGGGTGCCTGTAAGGGTGGGCTATGAAGGATAGGGCGTAAAGTGCCTCATAAACCACACCGCTGGGTGTGTTTTCCGTCCTCCACCTCCTCTCCTCCTTAACCACCTCCCTCTCCTCCTCAAAACCTTCAAAGGTTAGGTTCCTCATCCTATCCGCTTCCATAGCGATGACCTCCTCCACCCTGTTCGAGGGTATAACCGCATGATAGGCGGTTACGTCCTTCGATGTAAAGGCGTTGTCGGATCCACCCATCCTGTCTATTATCTGGCTATAGTCTCCCTTTATTCCCTTGCTTGGCCTGAACATCATATGTTCGAGAAGGTGTGAAATTCCCGTTATCCCGTAACTTTCGTTCCTGGAGCCCACCCTGTACCAAACCTGAACCGTTGCAACCGGCGAGGAATGATCCTCAACCACAAAAACCCTCAACCCGTTGTCTAACTTAAATGCCTTTATCTCCACCGGTTTTATCGTTCCAAGGACCATAATCATAACAACCTATTCTAAGGCTGATTTTATAATCTTGAGAAACTCACGGGCCATCTCTTCTTCGCTTCCAAAATCCGAAGGGTAAAGGGTTTTAAGATAAACCAAGCGTAAATCCCTTTTAAAAAACCATCTTAAAACCTTCCTCCAAACCCTACCCCTGTTTCCGTGTATACACAGGACTACTATTGGGATATTTTTGTCCCTTGAAAGCTTGAAGGCTCCCAATTTCACTTGTGGGAGCTTGTTCCTCCCACCCTCCGGGAATATACCTATATCGTAATTCTTATCTACCAGTTCGTAAGCCCTTTTGAAACCTTGGGGTAGTGGAAGAGTGTTGAAAAACCTAAGAAAAGCTCCGAATATAGGATTTTTAAAGAGACCTCCGTGACCCAAGAAGTAAATTTCCCTATCCCAAAAGGCTAGGATAAGCGGAGGATCCATATATGATGAGTGGTTTGCCGTTATTATTACGGGTGTATTGGAAACTTTTAAATTCTCCTTTCCAACGAATCTGGCACCAGTAAGGATCCGAAAGAGAAAATTTAAAAAAACGTGGGCGAAGATATATCTAAAACTCCTCCGCATAAACGTCTATGGGTCCATCCCCAACGTAAAAAATTTTTATCCTTCTCCCCGAAAAGTCAGTGTATAAAATTCTATCGTTATCAAAATCTGAAATTATTAGGGTATCACCCTTAACGGAGCAGGATGATGCGGAAATATCGGAAATTATAAAACCATCTCCCCTTTCTTCCGCCCAATCGAACCTATAAACTCCCCCGTACCATCCAACCAGGAAAAGATATCCACTTTTCGAAATGCACATTTTCCCCAAATAACCTCCTATAAAGAAGCTGTCGATATTTTCCGTAATCCTGTAAAGATAGGTTTCCCTTCCTGAATAGTCACCCGTTGAAAGTACGTATATATCCCCATCCCCATCCAAAATTACGGATTGAGCGTTTATGCCCGTTCTGAAGGTTTTTATGGTATCGAAGGTGAAAACGTCATGTATCCAAAGTTCTCCCCTCATATCGAAATAGTAATTCGTGCAACTTACGAATAGCTTTCTTCCCGCGACATATAAGCCTTCGGGGTTACCGCATGTTTCGAACTCGGAAATTAGGTTTTTTCCTTTAAAGGCGCTTATGGTACTTGTTAAGAAATTGCTAACAAAAAGGGTGTTGTTTAGGTGGGAGTAAGCTAAGGAGTAAGGATTCCTTCCATCACCTACGCGCAAAGTTTCAATTTCCGAGTTCGGGATTATATACTTAAAAACGGTGTTTGTCCCAGAATTCGCTATGAAAATCGTATCACCAACCTTTAATATCGAGTTCGCCCAAAGATCTGCAAATATAACCCTACGAGCGGAATCGTCAATATACCAAAGTTCGGGTGATAACGTGGTTAAAACCCAAGTTCCACCACCCTTTCCGGGTGTTACTCCTCCTTCCTCACCCACGTAAAACCTCTCGACGCAACCGTAAAGGAATAAAAAAATGCTAAGCTTCCTCAAGCTTTTTAACCACAACCTCATTTACCAACTTGGGATCAACTTTACCCCTTAAATCTTTAATTATCTGCCCAACGAAAAATCCAACGATCCCTTTTTGTCCTTTCTTATATTTTTGAACCTGTTGTGGATAATTTTTAATAAGTTCATCAACGATGGATTCTATGTCTATATTTACGGGTTCCGGTGCCTCCTCTATTAGCTTATCAAACGGGACTCCATCAAATATGTTTTTTTGAATTGCCACCTTTAGGTACTCTTCCAACACTTCTCCCCTCTCAACTTTCCCCAAAAGCTTTCCAAAACCCCCAACGTCAAATTCTTTAAGGGATTTCCCCTTTTGGTTCAGTCTCCCAACTATCACGTTCACAAGGTAATCCGCCCACTTTTTCGGATTTACCCCACTTAGGGATTCGAACGCTTGGGAAAGTTCAACATCGTAAGCGATTGTTTTCGCTAAGTTTTTTGGAACCCCAAGGGAAACGTACCTTTCCTCCTTTTCCCATGGAAGTTCGGTTATAAGAGCCTTTGCCTCATCAATTATAGCATCATCCGCGAAAATAGGAGGTATATCAGGTTCGGGAAAATACCTATAATCGCTTTCCGTTTCCTTCGTCCTCATGGGTTCTGTCTCCTTTCCGTTCCACATTCTGGTTTCCTGCGTCACCTTTTCCCCTCTCATGATCAACCCTTTTTGCCTCTCTATTTCGTATTTTATGGCATCCGATATAGCCTTAAGAGAGTTTATGTTTTTTATTTCAACTTTCGTCCCAAGCTCATCCTTAGAAGGACTAACGGATACGTTTACATCCACCCTAAGCTGCCCTTTTTCCATATCGGCATTTGAAATTCCCAGAAACCTAACCGTCGCCTGAAGAACCCGAATAATTTCTTTCGCTTCTTCCGGAGAGGAAATTTCGGGGGCGAAAACTATTTCAAGCAACGGTATTCCAGCCCTGTTAAAATCCAAAAGAACCGTCCCATCCTCAAGGTGAAGGGATTTTGCGGTTTCCTCTTCAAGGTTTATCCTCTCTATTTTCTTTCCCAAAATTTGTGCGTTTTTCACTATAGGAACGGAATACTGGGTAATCTGGTACCCCTTGGGTAGATCGGGGTAGAAGTAATTTTTTCTGTAGAATTGGGAAACTCTCGATATTTCCCCCTTTAATGCGAGCCCCAAAGCTATTGCAAAAACCAAAGCCTTTTTATTGGGAACGGGTAACGTTCCCGGATGCGCTAAACAAATTGGACATACGGCAACGTTCGGTTCGCTCCATTCTCCAACAGGACACGGGCAGAACATTTTGCTCTTTGTACCAAGCTCAACGTGTACCTCAAGCCCTATCCTTGAGTACATATTCCCGTTGGTATTCTAAAGTGGCTTATTCCAAAAAGTACCTGTAATATCCTTTCAAAACTTCTTTAGCCTCCTTTTTCCCAAGTTTATATGCCCTATAGCAGCACTCCGCGGAAAATAAATCTTTCGCTTTTAAGCAAATTGTGTAATACTCTTCCGCCGCCTTCTCCTTCTGATTTTTCCTTTCAAGCATAACCGCAAGAAGATACCTGTCGTAAAGGGTATTAATTTCCAATTTAACCTCCCTGTCGGTTAAAATTAAGAGGTAATTTGATGCGAAGGTCCTTTGGTCGGGTATTTCATCCCAGATTTTATACAAAAATAGTGCCTCGGGGTCGTTTAAGGAGGCATTCAATAGGGCGTTCTTGCAACCTCCATCGGTGGAACAAATGAAAAGGGCGGACAGCAGGCTCATATATACCCCCTTCCCACCATCCAAATCCTCCAACCCCTCATATCCAAATCCCTCAAGATCCCAACGGAATCTATTATCACCGGATTTTTAACCAAGGTTTTTACCCTCTCCCAATCTATATCCCTAAAATCCTTCCATGCCGTCAGTATCAGGATGACATCCGAACCTTCGAGTGCGGAATAAGGATCCGGATATATCTCCACGTTGTTTTCAAATATCCTTTTTGCATTTTCCCCACCCATCGGGTCGTATGCCTTCACTTTGGCCCCCAGCTTAATCAGGCGGGTTATCATGGGTATTGAGATTGAGTTCCTTACATCATCCGTGTTGGGTTTAAATGTTAAACCTAAAATCCCAACCGTTTTCCCTATAAGAACTCCACCCAAGGCCTCTTTTACCTTCCAAATTATCCTCCTCTTTTGAAGCTCGTTCCTCTTATGTATAGCCTCCAAGAATTCCGCCGAATAGTGGTTTTCCTCCGCCATGTTTATCAGAGCCATAAGATCCTTTGGAAGACATGGACCGCTGTATCCCGGTCCGGGTTGGAGATAGGTTTTGCCTATCCTGGGATCTAGACCTATACCTTCGGCGACGGTGAACACATCCGCACCTATAGCCTCGCATATCCCAGCAAGTTCGTTTATGAACGATACCCTCATTGCCAAAAATGCGTTTGAAGCGTACTTTATAAGTTGGGCATCCTTTATCGATGTTATGAGCTTGGGGGAATTTATCTTCTCGTAAAGCGCCATTATTTCCTCAGCTATTTCCCTCCTATCCGCCCCCACAACTACCCTACTGGGATTTAGAAAGTCGTATATTCCCGTCCCTTCCCTCAAAAACTCCGGATTATAGGCAAGCTCATAATCCCTTCCCTTCCTTTTCCCCTCAACCTCAAAAACCCTTTCTAAAGCCTCAAGGCTTCCTATGGGAGCCGTACTTCTAATTACAATTATAGAGAAATCTTCCAGGTTCCTCGCTATGTTTCTTCCCGCCTCTAAAAGCTGGCTCAAATCCGCACTTCCATCTTCATCCATGGGAGTATTAACTGCCACAAAAATGTACCTTGAACCCTTAACCGCATAGGATATATCCTCAGTGAATTCCAGATTTCCATTTTCCAAAGCTTTCCTCAAATAATCCTCAAGTCCCTCCTCAAAAAACGGAAGCTCTTTCCTTTTAAGTTTTCTAATTTTTTCGGCATCTTTGTCCATACCCACAACTTTATGGCCCAGCGTTGCGAATCCTACGGCGCTAACCAAACCTACATAGCCTGTGCCTATCACCGCCAACCTATCCATAACCCCTCATTCTACCGTAGAATTTTTTATTATATGCGGAAGCTTGTTTTGATATTTTTGTTGTTATCATGTAGGTACAGGGAGTTACCCGAGGAGCTTTTCTTTTATCCTATAAAGGAGGGGACGGTTTGGTATTATGAGGAGGATAGCGTAGGTAAAGTGGATTCTTTGGTAGTTTTAAAGGATACGAACTATACTTTTGAGGGTAAAGTTTTGCCCGCATGGAAGGTTAGAAAATCCCACGAGAGCGCTTCGCAGGGCCTTATAATAGATACGAACATCACGTTTATTTACAACAATACAATTATGGAAGTTCTCCCAACAAAAGGACTATTTCCCGACAGCATATATTACAACGATAAATGGATAAAGTTTTATTATAACGAAGATTCCGTGGTGGTAAGCTGGCTTCCCTTAAGGGTTAAACCGGGAGATAAGTGGGAAATGGCTAGGGGTTCCGGAACGGTTATATATGGAAGTTTGGAGTGCGATATGAGTATAACAGTGGATGCGGAAGCTGTAAGATACGAAGATATATCTTACAGGCCTATAACACCCAGGTTCAAGGGCGATAGCTTGATATATAAGGGGGATTCTTTGGTTTTTGAGAAATGCTTAAGAGTTGAGTATAAGGTGAAAAGCGTTATGTGTTCCGTACCATTGGAGGTGACGTTGCTGACGATCTGGTGGAAGAACGGAATTGGTCCGGTTAAAAACGATGCCTTAGGTTATCCGAAAAATTTGATAACTTACATGGTGGGTTGGATAAGGCCTTAAAGGGGGAAATTTTCAGAAAGACTGTACATGTTTTGGCTTATCCGTATGCGATTTTGATGTTTTCCGTTAGGGAAGATCTTATCTCCCTTTTGAGCTTAGCTTTTTTGATAGTTTTTGTCGACTTTTTGAGGATAAATTTTAAACCTTTAAACAGGTTGGTTTTTTTACTATGGGGAAGATCTATAAGGGCTCACGAGAGGAGGAATTTAAGCGATGCCTCGGTCATGACAGTTGGCATCTTTCTAAACGTTTTGATATTTGGTAAGTATTCCCTAGTTGGTCTGGCTATATCCATAATAGGGGACGCATTTTCCGCCTTAATAGGTAAAATTTTCGGAAAGAGGAGATTGAAGAATGGGAAGTCCATTGAGGGTTTTATAGCCTTCAATTTTTCGGTATTTATCCTGGCAATTTTAAGCGGGGATATGTTCCTTCCCGTTCTCCTTGCGGGATTTATAACCTCAATTTTTGAACTTCTTTCCATCCCCCTCGAAAATTTAACCTTAGGCATTATTTCAACTTCCGCCTTCCTTATTTTACAACAAACCTTTTGGAATGGCTACACCCTTCACCTTTTATAAATAGCCAATAAACCCCTTTTTTCACCTTGACCCTCTTCCTTTCCGTATTTAGCTCTCCCTCAAAAATCTTCCTTCCCAAAACATCAAAAATCCAAAATTTCCCCGTCTTACCACCAATTTCTAACACATTACCAGCTTGGGATATATCGTAAATGCAAGAGTACAACTCTCCTATGTAACCCGCTTCATCGAAGGTTAAAACAACGCTGTCTATCCTGAATTTGGAGGTTCCAGCAAAGTTCGTGAAAATATCTATTCTGTACTGGAATGCTATACCAAGGGAGAGATCCGGGTCATAAACGGAACTATCAACTTCTACCCACCTACCCCAAGATGTACCGTCGCTTTTCCTCGCAAATACTTTAACATTCTGTCCAGCAAAATCCCCATATATCTTTATACCTCTAAGAGTTTTCCTTTCCGGTAAATTTATTACGGGAGAAAGATAACCGAACCTGTTGCTTCTGTTGTAAATATTTCCGAAGATCTGGACCGATAGGTTTCTTGAAGCCTTGACGGAATAAAGGTTAGTTTTTACCGATGTGTCAAAGAAGAAGGGAGGACCCAAGTTCCAATATATGCTGGAACTA
>Ga0209393_1000514_pt1 | contig 18699 bp, 19 predicted proteins | sample SSWtaG_2_FD_184117 | JGI IMG/M metagenome (GOLD analysis project Ga0209393, IMG submission 184117) | Hot spring microbial communities from Sandy's Spring West, USA to study Microbial Dark Matter (Phase II) - SSWsed_130316 (SPAdes)... | ecosystem: Environmental > Aquatic > Thermal springs > Hot...
TGCCCGCGCCGAGAGAAAAGCGGAGATTGGAACTAGTAGAGCCCGTCGTCTCTGATCTCGTACCTTATTTCCGTGGTGGGCGCCATGCCGGGGACGTCGTGGGGATACATGACGCCCTCCCCCTTGGTTTTGTTAGGCCGGTGCATTACGAAGAGGGCGTTGACGCCGTGGAGCAGGATGTTGCCGCCGGCAGGCCTCTTGGCTTGAAAAAGCGTGGGCACGTCTATCACCTGGTCTGTCAATATGGCCATGGTGCCGTGTACTCTGGCGAGTCTTCTCAAGATGTCGAGGAGATACGCCAGAAACTGTTGCCTCGCGGCCAGCATCTCCCGGCCGCGGAACTGCGCCCGGAGGGCGTGGGAGACGAAGCTGTCAACCACCACGAGGTCTACAGGTTGCTTCAACAGCTCTATCAATATCTCCTTCACGTCAAGGGGGTCCGTGGCTTGTGTAATGGCCAGTCTCTCCAGCAGAGCCTCCAGCTCCCCGCCGAATCTCCTCGCCACGCGTTCAAACAACGCGAGATTCAGCGCCCCCTCGGTCTCTACGTACAGCACTTTCCACCCCTCCACAGCCGCCTTGACGGCGGTCTGTATGGCAAACATGCTCTTCCCAGCGCCGTACTCCCCGGCGAAGCCGTATATGAGACCTCTGCGCAGGCCGCCCCAGGGCGTCTTCCCGTCGAATTCCCTTACGGCGGTTTTGAGGACTTGGGCCTCCCGGTACAGCTTGTACGCCTCAACGACGTTCACCGGCTTGGGCGAGAGGCCCGCCGCCCGCCTAATCGCGGAGAGCGCCTCCTCCGCCTTCGAAAGCTCGTCTTCTCGATCCAGCAACCGCGCCAGCTCCACCACGTTTAAAGCGGCGAGGCGGCGGAGGCCGCCGTATTCCGCGCATAGAGCCCTGACATCCTCCCTCCACGGCCCCTCGTACAGCCGGCAGTCCTCAGGCGTCTCGACAACGACGTCTGCCTCAGCCCTCTTCTTGGGCATGTCTGCTTGCGCCTATCGGCAGATAAACCTTATCTGCGTCTGTAGCAGTGGAGGAGGCCCACGCCCCCTCCCGTCTAGGCCGCCTCGCGAAGTTTTCGTCTTTCTTTACAACGCCAGCATCCCCCTGTCTACCAGCCCTCCGCTCCACTCCTCAAGCCAGAGTAGGAAGCCCGCGAGGACGCCCCGGTGTCTCCTCACGAGAGGCCACTCGTCGGAATCTTTGATCTCTTCTGCTATTCTTCTGGCGGCCTCCCGCGGCTCTGCGTAGTAAAGCCTCTCGGCCAGCCTCGCCACGCGTCTCTTCAGCCTCTCGGCCGCCTCCTCCGCCTTTCTGCGTAACTCCTCCGCGGCTTTCTCCAGCGCCTTCTCAAGCCTGCTGACGAGGCGGGAAAGGGCGTCCACCACGTGTAGAGCGCCGGCGGAGACGGCCAGATTTACAACATCGGTAAGACTCCTCCTGCCCAGATACTTCGCCTTGTGTCTAGTGGAGGGGCCCTTCACATATAGGTAGAACCTCCTCAACGCCGCGTCGGCTAGAAACCAGTAGGTGTGTCCGTCCTTTCTGAAGGATAGCCCGCCGGCGGCTTCGCCGGAGGCCGGCTTAGCCTGCGGCAGAGACCTCTTGGCTTCTCTCAGCCCGTCTCGCATCTTCGTCAGCTCGTCGAAGTCCACGTCTGCGTTACTTAACGCCTCGAGGGGGTACCTGCCCAGATACCTGGTCCTCCCTCCCTCGCGCCTATACGCCAACACGCCGCCTCCGGCGATGAGAAGCCAAGTCTTCACAACCTCAAGAAGGCACCGGCATAAAAATCTTCCACAGTTTAAGACTGCGTTGTAGTGGAAGCTCCGCGCGGCCGCGCCCCTCTGCAGAGGCGGTTTAAGACCGCGTTAGAGAAGCCGCGGCGGCTCCAGCGCGTCTGTCTAAGACGGCGAAACGCAGTTTAAGACTGCGCACCCCGCGGTAGCCGTCCTCAACGCGTGGGCTACGCGGTTTAGACGGCGTGGCGCCGCGGGATACGCAGTTTAAGCTGTGTGATATGCGGCGCGTGGCGACGCATGTCGGCGGCGTGTTTTTAACGCCGCCGCGGCGTAAAAATGTAAAATATTTCTAGCGCAAGGCGACGCGCCAGAATCTGCCCTGCCGGAAAATCAGCACGACGCATCTATCGATGTGCACAACGGCGTCGTAGTCCCTCGTCACCACGGCGCATTTCCCGTCGCATTCAGTCTCGCAGAGCTCCACCGCGTACAGCTCCGCCGGCTTGCGCTCGGAGAGGCGGCAGTCCAGCATATAGCGGCGGCACAGCTCCAAATAACGCCTAGCAAGCGGCGCGTGAGACTCGTGCCAGGCGTCGATGACGAAGACCGCCTCCAGCCCAGCCTCGGCGGCCGACTTGAAGAGCTCCTCTGGGTTCGAAAGCGACGCCGCCACCGAGAAGACATCCACGTAGAGCCGGGAGTAGTTGACCGGCGAGTCCGGCGCGAGAGAGAAGCGCCCCTTCCGGTTTTTAACTCTCCTCATTTCTCTTCACGCAACCTCTCCACCAAGTACCTCGCCACGGCGAGGGGCACCTCCTCCCCCTCCGCCTCGTATATGACGCGGCCGGAGCACATCACCCTGATCTCCCTAAAGGCAGAAACAACCACCACCCGGTACCTCGGCCTCGCGAAGGAGGTGAGCTTAGCCACGTTGCCCGCGGTCTCCACGACAGGCTTTACGTACAGCTCGCCGTCTGCGTCTAGGCGGCCGGGGCACTCCACCTCGGCCTCGAGGACGTATACGCGGCGGTTCTCCGCCCCCTCCACCGCCCTTCTGTACCGGCGGAAGAGCATAACGGCGGCCACGTGGGTGCAGATCTTCTTGCGGCGCCGGTGGCCGAACTGGCCGAAGTAGCAGGTGCAGAGCCAGCGGCCTTCTCTCTCGGAGAACCAGACTTGATAAAGCGGCTTCCAGTCCCCCAACTCACGCCTCCCGTGCACTACGTAGAGGTTGTCTCTGACCTCTTTCACGTCGCCCAGACGTATAAGCGCCCTTCTGATCCAGGAGTAGGATTTGCCGGGGAGGTCCGCCGCGAGAGATTCCACGGCCCGCCTAAGGGGGTCGCTTCTGCGGCTCATGTCTAACGCGTTGTGTACGGCGGCACTGTCATGCGGAACTGGCCCACTGTGCCTCTCAGCGGGATGGCCCGCGCCAGCTCCTGCTGGGCCTTCACAGAGGCGGCCCTCACCGTGACCAGCGCCTCCGACGGGTTGAGGGGGGCCGTCTTGCTCTCGTCCATATCCCAGTCTGGGAACCTGATCACCACCTTGATGTAGCCTAGATGCCGCGAGAATTCGCGGAAGGAGTGGGAGATCAAGACGAAGAAACGCCTCGACGCTCTGCCCGTCCTTAGGTGGTCTGTCAACAAAGAGTAGCGGCTTGTAAAAGCCAGAAATCTGTGGGCCTCGTCTATGACGTATATGATGTTGTTCTGCCTCCTAGTCAGCTCCAGGTGCGTGAGGACGTAGGCGATTCTGCCCACTCTGTCAAGTTGCGACAGGTCTATACATACTGTGTTTCCCTTAACTGTCTCAGTCCTCTGGAACTGGGAGTTGTCGAAGTGTATAAGCCTGCGCCGGAGGGCGTAGGCGGTGTCCACCTCGTGGGGTTCCGCCAGCTTGAGGACGTCGCGTCTCACCTGGGCTAGGTTAGCCGCGCCGTTTTCTATCGCCCGGAGCAACAACTCGGACATGGCTGGGGTAAATAGGTAGGGGTATTCGCCGTATGTAGCGGCGAGGGCCTCCTCCAGAATCTCCACCACCCGATGCGGCGGTAAGTCGAGGGGGTTAACTGCAAACCTCCCCGCGGCGCATTCTTCAAACTCGCCAGCGGTGTCGTAGACATATACAGTGTAGCCAGGCGGCGTGTTTCTCAAAGACCACTTCATAAGCGATGTCTTGCCTGAGCCTGGCAAGCCGGTTACCAACGCGTTGCCCTCCGCCGCCGCGACGAGCCAAAAAAGCATTTGGTGCATATCGCTTATCATAACCTATAGCACCGACATCCCTTTCTCCGTCAGCTTAAGGGCGGAGCTGAAGACGTCCAGCTCGACGTATCCCAGCTTCCGCGCCCTCACCACAGCTTCCCGGCCGAAGTTCTCCACGGCGTATTTAAGCGTTATGAAGCCCCCCGCCTCAAAGATCGTCTTGACCAGCCCTTTAACGTCTTGGTCGGCCTCCTCCTGCGGCCAAGACGCCTCCGTTGCGCATAGCCTCGCCCCGCTCCACATCTTCTTCAAGGACAACGCCTCGTAGGTGACGCCTGGCGTAGCCATCGCCGCTTTGTCAGCAACGAGAATACGTAGGTCATACGTCGAGGTGTATATCCTTAAAACGCCCCCAAGCCCCTTAGCCATGGCGAGAAGATCCGTAAATTGAGGCCACGCATCGCTGTATATCTCGACAGCCCATCTGCCGCCTTCCCGCTCCAGCTTAAACGCCAGCGCTAAGCCGAGAACTAACTGCACCGGGTCGACAGTTGGCGCCTTGAAGCGCCATATTCCCTCGCCTATTTGCAGATCCGAGTAATCTACAAACCTAAAGAGGAAGCAGAGAGGGGCTGAGCAGGCGGAGAGATCTTGGGTGTGTTTAAACGCCGGAGCGGGCTGAGACATCCGCATAAAAACCGCCGCGGCAGCCGCAGCGCCCTCCGGCGTGAGCTCAAAGCCGAGGCCTGTCTCCTCTCCCTCTCGGCAGAAGGTGTACCGCGTCTTGGCGGGAGGAGGCTCTACGAGACCGCCTATAATTATCTCCAGCATATCAACAGGCGAGCTGAATCGGGATGCCTGCCGTGTTTAATATTTGGTTTAGATGTTGGCTGTATATTGGACAGCCTTTACGTAGGTAGTCAACGGCGAATTTCGGCTTCTTCGAGTTTAGCTTAATTAACGTCATTTTTGCTGGGGAGGCGTTGATGATGTATCCCTCGTATCGCCATATTACGTAGAGTTCTTCTCTACTCGGCGGCTTCACCAAGACGCGGGGGTCGCAGGCGGCTACCAGCGCGTATCTACCACTTCTTAGCTCAGCCGCTATCCGCTCCATGTCTCTGCCTAATACAAAGCCGTAGATGCAAAACCGGCGCTCCACGTCGCCGGCGATGTAATACAAGGCGCTAGGCTCCATCCATAGGTCGGGCCTCTTCACTTGACGCAGTATGAAATACTCAGAGGAGCTCTTGACGACAACTACATCTCCTACCTCGGCATACGGCGTATTTACCACCTGCCAATATGAACTAAAAAGAAGACCTTTACGGCGGACGGGGCTGAAGACGGCTTGAGGCAAATGCGGAGTCTGCGGCTGTTCGTAGAACAGTTCCCTGGGGGCGGCTGTTTGAGGCGGTTCATGCGGCAGAGGCGGCTCGCGCAACACCCGCTTCTTCAGCTCGCGCATCAGCTCCTTCTCATCTTCCTCCCTTTCGCCGCAGAGCGACGGTCTGTATAAACAATCGGTCCAGTCAACGTTCATACCTCCTTCAACTCGACCTCTAGCGGTATCTTGACGTGGTATATGATATCGCGCGGGGAGAGATACAACAGCCCCATGGCGTATGGCTGTCTCCCGCGAGTAGCGGTTAAACTGCCGACAGTCTCGCGAGGCGTTGTAGCCGAGCGGAGATACTCGAAATCGTATTTATCGAGCATAAGAACCTCGATGCTTCTCCTCAAGGCGCGTTTAGTACCGCCTAGCTGCAACACGAAACCTGCATTCTCTATCACGTCGTCAGGCACGTGTCGAGCTAGCTGGGCGATTATCCAAAGGGCAAAGCCGTATTTCCTCCCGCCCATGGAGTAGTGCCGTATGAGGTTGAGTATCGCATTCGTAACGAGGCCGGTTTCGCTCATCTTAACGCCGTGCATAAGCAGAGCCGCCTCATCCACCACGACGAGGCGTTCCACCTTCTCCGCCGTAGGTCTTCCGCCTTGTTGAACGAGATACCACAGCAAAATAAGCGAGACGAAAAACGACTGAGCCACAGAGTCGTCTTTCAACGCGCGGAGGTCCCACACCACATGTCTACCCGCCGGCGGGTCGACCTCCTGGACATTCTCCACCCCGGCGCTCTGCGCCATATAGCTCACAGCCTCCTCGAGGCCCATACCGCCGTCTCTCCCAGCTAAGCCATATTCCGCCAGCAGGGCAGCTACGTATCTATTCCTCCTGATGAGCTCCAGCGCGGGGATGTACCTAGGCGCTTCTAACACCTCAGCGCCTATCAGCTTCGCCCAAGACCTGTAGTCGCCGTGTGGGTCGATTACGACTATTTGTACATCTCCATGTGATTTCACAAGACGTGTTAATAAAGAGGCGACAGCCCAGCTTTTCCCCATGCCGCTGGGCCCCAGAATAACTGCATGTGCCGTAGGCATAGAGTCTATGTCTACATCTACTGGGCGGCCGAACTTGTCATACCCAATAAACAGCGTCCTCCCCGTCGACATAAGCCTACCGCCGTAGAAGATGGGTATTCTCGACAAGTCGTGGCTTAAGGCCTTAGTCATGTAGTTCGGATTCGGCGCCCAGAAGAGGATGTTGGCAAGTGAGTCTTTACGTATCTCCAGCTGAGTAGCCAGCTCTTGGCTACCGAACACCTGCATGTAGATTGGCCTCTCGTCGTATTTCAACATACGCTCCAACAACTGAGTAGATTTCTGAAGCTTCACAACGACGCCTCTTTTCTCTACAGGGCTTTCGTAAGCTTTGCCGAACTCTTTCTCTACGGCTGCTTCTGCCCTCGGCGCGAAGACCACAGCCCATTTACGCATTTTTGCGATCGCGGCGGCTTCTGCGTTTGCGAAAGCCTCCAAGGCTTGTCTAGAGGTGCCTACGTCGCGTTTCGCCGACACGGCGTCGAAAGACAAGTTCAGCTCAGCCTCTCTATACCATTTGTAGATGTTGTAGGCGTGGTACAGCAACGCGGCGGCTGAGAGGAGGAGAAGTGGGTTCGCCGGCGTCAGCGTAGCCGGCGTTAAAGCGACGTAGTAGATCCACCGCTTAGGTCTAACCTTGCCGCTAAGCCAGAGGTCTGGCTGCAACACGAAATATGTCTTGAGCACAGCCTCTATGTGGGCTATGCGAGATTCATCTAACGTTTTTGTGGTATATCTAATAAAGCGGTCACGCCTCAGTTGAAACACAGCTAGCGACTCGCCTGGCTGAAGCGCCAGCGACGCGTACAGCTCGTGCACCACAGACGCGGCAGATACGCCGAATTCACTCCTAGCGGGCTCAGCAATCCAGAAGACGTGGTAGAGCTTACGACGGGGGTCGTAGACAACCTCGTATCTCCCCGCTTGTCTCTTCTCGCGATACGGCTCGAGAGGCCATCTTCTGCCGTAGAGCCACAGCAGAAGCCATTCTCCCCACAACACGGCGGCGGCGACGGCGGCTAACGTGGTGAGCACATGCGGCGCCAAAGCCGCCGCGGCTAGCGCCGCAACTGTCGCGTAGATGTATAGATGCGGTCTCTTCATATCAATTTCTTGACCGGAGGTGCTGGATAGAAGAAGCGGTATTCCAGCAGTATAGTCTCTTCATATCAACCTCTTGACCTCTTCATGTCCTCTGTATACTAAAGCAATAAAGATGTCCATATCGACAGCTAGCTTCACTGCCTTCTCCACAAGTTCTATATCCCACTCCCGCCCGGCGAGACGCATGTAGACCAACATACGGTAACACCGCCGCGCGTCTACGCAGTTCTCCGCTAAATGCCACAGATCCCTGTATATAGGCTTCACGCCGTATGCCTTAAGAAAATCCTCTAAAGAAATTTCGTAGAGCTTTAGTCTCCACTCATCGGCAAGCTTCTCGGCCTTAAGCACCTCCTTCGGCGTAAGAAACCTCTTCTTCCTCTCTTTCCCCAGCGTCATCTTAAGGGGGGTCTCGTGGTGTCTCGCGGCGTTGGTCATGCCTCCCGCACGATTAAATCCATTAATCTGAGAAAAGCTTTTTTCCAGCTTATTAATGTCGCCGCCTTTGGGTGGCGTATAAGGATAGGCGGTATACCTGTTAAATACGCCTTAGCAACAACAGGCGAGTAAGGGAGAACGACGTGGGCGTTGGCTAAATCTCTACGTAGTTCATCTGCCATGTTTAGCGCTAAGATTATGGAGCGGGCGTCTGGTTTAAGTTGTGTAAACTCAAGACTAGGCGGATCGGCAACTACCACCGCTACATCGAGACGAGGAGTTTTAAAAAGCGGTGGGAAGTCGACGACGGCAATCGCCGCGTCATATCGTCTCAACGCCTCATACCCCTTTTCTACCGCCTCTGGATCTCCGACGACGGCCACAGGCACATCTCTAGCCACGTATACGCCGGGCTTCGTCTCTGCGCCTATTAGCCAAGCAGCTACTGGCACTGGAGAAGCATCTACAAGTCCTGCGGCGGTTACCGCGGCGTTGAGATACAACACAGCTGATGCGGCTAAGACGGTTTTCCCAGTGCCGCCTTTTACTGAGACGAAACCCACCTTAAACATAGCCCCCCGCAGACCTCTGTTTCTCCGCAAAACGACGAGACGCCCCGCGGCGTAGTGCGTAGAGACTAAACAACCCCCAGCCGTCTCTCCTCGAGGCGTTTCGAGAACCCGCCTTTGAGACCCCGGCGGGGAAGTCGCAGCTATCCCCCGCGGCCATCCCTCGCCGAGCCGCCGTTTTTCTTATCGACGTAGCTCCGCGGCGAAATGTACAAATTTCCTGGGATCTACTTTTTTGTACAACCCGCCGCCTCGCACACGGCGTGTAGCTAACGCGCTTAATAACATAAAACAAACCCAACCCACCCACATCTACAACCCGCCTATAAAAACAACTGAACTAATGAACTAAAGCACCTCTAAACGCCCCCCATCAACCTAACTAAAGGAAGAAATGTGAAATCTCACCTCCTTCCCCTCTCTACCCATCTGGTTCCAAAATTTTATTAGTGTGCTCCTCAACCTCAACCGTTTTACGCCTCGGCGAGGCCCCTAGGCGCGTAGGGTGGAGGGGTCTGCTGAGGGTCTATAGGCCATCACCGCCGAGCCGTCTGTCTTTTCTTCAACAACTTGCCTTACGTCTCTTTTAACACTGCTGTTTCTTAAACGCTACTGTATCCTCAGGGATATGGAAAAACGCCGTAGCCTCCACCCGCCGCGGCGCGCCTCGCCTAGCGAGAATTTGTGATCGCCGTGTGTGCATATGTTGTAATCGCATTTAACATGCTTCTCGCCGTCCTGGGGGCACCTAGGGCCGGTCTTCCAGCGCCACGTTTCAAGCGAGTCGAGGAATTGTTTGACCTCAGGCGGCAGGTCGTCTGGCTTGTCCACGTCGATGATCAAGAGGTACTTCTCAGGGTATAGCGGACCAGCGCCAGCGAGTAGCGCCAGACCTGTCTGCCTCCTCTTCAGCGCCTTTGAGCTCTCGACGCGGTTCCAGACCCTTGCAATCCTCTCCCTGCACTCTCTTGAATCAGGCGCCTGGTAGCAGAGACGCAGGTCGCCCTTAGCCGCTCCTACAGGCTGCTTGTCTGAGTCAACAGGAATAACAAGGAAGCCAGCTCTCAACAGCGCCTCGTGTACGCTCATCGCCCCTCAATCCGCCCCTCTCTCCGGTCATTAGAGGCGCGGTCTCAAGTCAATTATCGTGACAGGCACGGGGCTGTAGCGGACGCCGGGCTTTCTGTGCTGCACGCAGACGGCGCGGAGCATGCGCTACGCCTCTCCCACAGGGTTTATCACGAAGCGCTTCCCCTTCTTGCTCACGACGGCAGTGATAGCGGCAGGCAGGCCCGGCGCGCTCTTGTTAATAGTAATCGTCACTTTCTTGCCGACCCAGCCCCGCCACTCTGGGAGCGATTTAGTTTTAAACCCTCCGCTATTTTGAGACTAGTCCCAGCCCCGCTGGGGTGCTGGCGTGGTCACGGAGCCACAGCGCCTGTGTTTCTCTTCTCTAGTACTTCTGCGGCCAGCACGGCCACCGTCCTCACGTCTTTGAACGCGTCGTGGATCGTCAGTGAGTACATCTTTGCCAGCTCGAAGGAGAGCGTCCTCTAGGACTCCTGATGTAACCGGGCCTCGACGGCAAACGGCGGGACGGCGAAGTCTGGGCGCGTGATGATCAGCCGTACTTTCTTGGCATTTGCCAGTTGCGGGACGTCGGCGCGGTTAAATTTAATGTAATAGGCAACGCCCCAGCGCCGCGGCTTCCTGCCCAACTCTGCATACACCACCTTGAGGTGTTGGAGCCAGGCGGGTATGTTTGAAGCCACGCCACCTCCTTGTGTAGGGGTACATATACCTTTCACGCCTGTAACGGCGTGCTGTGCTCCAGTACGGCGCGCCTATACGCTTGTGACAACCTTCTGCGTGCGGCTGTAAATTACTCGCCGTGCGGCTGTAAAGCTTATAAACGCGTGTTATGACTTATCTGTGACTCAGCCAGCGAGCAAGTCAGAGGAGGCGGTGAGGCTTCTGTCGTTGCTAGTCAGGGAGAGAGGCTGTGCTGACAAGTCAGAGCTCAGGCGCATCTTCGTCGAGATGCTCAGAGAGTGGGGGGAGAGGAGCGCCACGACGCGCTTCTACGAGGCGCTCCGCCGACTGGTGTCGCAGGGCAAAATATATACAGACGGCGAGAGAATATGTATCACGGACGAGGAAATCAGACAACTCGAAGCACTTTTCTGCGACATCACAAGAGCGATAACATATACAACTGTAAGTAGAAGTGACGAAAGGTTTCTCTACTGGGCCTCAAACGGCAGAATTGTCAAGTATATCTTCGACAAAATTGCACAGCTCGGCATTAGTGGTCAACATGATCTAAAGCTGCCAGAGGCGTCTGAAGAGGCAGAGAGAGTGGCTTTAGCCCGCGCCTATCGTGAAGCGGGCGAGTGGTTCAAAGCGCTGAGGGCCTTCTTGTCAGCCCTATCGGCCAGTAACTCTATTGTCGCTTTTATCGACGACCCGATTGCGCTTGCGTATATCATCGGATTTTTAGCCAGAAGGGAAGACCCGGTTTGTCAAGAGTTCTCCCTAAAGGAGCAACTCATAATAACAACGACATGCCGTGTGGCCGCCGATGTGTTTTCAGCCGTCCGGCGATATAGTAGCGACGTCGGCACGTACGTCGTGTTCCCACTTAGTAGCAATAGAGTTGAAGCCAGTAGCCCCTACTTCATGACAGTGCTCCCCTGCAGAGTCGTGATGGATTCGGAGACGCTCAAATGGAAAGCGGAAGGCGTGTTCAGCTTTGGCGTGATACTCTATGCGATGTTAGACACGCCGAAGAGGCTCGCCCAGTTCTTCAACTACGTCCGTATTGTCGAGATTGAGGGCGGCGCGTGCGATTTCTGTCGGACTGCAACTACGTCAACTGCATAAAGCCTGGCCAGCTGGAAAAACACGACGTTGTTTTTACTGGCGCCAGAAGCGAGACGGATCCGCGCCTCTTGACAGAGGCGGGAGTGTAACAACTACACGTAGGGATCACCGCCACCTCAAAATGATACTGTAATTCGCGCCAGAGACCCTCGACCCACCCCCTTCCTTTCACAATGCCGAAGGTTAAGTCGAAAACAGATTCAAAGCGCCCCGCCCGAGGAACGAGCGCACTTAGGAGATGAGCTCGCTATGTGTTGTACGAAACACGCTCTTCCACCCAACGTTTTGACAAAGAGTTATAAGCCTCGCTCTTCAGGGCGGGTAAAAGGTCGGGTATCGTAAGAAGAACATCCTCTTTTTAAACAACCTCATTCTCAAGACGCCTTTAATTTTTCAGCTTAAGACCTTCCATAGGCTTGGCGCGGAAATTCTAGTGCGTTGGTCTTAAGCTGTATGCTTGAGGCATTGAGATGAAGATTTTGTCGTTTACGAAGAAGACGTTCTCGAGGATCTCCTCTGGCAGTCTGAAGAGGGTCATTGCCGTCTTTGGCATAACATAAAGCGTTTTATATTTCTTAGCTAACCCGAGCTTTACTAATTGTTCCAATGCGGGCACGACGTCGGGCTTCGGCGTGAACTCTTTAGCGACTTCTTCCAGTATGTTGACGTGTTCGGCAAATTTGACAAAGGCGTTGAAGTCTATGACGGCGTACTTCCCCCCGGCGCACATAATCATAGGAACGGCGCCTATTTCAACTAGCTTTTTAAAAAGCTGTCTACCTATCATTCTTTTAAATTCCTCTACTGGTACATATCGCGCAGATTTCAACCTTTTCGCGACCTCTGCCAACGTTAAGTAGCCGAGGTAGTTGACGATGTCGGCCTTGCATCTACAGTTAGTATGTGCCAAGCCCTCAACTATGACATTTGCGACCTCGGCACCTAACACTTTTTCTAAGAACTTCTCTAACAACATAGCCCTAATCCTCCTGGGTAATTATGATAGTTCAATCACGCCTAAGTAAACGGGCTTATCATCGTAGCGCTTATAGACGTAGACGCGAAGCCTGCCTTGCCACAGATACTGAGTTCTCCCATCATAAACCGAGACCGACGGTGGTCTCTTCCACTGCTTTTCTGCCGAACGCTTTCCACTACTCGATAGACCTCCTGGCTGCGGGTTACACTGACCATTCACTTGCATGTCTACATCTCTCCAGGAGCTTAAAAAATACTGTGAGAACAGAAACAGAGGGGGGAGGGGGTCGGGGGTCCGGGCGCTTAGTTGAGCCCAGACTATGGAGTTATCAAAATGTTATACCAGGCAACGATCATATCTGACCTCTTCCCTGCTCTGAAGGACGGGGGCTCCTTCAAGGCAGCACTGGCGCCCTCCCCCCGCCTTCATATGCCCGCCTGGCAGGGGTCATGGGGCGGATCCGGGCCAGCACCGCGGGCCCTGGGCCAGCCATCATGAGCCCTTTTAGAGAGGCCCACGTGAAGCCGCAGTTGCGCTGTTTTCCAAGCCGTCATCGCCGCCGACTGAGAGCCACAGAAGAGCCACGGCGGCTCTCGGAAATTTGCTTAAAGAGGCGTTGACGGAGGCGGCTGGCAGGGGGCTGGGGAGAGACGGGAAGGCCGCCTAAGCTGGCAACACCTGCGACCTGGCGGACGGAGAGATGCCTCACCCCCTCCTCCGGGCGGTGGGAGTTGGCACTGTTCAAGCTCCTAGCTGACGAAAAACCAAGGAGTGTTAGGTTTAAGGACCTCTCGGCGCGTCAGAGCGGCGCGCTCACGCGGGCATCTGGGCTACTCTTCCTCCCCCTCTCCCTCCTCCCCAGCCTGGGGCGATCTCTCAATCTCATTGAGCCACCTGCCGTATTCGATTATCTCGTCGTGCTCCTCAGCCGATATCCCGAGGGCGTCACACAGCCTCCCCCTCACCTCCTCTCTGCGCTTTTCGGCAATTTCTCTCGCGACGTCGTTCAGATCTCCAGCGCCTTTGGCTGGCGGATTGACTAAGCCTCTCAACACGTGCGCGATATTACACGGTAGCGGAAGCATGCCCATGACATAGGCTGTGTGCCTGTAGTACCCCCCGCGCGCGGACCAGGCCCAGAGTTTTACTAGATTCCTCGCTATATCAGAGTTTAGATAAATCAGGAGCCCCAGCGCTTTTTCCGCGTTCTCTTCAGTTATGAAGTATACTGTCTGTATGGGCACGAGGAGTTTGCTCCTCACGTCACACAGACTCGCTGAGACCCTCGCAGGAAGGTGTGCTGCCTTTATGTGTGGGGCTATCTCCTGCCACGCTATGCGGTGGTCTCTGAACTTATCGGGAGACACTCTGAAAACGGCCCAAGGCGGCAGATTTGGCTTGAAGTCATCTCTCCTCACAAGCCTCTCGAAGAGCCCCTGGAAGTGCCTCGTGGCTAGAGGTGCGTCCGGAATTCTGAGAGCATTGACGTAAAACTCTGCAACACACTCGCCGGAGGTCTGGGAGTGGTCGACGTTTATTTCTAGCACGACGGCGCTCTGACGCGCAATCTCTAAACAGGCCTTAACGGCGCACGACTGTCTCTGTCCGACGTTGAAGCCTGCACCCGTCAGCGCGCTCACAATGCTCTGCACGAGGTTGTTACACTGGCGACGTGGTACTCTGTATATGAGCGTGTGGCCCCTAGCGCTGACGCTAACGCTTTCCAGAAGCCCTAATACGTCGAGCGCCCGCCTCTGGTCTTGATCCCACAGCGGGTTTAGGGTGCTGGGGTCGTGTGGGAAGATTATGTACTCACCGCTACTGTAGCTGAAGGCGTCTATGCCCTCGCCCCTCACGAGCGGGTGCACCAGCCACTCCTCAACCTCGACGGTCGCCCCGCCCTCCAGCTCCAGCCTGACGACTCCGCGCCTGCGGTCAACACCGACGAGCCTCCCGATGTAGCCCTCGTTAAGAGACGTCTTGACGCCCATCATCACCTGGTACAGGTCGCCCAATCTGTCACAGTTGTTCAGGATCTTCTTAAGCGCCTTGACGACCCCTGGCGGCGCCAGAACCCACGGAGACCTCTTTCCGCTTGGGAACCTCGTGCTGGCGTAAAGCGGTAGCTCAGACTGCTCCAGCGCGAAGGACTGCGACTGGCCGCCTGTGTTGTACACCGTGATATCGACTTTGTGACCCGGCGGCGGCGGCTCTTTTTTAACCGCGATGACGAGCGGGTAGTTAACCGCGTCCAGAAACAGCGGGACCGGGTAAAGGCTGTAATCTATAAGCCTCAGTATTGTATATCTCGTGACGAGCTCCTCTCTCATTCTGCCGGCGTAAGTCGCTCTTGCGATTTTCGACGTTATTACATAGGACAGCACGCCGCCCTCCCTCAAAAACTCAAGCCCTCTCTCCACAAACGCGACGGAGTAGTCGAACTGCTCGCGGAAGGGAACTTCAGTCTTCTTAAAGCCGGGATCGAAACTGGAGCCGCCCGCAAGCCACCTGTAATTTCTCTTGAGGTAATTGCGCGCGCCCTCGCCTATCTCATGTATTCTCACCCACGGCGGATTGCCTATCACATAGCTGCACTTACCGACCAGGCCGCAGACGGCAACCGCATTCCTAATCACCTCGACCACCCTGCCGTCGCCGCTCCTGTATACCTCTCTCAGCGCATCGTAGAGCTTTGCCAGCTCACTCCTAACGGCCGCCGGTGGGGCCCCGCACAAGTCGGCAATGTGCTTCGCGACGTCCTCGAACCCCCTCCCCTCCCTCGTGCGCTCCTCGACGTCTCGCAGCACCTCTAACGGGTCGACGCGCTCGCAGAACGGCACGCTTATTGTCTGCTGCAGTACTGGCACGTCTATTTTGAGCACTTTGAGATAGAGGCCCTCGCTGTTGCTACACCTCGCCAGGCTGTCTGCCCAGCGTACCTGCAGCCTTTTTGGCACGTACCTCCTGCCTGTCTTGCTCATCTCCTCGTCGACTGCGATTATGAGATTGAGCTTGGCCATTTCGACGGCAAACGGATTTATGTCGATGCCAACGACGTTGTCCTCGATGAAGTCGGCAATTTCTCCAGGGACTCTCTTGCCGCTCCACGCCCTGAATATCCTCCTGACGGCGGCCACGAGGAACGAGCCAGAGCCGCACGCCGGATCTACGATCTTCGTATCGCCCTCTCCGCGTCTCCACCTCTCATAGAGCTCGCGTATTGCACTGCCGTCGAGACGGGCGGCGTCGAGGACTTCCTCGATCAGCTTGTCGCTGGTGTAGAACTCGCCGAGAGACTTCCTGAGCTCTCTCGGCAGTATGTTCTGGTACACCTCGCGGAACATGTCAAACGTGACGCTGCCGAGGTCCAGGTTGTAAAGCACTCCGAGCATGACGTCAACCGCCTGCGCGTACTGCTGAAGCGGCTGTTGCGTCAGCGCGAAGACCCACTCGAAGACGCTCTGCTCAAAGACGTTTCTCATACCAGAGATGTGCTGCCCGAACTTACTGAGAGTCGGCGCTGCCCTCCCGAGCTTCGCTAGAGCCATAGCCCTGACGAGCAGGTTGAGGTATGTCTCCACTGCAAACAGGAGGAGCCAGCGGTCGTCACCTTTCTGGCTCACAGAGATGTTGAGGCTCTGCGCCATCTTCGCAAGCGCGTTCCACCCAGCCTGTGACACGTTCACAAACGCGGCGTGGAGGCTCCTCCAGAGCTCGAAGAGCCTGAGCACGTCCTGGCACGCGGGGAGCCCGCGGTTGTTGTGGCAGTACCTAAGCGCGTCGTACAGCGACTTAATTACGAGGTGAGAGAGCCTGGTCATACGCCGAATGCCTCGATTAATTCCTCGGGTGTCACCACCCGGATCTTCTGCGAGCAAAATGCGTAAAGCACGGCGCGCATTACGTCGCTCACGCTACCGCTCATCTTCCTCATGAGCTGGCCCTTGTCGAGCTCCCACCACTCGGCAACTGCGCCGTCTGTCACCACGCCGAATATCGGAGACCCAGGCGCAACTTGCGCGAGCTGCTGCATATAGCTGAATAGTTGATTCTGCTTCGCCGGGCTAATACCCCGTCCCGGCGCCTCGACCTCGATCACGACATTGCTGAATCTAATGTCGGGCCTCCCCTTGAGCAACCTCTCGTTGACGTCGATTACAGGCCATAAAACGTAGTCCCTCACGTGAGAGTTCGCGCACGGGCCGAGGCCTGTGCCCCGGATTTCGCACTTAAGCGCGTCGATTAGCTCGTGCACGAGCTCATCATGGTGATTTATCCTACCGCTCCTCACAGCTTGCTGAACGCAACTAAATGAGCAACAAGCTGGAATAGTCATGAGACTTATCAAAGCTCAGTTTAAATAAGCAATATTTAGCCAGTGCTGCCAGAAGATCTTTTCAACAGACTACCACTGAAGTCGTACTCAGATCAGGGGGCGCAGACGATCGGCGGTTGAGGCGGAAAGAAGATGCTTGTCATATGGGCCATGGCCTTCACTTAAACTCGTATGCGTAGTATTCACATATCAACTCCTCAAAGAGGCATCTGGCTCTCATCAACGAAGGGGCCCACCGCCTTGAGCTCCTCTCCGCATACCTGGGCTAAAATCTTTGACCTATGATGAAACGGCTCATTCCGCGTAGCTGTGGTGCGCGCCTTCGCCTGCCGCCTTGTCCTCTCCGCCACATGGGCCCTTTGCTGTCGATGGGGGCTTTAAGCTCGGAATCTATTATAGGAGGACAGGTCTCCTCCGCCCCGTAATCTAAGCATAACACGGGGCACGGTTGTTATGCCAGTTGACACGCCCGAGCATCCACCCGACCTCTTAGCTGAACCCTCTCCGCGGCCTTTCGCCGATCCATCTGTTCAGCTTAACAAACGGCACCTGCCTGACTCTATGTCTTTCGCTCTTCACGCGCCTTCCCCCGCTCCTATCATCTCCTCTGGCGAGCCTCTGCCCGGCTCCTCCGTGATTACAAAGCCGGGCGTCTTCGCGACATCGTTTGCCACGTGCTTAACACGCCCCTTCTTCCTCTTTCCCTTATCGTCTTTCATTAATGAAGCTAGAACCTTTTATGCGGCTTTATCCAGACCTCCCCCTCCTCCCTTCTGGAAGCAAAAGCCTAAAACCTAACGGGAGCCGTCTCGCCGACGAACTCTCTATAGTTCCAAGTCTTTTCGGTGAACCGGATCGAAACCCGCTCGGGGCGCGGCTTGTGTAGCGGCCCTCCCTTCTCCCCTCTTCGGGATTTGGCGATCTTAACGGCTTGTCTAGGCCTGTATCACGAGATGAGCGTGTAGTTGCAAAGGCCGTTTTCTGACCCCGTAGAGCCTTCTCTGCAGCTCTGCCTTGTTGTACACGTCATGTTTAACCGCGTATTCAGAAGCGTCCTGAACCATCTCAAACACGCGCGCTTAAGACAGAAGGGCAAAAACCTTAAAACCACTAACTTTACGGCTCTCTTCACGGCGAAACCACTGTGCACTTTAAAACCCGGCCCTAAAGGGCGAGACTTGTAGCTCTTTGTCGCATAGCGCAAGAAGTAAAGGGTTCTTAACGCTTTTAGGAGTACTATCTCGCTTAAAACCAAGATGCTGGAGGATCTCTAGAGTGACAGAAGCCTAGCAACCACACATCTATTAAAGGTTTTGGAAAGCGGCAGGTGGTATCGTTATATACACGCTGACAGAATTGTGAGCCGTTAGAGGATTTCGCAATTGTTGTGAAGGGTTTCGAAGTACGTGAGGAGCAACTACAGTAACTAGACCCCTAAGACAAGACAGCTGATAGTTGTGGTGATCAAGTGAACCACAGAGATGGAGCGGAAGTTCATCACTTAGTTATGTATATATTCCAGACTATCCGTTACCTATGTCAGAAGTTCCTACATCTTATTTTGCTCTTACCCTATATCAACATCCGTGCTCTTCTTTCCGCACATGAAGGATATGAGGACTGCTAGAAGATGTGCTTTAAGTCTAACTCTGATGCCTCCAATCCTGTGAATTAGTGCTGAGGAGGATATCGCCGTTTATCAAATACATTAGTATTGTCGAATTTGCTGACGAGCCTTGTAGTATCCGCGGAGTCATGGTTAAGTCAAGCGCCGCGTAAAGTTTGAGCCAAAACAGTAAAGGCTTCAGCACACTGAAACTTTACGGCGCTGCTTTACAGAGTTGAAGTTCGGCGGAGGATGGTGCCCCGGCCGGGATTTGAACCCGGGTCACGGGCTCGAGAGGCCCGCATCCTTGACCGGGCTAGACTACCGGTTGGGGTAGCCGGCGCTGGCTACGGCCCCCGTGACGTCGCCGGAGCGACCTTG
>Ga0209393_1000516_pt1 | contig 18651 bp, 25 predicted proteins | sample SSWtaG_2_FD_184117 | JGI IMG/M metagenome (GOLD analysis project Ga0209393, IMG submission 184117) | Hot spring microbial communities from Sandy's Spring West, USA to study Microbial Dark Matter (Phase II) - SSWsed_130316 (SPAdes)... | ecosystem: Environmental > Aquatic > Thermal springs > Hot...
GATTTAAGTCGATACCTAAGACCTTACCTCCAAGAAGGGCAAACACCAAAGATTCGGTCCCGAATCCGCATCCACTGTCAAGGATACTTATCTCTTGCTCGTTATTATAAAGTAGCACTTTTACTACATTTTTAATACGTTGAGCGAAATAATGTGATTCTCTTAATGGATTTTTTCTCAACATTCTACAATAGTATCTATATAATGATGCTCTCTCTTCTCTAGAAAGATATCCTGTAGAGCTTATGTGAAAGAGCAACTCGGACCTTACTATCTTAAACAGCCTTTTAGCTACAACGTATGGATCAAGATCAGAGCAGTCCTCAACAATTCTATCCAGCCTTCTCATAGACATTATCAATTTAATAATTAAGTTCTTTCCGTAATTTAGTCTTACCTTGTTAGTTTTAAGCTTTTTGCTTAGAAATGTTTCATGTTTATTGAGAATAGTCTTTCTCAATAAGATTTAATGTCTAGCGGCAACTCCAGCTTAACAGACGACATTCTTCAAAATTCACTTAAAAGGGGTGTAATAAGAATCTTCCGATGGGGGTATGATTTCTTGTACTTAATCAGCTTTAACAATCACGAATGCTTGAAAATGCCACCACTAGATACTTGACTTTTTAATGATTAATCATAGGCATTAATGATCTGTTTATACAATTTTAAATACTTTTCTAGGACTATCCTCCACTCATAATTAAATACCGAGGACTAAAGAGGGAAACATATTTCCTGCTTAAACGTAAGCAACCTTATACTACATAGTGATCCTTTTATAGAAGACAAGTTTTATAGAAGTCCTAATACTTCTTCACTACTTACTTTTAAGATAATTAACTAAAGACTCTTTGAGGACATCCCATGTTCGGTGTTTCAGAATGAAGTTTCTCATGTTTTTAGAATACATGTGCTTGTAGTACTCAAGGTTATCTAGATAATCTATTATTTCATGGATAAACTCTCTACATGTATTTGCATGAATCAAACAATCTTCTCCATAATCTGATCTTTCTATGAATCGGGTATGTGTCAACTTGGCTATCGGGGTGCCCATCAACCCAGCCTCTATAGATGTGTTCCTTAATTCTTCATCAATACATAATTCTATAAACATGTCCGAATTTGCAAGCTCTCTTAAGAAAACGTCTTTAGGCATAAATCCAGAATACTTTACTATAAGGTTCCCTGAAGATTCGATAGATTCTCTTCTTATCTTAGGATCTACCACAGTCAAAATAATATTTCTTTTAATATTTTGGCTTACATGCTTCAGCAACCTTACTATCTGGGAGACGTATAATAACCTAGGTGAGTCAGCATGAGAAGTGTAAGTTAACATTTTTATTACATTATTTTGAGAGTCGTTTTGCCCAAATTCCCTTGCAAGTTCATCATATAACTTGACTTCTTCTTGGAATATAAATTCAGGAAGGAGGACATAATTTCGATATATTCTATTCATTTCACAGGAAGTAAGAGAGCGACATATAAACAGATCAACCTTATCTATTAACCTAGATATATCATAGAGAGTTAACAGAGATATTGCTCTTATTCTTGACCTGAGCCTCCCCTTTTTAATGGCATTAATTAATTCCTGCTTTACGAAGCCATGAACGAATAATATAATTTTTCCACAATCACTTATAAATATGTGGCTAGGATAAGGTATGGAACCCATATAGATTAGGATATCAAACTTACATAATATTGGTAAGCTCCTCCCATCTAAGCACATTACTGAGAGTAGGTTTCTTCCCTCAAGTGAAATAGGTCTAACATTAAAACCCTCTAACCTAAGACCTTTTACTAGTTTACGAATTGTTAATCCTACACCTCCACCACGTCTACCTGGAATTACCACGCCAATATTAGGTAACTTACTCATTATTACGACACCTCTAGGACCCTAAACCCCATCTTATATTAAGGAATTCCTTTACTAATAATTTCTCATACCTTCTCCTCCAAACATAATAAACATAACAAGCCTATCCAAGCCTTATGGTTGCATATTTTTCTGCTATTTTAAGTCCAGCCTAGTAAATAATGTTTGAAGACGTACATAAATATGTGGGAGTCATAACCTCCATTTAAGATGTTAATTTAATGAGCTTACAATTGCAAATTTTTGATATAGAAATAAGCTTCCCTGAGATACCGTCTAAATTCGTTACTAGTTAAGTATAGTGTGAGTCCATATATCAGGGTGCCTATAATTGCTAGCAGGAATACGGTTCCTATAGCGTCTAGAATATTTGATGGAGGTTTGAGTAATGTTTTTAGCAGATATACTATAACACTCATAATGCATGCTGATCCAGCATACTTAAGTAATGGCTTGCAAGTTAATTTGAAGGTTGTAAATTTTCTCATAAGGCGCATAGTTATCAAAGTACCTATTATTGTGAAGATCAGGGATAAAATTGCGATAATTATAATAATTTCAATTATGTCCATGCCCATGTTTTGAGTTATGATTAGGTAGCAGGCTACAGCAGTAATGTAAAGAGAGGCCAAGATTAAATCTATCTTGTTTAGTAGGAATATTCTACTCTTAATAAAGTCCTTTATAGAAACGTCGTTATGACTATCGAATTCATCCTTCGCGGCTATTACGGTGCTGCTAATGCTTCCGAAAGCCCCTATGACCCCCTTAAGTGCTAGAATACATGCAGTCATCCATGCCTCGATGTAGGTTGGTCGAAGTATCCAAAGAATATCCCTTGACAATACTATAAAGCCGAAGAAGGCTGGTATCGTGATCATCATACCAAAGTTGAGGGCTGTATCTAAATCCCTCTGCGAGCCGCCGGAAATTAATCTAGGACCAAGACCAATCATTAGAACATTTGTAGACATTACTAATGCTGAAGCGACTAAGGCTGCTTGCCAATACCCTGCAGCGACAGCACCTGCTATGAGCCCTATTAGGACTACATCAGTTGCTCTAATAACCCCGCTGAGTACAGAAATTAGATTTATTGGAGCTCCTTTAAGCCATTTTACGATTAGCTCTCTTTTCACTTCTTTTTGGAATAACGGTATAGACTTCAGGAGGAGGAAAACTGCCTGAATTAGATAAGCTATTGATAATGTTAGTAAGGCACCCACAAGTCCAAGCCTGAGAGTTAGCACGAGATAAAATGCTATTGTCACTTTAGAGATTTCGAAAATTATTCCAGCTATTCCCAGATTTTGTGGGGCATAGCCCGATTGCACTGCCGTCCCAAGCGTTAAGGAAATATATGGAATCAGCACTATTAGGCCAAGGATCATCACTGATGGATCATAGTTTATTGCTGTTGCGGATTCTAGGGCCACTATAGCGTAGATTATCATGGAAACCGGTGTTAAAAGGGTGAAAAGCATAGCCGCTGATCCTAGAACCTTCCCCCCTCTTGCCGCGTCACGCGAGATCCAGCGGGTGACAAGGTTAAATGGTATTAGGCTATAGCTGATGAACGTTCCTATAAGGGCCCAAATCCCGAAATCCATTTCACTTAGCCTTCTAGTAATGAATACTGTAAACATCAGCCCTGTCAAGTAGCCGATAATATTCGACGCAAAGGCCATTGCACCGCTTAGCCTTAGCCTAACTTTACTCACCTTAAACACCCTCCAGTACTCGCTACTTATCTCTTTGCATGAAAGGGCAAAGTACTGGAATTAAAGTTCTTCTGGATACGTTGACAAGGTAAACTACAAGATCAAGAAAATAATATTGACCCGTTTTCTAATAATTCGCTTAACAATTATTCGTAAGTTTAAGTACTTGTATAAAGCCTTCGTCAACCATTCGTCTTGCGATCTTTCTTTGTTTTGTGGGAGGAGGTCATAGAAATAAATGAATTACAAATGGAAACACAAGTAGAAGATGCTTTAATGCTTGTTGAGAATCTTTCGGGGAAATTGATTTAAAATCTAGTTAAGTAGCAACTTCTAAAAGTTGTTCATACAAGGTCAAATATTTTCTATGTACGGTATCCCAATAATAGTTGCCGATCAGTCTTTGATAGGCATTTATGGTCAGCGTTTTAGCAAGTTCTGCCTGTGTCAGGAGCTTCATAACAGCTTCTTTAATTTCATATGGATCAGGATTAACTAGTAATGCGTCCTTGTTTATCCCTAAGGATCTCAGTATTTCCTCCAACTCTTGTCGCGACTATTGGCACCTTTAGGGCCATGGCCTCAAGTAGTACTGTGCTGATGCCCTCTTCTCTCGATGGTAGGACGGTTACATCAGAGCCTGCCAGCATCTTTAATGCCTTGGTTCGTGGTAGTAGGCCGAGGAATTTCAGGAGGCCTTTCTGAGCGGCTCTCTCGATAAGTGGCCTCATGGGGCCATCGCCCGCTATGACTATTCCCCTTTAACCCCCATTAAAGCCGCCCTAACGAGTATGTCGACACCTTCCTCCTTGGATAATCTCCCTAGGTAGGTTATCTGGGGCTCCGAGATCCTCTCAGCCTCGCTTGGCAACTCGGATAAATCGATCGCGTTCGGGATATGTATTGCTTTGAGCCCTAGGCTGCGATAATATTTCAGCCTCTAGGCTGACCGCCGTCACAGCGTCCATGCCTCTCAGAATCCATCTCTCGAATAGCTCCGCCATGGAGCCCAGTATGCCGCCATATAGTAGCCTGATCTGCCTCGAATAAACCCATGGAGCGTTACGATCTTCACGCGAGCCTTTGCGAGCTTGACGGCTGGCGCTGATGGGAGATTATGGCCATAAACTATATCAAATCTCTCCCCCGAAGATTTTAATGCCGCGAGCACGCTATAGCCAGGGTTTGCCAACTCCTTTCTCAATCTCACACATAACGTTTCAATAGAAACAAGTTCCACCTCGTGGCCAGCCCCTCAACCTCCGAGCAAGCTACCTAACATGCTGAGCAACCCCCCAACACCAGAAATCCTCGGGATAATAGTAGAACCATCAAGCCATACTCCTCGAAACATGCTATCTATACATGAAAATAAACTGTTTGACTTATCCTATTCTGAGTTGCAGAGGGCGTAGTAGTAATCTCAATAATGGGGTCAGTGACATCTATAGTCGGTACTATGGCATATCAGGGGTGCTACGAGAACATAGTCCAAGATAGTAATAAGGTTCCCTTACCTTGAGATCTGTGTAGAGCTCCTTTATACCATGGGTTCGGATAGTTTGAATGCGGAATGTTTGAGGGGAGATTGATACCCGCTCTTGAGAAGGATTGATGATAAGCTCAACTAAAGGCTTTAATCCTGTATTGTTATTACCTTGATTCCTATGGTATCTTTTATTACATCAGACTTCTTAGCTATGTCTTTGTCAAGAGTGACCATAGAATTTGCTCCAATTACCTTGGCTGTGGCGACATGTAGTAGGTCAAGTGTTTTAAGCCTGAGCATGGGGACATGCCTTAGGCTTTCCCTCACGATAATGTTAAGATCTGCTTCAACTATTGAGGCGCCAAACCTCTTGATAGAGTACATAGCTAGTGGTATTGGCTTCTCCAATTCGGCTCTTGCGTAAATGGATGCTAGTTCGAGTAGTGTGAGCTGGCTTACAATTCTCTCCTTATCCAATTGCATAGATATAGTCATCACTTTATCATGATTGGGATCTTTTTCATCGACATATGATATGATAACGTTTGTATCGATGTATATCATCTATGTCTCTCCTCTTCCAGCATCTTACTCAGTCTGCCGTGAGCGATCTTGAAGCCCGACTTCTCGAGCTCCTCAACATCCTTATACACTTGCTCCCAGAACCCAACCTCCTTCACAACTTCATTCAAGCCCTTTTCAATGAGAATATTGAATGCATGAGACCTATTCCTAGCAAGCCTATACCTAACCATCTTATCAGCTAGCTCAACAACCTCCCTACGAACCTTAATCGATACCGTAGTGCTCATTTTACCATGCATACTCATGGTTACCTTGGTATATAAGGTATACCTTACCTTCTGAAGTAACCGCCTATGCGTGAAAATGGATCATATGGGAGATCTTAGGGAGGCTTTTCAGCCATAAAGTGGTAGATTTGGAGGAATGTTCGAGTGAGAGTTCATGGAAATTTTGAAGGAGGGGGTGGATAGTCTAGGGAGGATGTGGGGAGATTGATGAAGTATATGAGAATATGATGGAGTATAATGGTATAGTGCGCAGATTGAACTTGCTCCAAGATTTGGAGCTGCTTGGTGCTAGGAGGGGCGGTCCTTGTAGTTGGCCTCGAATATTTTAACCCGAATCTCAGATAAGAAGTAATGTTGCGGACTTACTTAAGGGACGATGGATTGTGAGATGTAATAAATGTGGGACTAGACCTTCAAGTAACACTAACCGCTGAATGGTTGGAGAAATTGTTGAGGGTGGATAGCATATCAATTGAATGCCTGAATCCCAACTGCGTAGATTATAATCCAATCATCCCACTCACCTCATTTAGGTACAGGACGGAACTTACACTAAAACGGCTAATAGAGGTTAGATGCATGAGCTAGCCTACAAAGATTCATCATGTAGAATCAGTCTCACACTACAATCACCTTGTCAACATGTCTCCTAGCCTTCAACACAACCTTAGCTATAGTCAGCTCCTCATTATAAGCCGGAATACAGGCAACAACAAATGGCTTCCTATCACTCATGGAGGACCAGTCATCTAATAATCCTCTCTAACTCCATAATCAGCTTCCTAATCTGCTTCGCCCTTCTCCTAACAGCCTCACTATCAAGTTTTGCCTCATGGAAGCCCCATACATGTAGAGTCCATGCAACATCCCATGAGGCTAGGATCCATTCTCCAATCATGTCGCTTAGGATCTCGACAGCCTTCTCAAACTCCGTGACAGTCCATCGACCCTTCTCCTCAACCTTTGCCAAGATCTCGCTCAACCTATTGTAGATGGCTAGAGCCTTAATAGCCTCCTCACAAGCCTTATACAGCTTCTCACTAGCCTGAACAGGATCTTTATCGGCTAATGCCTCACCCTCCTCAAGATATCTACGGGCGATATCCAGACGAATCTCAGCAGCGGTAGTCGGGTCGGCATCCAGAGCCTTTAACAAGGCATCAATAACTATGTCCTCGACACTAAAGCCCCTCTTCCTCAGCTCATCAACCAGCCTCCTAGGTATGAGAATAGATTCACTCATAACTAGGCAATCCTTCTAGAAGCCGTTAATCCTAAATGAATACTTGAACATTACTGGAATCCTACATGATCTTCATAACGCCGCCGAATAGCCTTGCAAGCCATTGTAATGTTAATGCCTGGAGTATTATGTAGCTTCTATTGTTTCTCCACTCGCTAGCTTTTTCATGGCCCCAGCTTGAGGCCAGCTTTGAAAGTTTCCAAGCTTCTCGAATACCTGCCTCAACCAACCTATATTCTTGGGATACTATCTGTTTAAGCTCTCTAATAGTTTTAATTATAACCTTCATTAACAGGATGCTCTTAACCTTAACTATCTTCACCACCATGCATGCTTTAATGAAGGCTTTAGTCAATGGATTAACTAGAAACCACTTTCTAACCCTCTTAACATGTAACACGGTATTCTTTAATTCCTCTAAAAGTATGAGATTTGGGTCTCTAAGAGGATCTTTACTTAGCCGAGATGATGAATCAAACATCTTAATGTAAGTTTCCGCTAACCTTATATAAATTTTTATTTCTGATAAAGGATAGTGTCTGGATAAGCACTTCATGCATTCACAATCCTGATAGTTTGATAATGTTAGGTTTAGATTCCCAGTCCTCTGAATATGGTTTGTAAATTATATAATATTATTATCTAGAATTATTTAGAGAAATGATTGCTTGGTTTGCTAAAGCATTACTATATTGTATGAATGCTCTGTAATAAGCATCTTAGCATATTATAGGGGGCTTCTTCGAGCGATGCTGCTCATCAAAGATGGTCGAAGATGCTATAGTACTGCTGAGCAGGTTAATATATCGAAAATTGAAATGTTTTCTGTAGAGGGTATGTTGGCGGAGACTTACAGTAGGCTTTTGCTAAGGTTCGGGCTTGGGGAGTTTAAGGCATCCGATGCTTCAAAGGTTTTTGGTACAGCAAACCCCTACCTCATTCTGCATAGGTTATCTAAGGCTGGTTACTTGGTGAAGGTTTCTAGAGGGGTTTTTAGGTTATCTCATCCTATCGTACTCGTCTTAGAGTTGGCTGGCTATAAGTGGAGGGATAAGATTGCTCAGAAGGATTATCTCGGTTTTCTGGAGCTGCTTGTTGCAAGGGTTGTGGAGAACTTCTGGGGCAAGCTTATCTCATTAGTGATTTTTGGGTCTATGGCAGTTGGACGAGCGAGAGCTGAGAGCGATGTGGATCTGCTAGTTGTATCCGAAGAATTACCGGAGAAGTACTCGGATAGGCTAAGGCTTTGGAGGAGAATCGTAGCTAGTCTCGAGTCTGAGAGGCTAAGATTATGGAGGGAGAAGAAGCTTTACCCATTGATAGACCCCATACTCTTAACTCCAAGTGAGGCTGAAAGAACTCAGCTATTCTACCTCGATCTACTAGATAATGCTGTGATCGTCTATGATAGAGATGGCTTTATGTGCCGGATCCTCGAAAGGTTGAGGGCTAAGCTCAAGGTCTTGGGTGCGATGAGGGTGGAGCTCCCCGATAAGTCATGGTATTGGGTCATCAAGCCTAGCGCTAGTTTTGGTGAGGCGATCGAGGTTTGAGGATGGATAGCTTGGCCCGCGATTATCTTAGAAGGGCTGAGGCCAGACTCATATCTGCAAGGTATGCTCTCGAAAAAGGCTACTACCCCGAGGTGGTTAGGTATTCTCAGGAGTGCGTAGAACTCTCCTTAAAAGCGTGTCTAAGGCTCGTCGGCGTTGAGTATCCGAAGGTTCATGATGTCGGCGATATACTGAGAGCAGAGTCAGAGAGGTTTCCAGGTTGGTTCAGAGAAGAAGTTGATAGGCTTGCAGAGATCTCTAGAGATCTAGCGGAGAAGCGTGCGCCAAGTATGTATGGAGTGGAAGTGGCTGGAAAATCTCCCGAGGAGCTCTTCAATAAGGATGATGCGGTGAAAGCCTTAGAAGATGCGGAACTCGTACACAAGCTAGCGAGAAGTCTTCTAGAGCAAGCAAGATCTAACAGGTTAATCCATCTCTAGACCTAGATATCAAACACTTCTCACTCTATTTCAGCGTAGTTGAAGAACAATATGACCAGCATAGAGGTGAGGAAAGAGACCTTAGTAAAAAGTTGACAGATTTAGATATGCTCTAGCTGAAAATTCTAGAAACCCTGACTTGATATACATGCGGCACAACATCCCGTTTTTGAAAATACAAGTGTTTCTACTCTAGAATCTCGGCAATACGATATATGGGGTCTCTCTATATAATTCTTCTTTAACCTAAGTAAGGGTTAGCATACTCTACGTCACTTAGCATGAACATAGCTAAGATAGATTCTTTAACCTCCAAGAATATTTCTAGAAGGGTGAATCATCTCTGCCCGAGCTTACTGAATTGAAGAAGGATATGTTGAGGCTGCTTAAGGAAGATGAAGAGTTTAGGTATGCTGTTGCAGGATTGATAGGCTTAGAAGAAATACTTAGAAGGCTTGATAGGCATGAATCAGAGCTCGTTAAGCTCAGAGAAGACATGAACAAGCTTAGAGAAGACATGATTGAAGGCTTTAAGAGGCATGATGCAGAGATTATAAAGCTTAGAGAAGACTTCAACAAGCATCTTGAGTTGGAGGAGAAGCGGTGGGAAGAAAACAATAAGAGATGGGAGGAGAACAATAGGAGATGGGAGGAGGCTTATAGAAGGTTTGAGGCCATCGAGGATGCGTTGAGAAGTCTAACAGCTACTGTAAGGAATCTCAGTATAGAGGTGGCTAAGCTTTCTGACGCAGTAGGATTCGGTTTAGAAGATACCGCTCGTACAGTCTTGCCTGGATGGCTTTACAGGCATGAAGGTATAGTTGTCGAGGAACTTGTTAGAGAATTCTTATTCGTAGGAGGTGAAGAGATAGAAGTTAATCTTTTCGGTTTAGGCTCTAAGAATAGTGGGAAGATTTACGTCATCGGAGAATGCAAGTCGAGAATCTATAAGAGCGACGTGGAAGACTTTACTAAAAGATTAGAGAGAGTCAGGAGCGTTTTAAGAGATGGAGAGGTCTACCCACTAATGTTTGGATACTATATACACTATACTGCTCAGGAGATAGCCATTGAAAAAGGGGTAAAGCTGGTTGCATCATATATGAGGTAGAGGTTATACTTTAAAAGATACTGGAAGTCTAGAGTTCTCAATTATCTATCTGTATCTTTCTCTCCCTTCTTAATGCTTAATGTTATCTTTGCGATCTTTGATATATCCCATTCTCCATATCTGTTAAGATAGATGTATCTCTGCTCAGAGAGCTTCTCCAGCATCCCTAGGATCTTCCCATTTATGCTCAGCTTATCATAGATTATCTTGTAGCCTAATGCTAGACCTGATAAGAAACCTCCAACCTCCATATTCTTATCCAACCCCCTAGTATCTAGAATGTGAACATCAAACGTGATACGGTAACCAAACATCTTACTCAAACACTCTATTATCTTTTCCTCTAGACTAATCTTTTCTTCAAGACCTTCTAGACAATCGACTACTACTAGGATATCTATGTCTCCACCATGACCCATGTATATGCTACTACCGAATAGAATGATAGACTCTAATCTATCTCCGAGAACATCACCTAGTACCCGGTTAATCTTCGATTCTAATCCCTTCATCTTCAAGGAATCTCCTAGCTTCTGTAAATGCTTCTTCTGCAAGCTTAACTGCTTTTTCAGCTTTTTCTCTTGTAATATAGTGGGCCGGCTCTACTACTTTCTCATCGATTATGAATGGGTACCTACTCCTAGTATAATATTCATGAAGCTTCTCTAATGCTTCAACGATCTTAGTAAACTCCCCACTCCATCTATCTTGGAAAGCTTTCAGGAAGTAGCCTGTCAACCTCGGACCATGATTACACACGTATTCTCCCTTGGCCTCGAGCATTGCTTTAACAGCTTTCTCTACACATTGCTGTGAGAAGAAGATGGATGCAGGATAATCCTCCAGATTAAGCATATCTCCTGCTCTCTTAAGGTGTCCCCAAGCTTCTCTAAGATAGCTTCTAGCAAACTCTCTGAATAAGCTCATCCAGTCCTACATCTCTAAACATAGTTTTTATAGTTTACTCTTAAAGTACAACAACCACGTTGAACACCCTCCATATTTGAAGATACCTGAAACATGATTTGACTTCGAGAGCAGAGAGGTGCTCTGCAAATAGCTGGAAAAACTAGGCATACATCTTCTATTAGTTTTATTTATGACTCTTCTTAGATCTATGAGCTACCCTACCTGAAATGTTTATCTTCCATCAGCTACCCTTATAAAATTTATTCCTCAAACTCAAGACCCGTCTGCATTACAAATAGTATGATGTCAGTGGATGCTATACTTTAGGAATAGGATGTGAAGGATGCTTAATATCTGTTAGTGGGATCCTAGAATATTCCTAGTTTTATTGCAAGCTCCGAGGCAGGTGTTTCAGGTGAGAGCTTCACGTATGCTTTCTTCTCCCCCAGCGGTGTTATCAACGTATTTACTTTTATGACTTTAACACCGTAGAGTTCTTCTACAGCTCTCTTAACGTCTTTCTTCGTTGCTCTAGCATCTACTATGAATGTAATCTTATTCTCTTTCTCAATGAGTGAGACAGCATCCTGGGTGATCACAACCTTCTTGATTACTTCTGAAGGCTTCACTTCAAACCACCTAGTAATACTTCATCGATCTTCTCAAAAGCATTAACACTGTAGATTGTTAATCTTCCAGGCTTAGCTCCTGGAGCTAGATGGAGTACGCTTAAGTCTTTCAAATTGACAACATCTACTCCGGGGATGTTCTCCGCTGCCTCTGATATTCCAAGGTCTCCTAATACGACTATCAGCGGTCCAGTTCTTCTCTTATATCTTCTACCACGCTTCTTACCCTTGCCTGCCCTGATCTTCTTTTCCTTGCACCTCTCAAGTTCTTCTTTTAGACCGATCTTCTCAAGGAATTCTCTAAGCTCTCTAGTCCTAGCTATAGACTCTATCTTTTCATTGACAACTATTGGTAGGCTTATGTTTTCTGGGATTCGATGTCCACGTTTTGCTACTGCATCTAGAACGCCTGTAAATGCTATTGCAGTTATCAAAGCCATCTTCTTCTCCTTCCTATTCAATTCTTTGTATATCTTCTTCTCAGGTGTAGGTGGATGGGTTGGCCGACCGCCTACAGCTGATGGAACCATCCCACCTGCTTGCGCTTTACCTGTCCCCGAAGCTTTTATCCTAGATATCCTCGCCATACCATATCCAGCCCCCCACGACTCTACAGAGTATTTATGCCCAGACCCTTTGAATGCTCCTTTAGGTTGCAGCTTATGTGTCTGGAGATGTATGAATGCTCTCCATACAAGGTCTTCCCTCAATGGTGCATAGAAGACTCTCGGGAGGGGTACCTCGCCAATCTTAGAACCGTCGAGGTCTATGACTGGTATCTTCTTTTCTAAGCCTTCGGATGCTTTAAGCAACTCTACCAATATGCTCATCTTGGAACACCGACCATTACTATCTGTGGTGCTTCATAGGGTCTAGGAGGTCTAGCCGGCGTTCTCAACACTATAGCTCTCTTAGGGACTCCTGGAACCGTCCCCTCTAATACTATCGCCTCGGTCTTAACTACACCAAAGTGGGGGAACCCTCCCTTCGGAGTATAATCTAAACCATTCTCACTCATTAATAGTATCCTCTTATTGAATTCTGTTCTACGATGGTATCCAAGCTGTCCAGCCCTCGGGACGGTGTATGTCACGTAGGCTGGGCTCCTACCTCCTATCGCTCCAACCTCCCTCCTAGTCTTCCTCTTCTTCCTAGGCTGAATCTTTACTTTATGCCTCCCCACTACTCCTTCGAATCCCTTACCTCTAGAGACAGCTATAACATCAACGTACTCTCCATTTTTGAAGACTTCAGAGATCCTAACCTCTTTACCTAGCTTATTAATAGCGTATTCTAATGCTTTATCCAGTGGTCCACCTACTTTTATCTCGATTAGGTCCACCTTCTTCTTAGGCAGCCCCGCAAGACTCGGTCTAGCAAGAGCGATCACCCTAACTTCCCTCAGTTTATCGAAACCACTTCTTAACTTCTCTAACTTCTCTTTCTCATTAGGTCTCCAAGTAGGTATATTCCTCTTTATCTCTTCAGGTATATTGCTAGCCCAGACTCTTGTATACTCTTTTAATGCGCCATTCTCCTCAGCGTATCCAACTATTCCTGCAATGATTATTGGGGGTGTAGCTATTACTGTTCCTACTTTCGCTACCTCAAGGCCCTGGGTTGGAGAGTTCGGTGTATTGTCTATGTAGTAGATTGTTGTATGTCCAGCTTTATATCCTATGAATCCGAGTAGCCTAGGTTCACCATCATATGGAGGCCAATACTTTACACGGGGAATTATACGGCTAGCTCTACCTCTTGGGAGATAGGCTAGTGAACTCCTCCTAGGGGCAGACTGCTTTCTATGACCCATAAACCCTCTTCTAAACCATCCATCTAGACCTCTACAATAAAAACGTATCTACGATAGACCGATAGGTTAATCGCATACTATGCATTTAAGATAATCTTCTACATCCTGTTGACAGTCTCTCAAGAGATAACGATAAACAGTTTATAGCTTAGCTTCTCAATTCATTCTTAAGGTAGCTTGGTTGACTAAAATAGATAAGGATGTTTTCCAGAAGCTCGTCAGAGAAGCGTCTGAAGCTATTGAAGAAGTTAGAGGAATTATTTCCCTAGACGTAGAGAGTTTTCTGAATGATAGAAGAGCAAGGTTTAGTCTTAGGTATTGTATGGTATTGATCGTTGAGTCTTTAGCAGATATAGCTGTAGCGATTCTAGAAAAAGACTTTAATGAGGTTGTTGAATCTTACAGAGATGCAATAATAAAGTTAAGAGATAAGGGTGTACTGGGAAGCAGAGTCGCAGAGTCCATAGCTAGACTTGTAAGTTTGAGAAACCTGATAGTCCATAGGTATTGGATGATCGATGATCTGAAGATTTATGAGTCTGCTAAAAACAGTGGAGTAGAGAATATCGAGAGATTCATCGATGAGGTGTCGAGATACGTCGAAGTTAAGGATGATTGAAGAATCTAGAAGGAAGATGAAGATTCTCAGTAATGATGAGAAGAGAGAGATTATAGAGTTATTGAGAGGAGAATTCAATAATATTGATGGAGTCTCTTTAGCTGTGATCCACGGAGGATTCATAGAATCTAGAGTCTTCAGAGACATAGACGTAGCTGTATATCTTTCAAACATAATTCTGGGAGAAGATGTTATTGAAGAAGTTAGAGATGTATTGGAGAAGGGGCTTAATATCGCAATCGATATACAGGTTTTGAATTATGCCCCTCCTAGGTTTACTGTAAAAGCTTTGAGGAACGGTCTGGTAATAGTTGAGAAGATTCCTGGACTGAGGGGGGTCCTACTTATACATGCGGTTGAAGAATTGAAGAGGCTTTCTAGACCTAGAATGATTAAACTCATCCAATAAATCTGGAGATTTCTTTCTTGATTCTAGAGATCTAACAGCTTGAGCTGCTAGCTCTGAAATCTTTACTTCTTTAAAATAGCCGTCATCATAGATTCTAACAATAGCCTCATCGTACAGCATCTTCTTTAGTTTAGGTAATGCTTCTTCAATCTCTAGCTCATGTATGGTTTTGATGGTATATGCTCTAGTAATAGGGTTAGAGTCTTCAAGAAGTTTTAGTAGTTTATCTTTTAGGTTTAGGCCGGCTTCTAGGATTCTCTTACCTATCCTTCCTATTGAATAGACTACGTATCTAGTTTCAAGTTCACTGTTCTCTATTAGTGACGCGGTGGGATTAATGAAGTCTTCAAAGTCTTCTCCCATGACTCTGGCAATCTCTCCTATTACTATTGGTGCACCCATACAGTATCCTCCATTCTCTTCATTCATGTACCAGAACATCCTCCTAATGGTTTCCTTGACGAGCTCAGGGTTCTCTCTATAGATTGATTTACAGATGTATCCGATAGCTTCTGCAGCTCTAAACATAGATAATTCATTATCATAGAGGAAGGAAATCAATATAGATAATGTCTTCTTAATGTTTCCTATCTTGATGAGTTTATCGAATTCTCTATTCTTTAGGACCTCAATTATCTCTTTCTTCATGTTTTCTCTTCTTTTATTATTTTTTCTAGGAGCTGGGTTGGTCTCCACTCTTCTTTTATAGTATCGAGGACAATGTATGTGATCGTTCTCTCAACATGCTCGTTTGCTAGTAGTGTTTTAACGAATGTGCTTAGCTCTTCCCTATCTCTGAATCTTGCAAGGATTACTGAGTCTGATTCTCCTGTAACATCATAGACACCATACACGTTTGGGTATGAAGCAATAGATCTCTGGACTTCAAGTAGTTTTCCATGTCTTATCCTTACATGGATTACTGCTGATAGTGTGTAGCCAATCTTAGCGGGGTCTATTATGGCCATGTATCCCTTAATTACACCATTCTTCTCTAATGCTTCTACACGGGAGACTATGGTTGAGACAGATACACCTATCTTCTCAGCGATCTTCCTAAAACTTGCTCTACCATCACGTAGAAGCTCAGCAAGTATCTTAAGATCAAGATCATCTAGAGCTACCTGAACCATAATCTAGTAACTCTCCAAGATATAAGTGAAGCCTTCAGTTAATATGTCTTACGATTATTGTAAGAATGTCTTATCGCAGCATGCTGTAGAAAGCTTCGGCTACTGGTTCGTAAATATTTTTAGGTAGAGGTTTGATCAAAAATATTTAATAGTAGTTTTAACTTGGAATAGGAAGATGGTTCTAGAGATTGAAATCCTGTTCAACTTACTAGTAGCGTTACTTTCAGGTCTTATTGGAGCAGCAATAGGTGGGATTATCATATACTATACTTCGATTAAGCAAGTCAGTAGACAGGTTAGAATAAGCTAGTTCTACAATTACTTGACGACAATTCTTCACAGTTTCAAGCATTCGTTACTGCTATACGGAATAAGAATTTATCATCTCTTCTAATTCTACTAGATAGTCCTTTCTGTCAAGCGATTCTGGCTCCATAATCTAGGAATCTTAGAGTAGAATTTGAGAAAGCAGTCAATCAACAAGAATGGACTAATATACATAGTCTCTTAAGAAGAGTACTCCTAGGAGATTGGTATTGAAAAAGCTAAATATTCTTTATTAAATTACATTTCTTCTACGTAGACTATCTTATCACAAGGTGTGCCAACGTATTTGTTATTAATTGTACGTATTGGGATATCATACCCTCTATTATCCATAAATACCCCCTCTTCTACGTCTCTCATTGCTAGATAAACTCTCACAGTTTTACCGATAGACTGAGGTATGTTTAATTCGCTCTTAACATTATCTACATGCTTAATAATATTGTTTTGTTCTTTTATATAAGCTTCCTGACCCTTCACGTGGTCTCGCCGATAATATTATTCCCCTGATGTTTATTGACGTTGTTTGTAAGTTTCTTATTGTTGCTAATACTCTTGCACAGTCTATTACTTTAGACCCTTAGAATTCACATTGCTGTAAAATCCCCATCTATTCTCTGTTCAAAATGTCTGAAGAATCTCTTAACGTCAATCCTGCTTCTAGCATCTCATATATTTTCTAGAAAAACCTCTCCAACACACATCTGCAAGCATAGTCGGAGATAGAGGAAACTAGATCATAGATATAAGGAAAAAAAGACTAAAGTAAAATTTGAAAGTCTCATTCTAAAATTTCAAGGATGATAAATCAAGATAATCATCATTAGTTAATGTTGGTAATTATTAATTTGATGAATAAAGCATGATTAGTGAAAAATTAAATATGTGGATTCACATTATTGTGTGATACCAAATATAAACATTGTCCATACCTGACGAGGTTTATCAAAAGATGAAGAAGTATAAAGAAGTTAAGTGGAGTGAGGTTGTGGGGAGAGCCATTCTAGAATATCTTAGGAAGCTTGAGGAAGGTGGTTTAGTAATAACTACTAGAGAATTATTGGATGTGCTTAGTAGCGAGTTTAAGGAGAAACTAGATAAGATAAGTCTAGAAGATTTTGAAAAAGCATACGAGGGGATGAGGGAAGAAGAATGGAAGAGAACCTCTATGATACAAGCAAGTTAATAGAATACTACAGAGAGAATGAGAGTGTTGAAGGATAAACAACTATACTGAACTTAATAGAATTCCCAAAAGCATTAAAATTTAATCTCAAGATAATATATCCCTCTAAGTCTGATTATGAGTTAGCATTAAAATTTTCTATTGAACTAGCTGGAAAAGGTAGACCAGTACTTGCGACCGAGATGATCATTGCAGCTACTGCGATAAATAATAATCTAACACTTATCACGAAAGATAAGCATTTCCCATCCATAAGAGAATTGGAGATTAGGTTCAAGGGTGAAATAGAATAGCATGTCTATGATGTGCTAGAAGCATACTATATGATTAAATTATTCGTCGTATGTTCGAAAGTGTCCGGATAAGCGTTTTCACTCACCTCACTATTCTTGTGGTTTGGTAGTATATTGTGAATAGGTTTAAGAATAGTTTGAGGTTTATGATTCCCTGTATGTAGTCTCTTGCACTCATCTTATGGTAGAATACCATTGTCCTCTCTTTAAGATATCTGAAGAACCTCTCAACCTTGTTCCTCATACCGAATCTCTCATACTTATATTCTAGTCCAAGCCTCTCTAGAGCCCACCTATACCATGGACCCCTATCAACTATAACCATAGGCTTGTTTATACACATCTTCAAAGCCTTCCTCAAGAATATTAGGGCGTTTAGGCAGCTCCTGCCGTAGGAGGCTTCTAAAGCCAGTAATTCGCCTGAATCCACGTCCACGGCAGACCAGACATATACATGGACACCCTTCATAGTCTCATCTACAGCTATACACTTCCTATACCTTGGCTTAGAAGCTAATACAATCTTGGATGAGACAGCTAACTCATGTACAGTGGATTTACTTATAGGCTCCAACGCCAGGCTTAGAACCTTGGATACCTTCCTACAGCTACCATGAAACATATACTCTAAGACCGCTAGAACCTTAACCTCCCTACTTAAAACAACCAGAGATTATGGCCACGACATCCATGTAATCAATACATGCCTCCCAGCCTTTAAACATACCCCTTATCCGGACACTATGTCGTCTCTGAGTTGTTTTAACACGGTATGATGATTTAGTGAGCTGCTTTATGGATGTGTATGAGCCGGAGTTCTTTTATATAGTCGGCGATGTTTTCAGCCAGCATGTTTCTGTAAAGAGGAGGGTATATTAGCTTGTGTTATAGGTTGTGGGTGGATGCGGTTTGGGTAACGGCGAGTTTGCTGCTAGGCATTTGAAAAGGGTGCGTAACCGGTTTAGGTGGGCTATCAGGAAGTATAGAATCCGGAGGCTTAAGCTGAAGGAGAAGACGGACCCGCTTGAAGGGGCTCCGATGGCCCGAGGCATAGTTGTCCAGAAGGTGGG